>Ga0214545_1011019_pt1 | contig 12725 bp, 4 predicted proteins | sample CNSS4metaG_FD_160064 | JGI IMG/M metagenome (GOLD analysis project Ga0214545, IMG submission 160064) | Root nodule microbial communities from cowpea collected in UCLA plant growth center, Los Angeles, California, USA - CNSS4 | ecosystem: Host-associated > Plants > Roots > Nodule | place: USA... | reverse complement strand
GTATTACAGAAATGCAAAAAAAAAAAAAACCAAACCTACCAACCACGACGTTGAATCAAACAATGGAAAGCACCAAAAACCCTAACTCCGCAAGGTTCTTCTGCTCTCTTCTTCTTCTTCGATTTCACTACAACACACGTTAAAGAAGTGTACTTGATTTCACTTCAACACACTTCGATTTCTCCCTTTTTCTCCTTTCTTCCTTTCTCCTTTCTTCCTTTCCCCTTTCTTTCTTTTCCCTTTCTTCGTTTCTGTTGGGTCTGCACAAAGAAAACTCTTTCTCGCCCTTTCAATTTTCACACTCACACCCATTGTCCATTACGTCTTTCTACAAAAGAAATTTTAATAAAAAAATAAATAAAAGCCACGTTTGCATCTAAATGGTTTTATAAAATTTATTTTAATTTAAAAAATAAAAGTCACCTACACAAGCCACCTCATGAAGTCAAAAAATGAGTCAAATTATGGAGTTACTTTATCATTTTCCTTATTCAGGATAAGGAATCTTTAAAATCAGTTTCTTATTACCTCTGGTTTCAATATAAAAGATAACCTAGATTTTTTGTGAGATGATAATTTTAGGATGTGTTCTAGTCGTCAGAATTCGTTTGTTCATGGACATGGTTCACACAATATTGTAAAAGATGGTGAAAGATCTTGTGTGCGCCTGTGGCTGCCACCGGTTAGTTCATGTCAGAATTTGATAGTATGAGAACGATCTATATATATATATATATATATATATATATATATATATATATATTTATTTATTTGATCAACAACATAAAACAAATAAGACATAATGGAATATAATACTTATAACATTAAAATTACAAAACGATTGTTTTTAAAATAAGGTAATTTTCTAAAATATATCTTTCTATCTATCATAAGATTTAATTAAATTTGAGTTCATAATAAATTTGAAAATTTTTAATTTAATTAACTTCTTATTAAATTCTTATTAAGTAAAAATAAAATATTAAAAAAAAATTAATGCAGGTTGTCGGGTCGGGAGCATATCCACCCATTCTTTGCCTGATGTGGCCTGTGGATCAGTGGCGAAGCCCCGATGGGGCAGGCACGCTACGGCCCTCCAATTTTTTTAAAATTTTTTAAAGTTATATATATTTAAATTTTTTAAATTATATATATTTTAAAATTTTTTAAATTATAATTATTACTTTAATTTAGATAATAGTACATCGAAAATTAATAAAAATTAAATTATGTATCTTTTATTTTTTTTATAAAATATAACATTTAATGTTAATAAATAGTATAATATAAAATTGAATATGATAAAATAAAATTGTTAAGATAATTTTTAATTTTATTTCATATTGTTTTTTGGGTTTTTTTACGTTTTGTACTCATCTTTCATCCCTACCTGATTTCTTTTGTTATTGAATGAAAAAAAGTTAAACAGAAACTCATTATTTCTGTCCTCATTTTTTTCATGTCTTCTCTCATTCTTAAAGAAAAAAAATTATCTTATCTCACTTGGTAGTGCAATAATTGTTTAATATTTAACCTTGTTTTTTTTATCTCATTACCCTTTTGTATATTCCTTTTTTATGAATATAGAAGAGCAAGTAATGTATTATGTGATTTTTAATAGAGGATTTTTAATTGTAACTTGATTGATTATCATACTTTTTTTTAGTAATTATGTCTCTCAATTTTTGATTATATTATAAAAAAAAATTAGTCTTAAACTTGTTTTATAGATAGGTATATTGATAAAAAAAAATAAAAGAATAAATTCATTTTTTAAAATTGATAAAAAAGAAGAGAAGATGAGAACAAGACAATAAGGTTGCTCATCGCATAAGCATAACAATGATGAAATAAAAGTTTGTGATGACTTTTGAATTGATATGTGCACATTAGTAAATGGAAAATGAATATTTTACATATAATATGATTATTTACATTGAACAAAAAATAGTTGAAAAATTTATATATGATTCAATTATTTGTTAAGTTCAAGAATATGAAAAAACGAATGACAATCATTTAGATATGTGTATTTTTTATTATATTTATAACTATATTAAATTATATATTAATTTTAAGTGAATGAGTAACAAAAATGTTAAATATATAAATTTAAGTATATTATTTTAGCTCCTCCAGAAATCATAGTCAAGATCCACCACTGCTGTGAATTACGTAGGAGAGGCTTATGTAGGGTGAAGTGCTTAATTCAACCCACCTCATACCTCTTATAGCAAGTTATTGGCTAACTCACAAGATTCATCCTACATTGTCATTTCTACATGTAATCCAAAAGTTGTAAAATGAATATTTGTTGTAATCAATTAATTTATTATAAGATTATAACACAAGTACCTTGAACTAGCTAAACTTTGTAACATCCCGGTAGGATATTACTTAAAATAATTAAATAAATACTCAATAATTAATTATACAAGGCAAGAAAAATAAATACCTCATTTATTAATATATCCATTTCCCAAAACCTCATGAAATTTCAACTTTAAACTTTAATATTAATAATCCAAAAAAAAAAACCATAAGGAACTATATTCGGTTTACATGAAAATACAATAAAATAGTTATAAATTCCCCACGTGCTCTGGGCCCACTCTCCGCTACTAAGCAGCTCCTGGCTCACCTGAAACATCATCTGCTCCCCGATAATAAATTACCCGATCATCGCCACACACAGACAGATAGGGTGAGCTATGCACATAACCATAAATAAATATGAAATAATTTCCCACCTCATTCATAATTATTTATTAAGTTTCCAAAAACGCCCACTTTCCCACACTCATAACCAATATGAGTTCATGCATGTACTCTAACTTTGGGATTTCCTGTGCCTCCACGACCCTCCTCGCTCGTGGTCCAACCTACAAGCCTATCTCGCTCGTAGTCCTGCTTCACGGACTCTCACGCCCGTTCATCCGAACTCCTCGCTCGGACCTGGACCCGCATACCCGCCTTTCTTACTATGAACTCCCTCGCTCATAGCATTCCCAAGTTGAGCATGAAATGAACTCCATCGCTCATTCATCCCAATAAGAGTACCTCCGGTGAATAAACAGTTCACGTTCCGCATGCGGTCCACCCATCACGAACTCCTCATTCGCAACTCATTCCAAGCACATCCCAAAATCCTATGGACTTAGTCCTTCAAGTCCAACCACCACAAACACATGCATATAACTTCCTATAGTTAGGAACAACAAATAAATAACCCAAACAACTCATACAAACATAGTGAATGCTTCAATCTCGCTTAAGCCAAGGATCTACGCCAAGGCTAAACCATCAGACTCGCTTGAGCTAGCCCAACTCGCCTGAGCAAGCCTACAGCAGTGGCTGCACTACATTGTCTCGCTTAGGCGAGCCTGTCTCGCCTGAGCGAGACCCACATTCGCCCAAAACACACAACCCCTCGCCTGGACGAGGATTCGACATAAACAGAACATCAATCTCATCGCAACCTCGCTCAGGCAAACCCTACTCGCCTAAGCGAGACCTGGTTCGCTCAACACACCAATCTTCTCGCCTGAATGAGAAATCCCGCCCAAAACTCAAACAGGCTTCTTCGCGGCCTCACTTAGGCGAGTCATTCTCGCCTAGGCGAAAGTGTCTGTCGCTCAACCTAGATTCCCTCGCATGCGCGAGATGTTCGCATAGCAACAGGAATTGCGTCTCTGCTAATCTCGCCTAGGCGAGCTTGGTTCGCCTGAGCGAGAAATGCAGACCCCAATTCTGTTTACACACGCACACCAGCAACCATGCCCAAATCAACACTCCAATTCATACCAGAACAATTTACACATATTTCAAAAACACATAGGCATAAATTAGACTCCATATGGTTCCCAAAATGCCAAGTTTACACAACTACTTCATACCCAGTGCATAAATCCATTATATTCATACATTTGGGTCAAAATTCTAATAAAACAGTACCAAACCCACAACCCCCAAAACCCCTCATGTGCATCATGAATTTCAGGTCATAGTTTTCATCAAAATCATGCCATTGCATACAATCAACACAAAATTTTGAGTTCAGCTCCCCTAACCTGGAGTTCTTGACTAAAAATAAGAAGACAAGGATGTTTCTCCTCAAGCCTTCTCCCAATTCGCCTCTTGTGCGCCCAAAACTTGCCACTCCCAATTCCAAAATTCGTTCTCCTTATAAGCCAAAACAGACCAAATGCAGAAAACCCACCCTCTTGGCTGGCCCCTTCTACTAGAAAGGGTTCTCCACTCATGAGTGAGGCCAAAGCATAACCACTACACCAATTCTCATTTAGTGATAACTATTATAATACTATAATCATATTATCACACAGCCGGATCATGCATAATGTTAAAATTTAAATAATCAAACAACATATAAATGGCATACATAAGACTCGAACCCAAGTCCTCTCGCACAATAAAGTACTCTCAACCACTTGAGCTAGTACTTTTCCACGTCACACTAAATAACATTTAATGCCATAAAGGCTCTTCCTACCCGCATTTATTAATTAATTATTTATTTAATTAATTAATTTTCACGGGTCTTACAAACTTGACCCTAAAGGCCAAGTAAAACAATTTTGACAGCCCAACTTGACTTATATTTTAAAATAGACCGTAATTGATGGCCACCCTACCTTAAGTCCACATCACAATAATCTAATTTTGTCCACATTTCATATATATTTTTTCACTTACCTATATTCTTCAGAAAATTCTAAAAGTTTTGTGGTGTTTTCTAGTAGTAATTAGAGAATTATCATTCTTTTACATTTTAAGTTTGTCATACTTTCATGTACACAAAATTTAGGGTTTAGGATTCAGGTATACAAAATTTTGGATTTAGGGTTCATGTATACACCATTTAGGTTTTAGGGTTCATCATCCTCTAAAATTATCATGATACATGTAACAAAAATTAAATTAAATATATCATCATATAATTTTTAAACACATTAAAAATGGTGAAGAGAGGAATGCAAACCTAGGAGCGTGTTGCTTGAATGAGAACTCAATCCCATACAACAAGCAGATGTGCCAATAATGGTGGTCACTACGAAAAAACAAATAAGCAATCACAACAAATGGTGAACGAAGACAACAAACTAAGGAAGATAATAAAGAGCAAAACAAACCTGAACGGAGAATAAAATCAAGTCAAAGTAAGGGAAAACTAGTGGAATAAAGAGCTCTTTAAACATCACAGATGGTCACCTCCAATGGGGCGTAAGCAAGATGAAATCCAATAGTGAATCTTCGAAAACAAGAAAGAAAATGAGTTTAACAGACTTGAATGCACTTGAGGAAGAAAACGAGAGATAAGTTCGCAACGATGGGAGGAGGCAACAATAATATTATGTGTGGGCCAAGTAAAGAAATGATGAAATTAACCTTATTTAGCATGTATAGGCTACAATTTTATCTGAATCGTAGCTTATACGTTGCCAATAATTTATAAAATGCCACCGTCCATTTATAAGTTTCATTTTTCTTGTGACTGTAGCCTATAATGCGTAATTAAATGAGATATTTACACTAGTGTTATTTAAGATGGTCAATTATGACCATACCTCAGTCAATACTTACCATTATTACTTACTAGTTTTATCTGAGTTCCACGGTGGATGCCAACTATTGTCACTAAAAAGAGGAAGTGGTTCCTTCGAGGTGAATGAAAGGTACTTAAATAAATCGAGTTGATAACTTCAATTATTTGTTACCGAGTTGTTAGTGAAGACTAAGGAGATATCTACTTGTAAAAGATTTTCTAACAATTAAATTAATAAAAATTTATAAAACATCGAATTATAATAGTATAAAAGAGAATAAAGAATCAAGTGAGTATTTCCTTTGAAATCAACATGTATTTATAGATTTTTGAATCTTTGAATAAAGGGTGAAAAAATAGAGGTATTACCTAATTACAAGTGTGTTTAAAAATATGTCTTTAGCATTTATCTTATAAAAATAAACAAACTTACCACTTTATGGAGAAAAAGCTTGAAAATAATTAGTCTTAAAAAAGAAAACCTTTACATTTATAATCTATTTTTAAATTTAAATTTGATAATTTATTATTATATTTAGAACAATTTTATACTGTACATCGAAACGTGTGAAATGTGAGGGCTATTTATAACACACTTCTCTTCGCTTTCCTTTCCCTGGCCTTTCCATTTCCCAGATCTGCTCCTTCCTCACCCACAGGTAACTCGGTTCTCTTCTTCCGTTAGGGTTCCATTTTCACCCAAATTTCTCTTTTTCATTTCTATTATCGATACTCATTTAGCATTTTATTTTGCGATCCCTTGCTAACTCATTAATTTCCCTTCTTCAGATCCATTTCCAATTTTCAATTTCGTTTTTATTTTGCTGTATGGAATCATAGGTTTTAATGTAATAGATTTCTGTTCTGATTGATTTGAATCAACGCATGGTGTTGAGCTTGCTCTTATACCGTGAAACATGAATGATAATTGTGGAACGGAAGGGTTGTTACTCTGTTTCCACCGAAACAATTAGAAATGCGTGATGATAGAACATTTTCTTTTTTTATTCTGTTTTGCAAGTATGTGCTTGTTGTTTTCGTTTTTTTGTGCATTGACTCAATGATTGGATTGTATATATATTTTAAAAGATTTTGGTTCAGTTTTTAATTTGTGGTCTGGCGGCCACCCGAAAAGCTTTGTTGTAGTGCCGAAATTGTGATTTTGAATTGGTGTTAAGCCTAAAGTTGAATGAGATGTAAGATCAATTGGCAGGAAGAAAAGTGGTTGTAAAACAGAAATTTGGTGTCAATAAAGTCTGACCAGATGTTTGAATGCTAGTGAAAATACATTTGATAAATGTTAACTGGGTGGTTGAATGTGAATGTGGTATGAAACCTATATTTGTTGGTTATCGCATGTTATTTCACCATTTCTTTTCTTGTTGTGTATTTCCTAACTTCTGATGCGATCATTGTCTGTTTGTTTGAAGGCAGAAACTACAGTTTAGGTTTAAAAGATCAGTTGAATAACATGGGTCGTGGAGTTAGCTATGGTGGTGGTCAAAGTTCATTAGGCTATCTTTTTGGCAGTGGAGAGGCTCCAGCTCCAAAACCTGCAACAAATAACGCCCAACCTGAAGTGCAGGCTGTAAATGATGTGCCTCCTTCAAAACCGGTTGATGCTCCTAAAACAATAGACCCTAACAAGCCTGCTGGTATCAACAGTCACTCTACTGAAGGCCAGAACACTGGCAACTTCATCACGGTAATATTTGTGTCCTCTAACTTATATTTAATATTTGTGTCAGTATTATAGTTTAACTCTGAAAAGAACTGACTATACAAAAAGCTTAAACTCTTTCAATGAACACACAGTAATGGTATTATATTATGTCTCTGACACCTGAACTAATTATGAAAGTTTGAAGGCCCTAAGATGGATTAAAACTGCTAAACTGCACACAAAATATGTTGGTTGTCCCTAATGTGTTTTAATCGTCTTATATGTATTGTACTATAATAATTTTGTTACTGTGGGTTTATAGAGATGATGATTTAATTTGTTGCCTAGCTTGTTCATAATTCTAAACAGTTAGGTCTCGTTATGTTAATTTAGTTAGCTGTACTAATAATATCTAAACAAGTGTGGAAACAATCAATAATGTGAGTGATAAAACTTTTATCTAGCTTTGATTCTTATTGCTGTATACATAAGAATCAGTTGATTGTTATGCTTTTTCAATGAGGGTGAATCTACTCAAATGAGGATAAATATACTTAATATTCATTTATTTTACCTTGAATATCAGCACCGACTGTTATTTATGAAATATGTATTGCTTACATTACTGGGTGTTGACTTCCTATCTCTTTATTTTTAATCTAGTCCTATGTGTGCTTATTTGAACTGTCATGGCAAATTCATTACCATACCCCCTCATTGAACTAAAGTGACGATGTCTTGCAAAATCAAACTACACTAAAATGTTACTTTTCATGACATTATAAAGTCTGTGCCAGCCATGCTAAGAAGACTCTGTTATCTTTGGAATTCATTTGGATTGATGCCTGAATTTCTTTTCCAATTCATTTGCAGGACCGACCCTCAACCAAGGTCCATGCTGCCCCTGGTGGTGGTTCTTCTCTGGGTTATCTCTTTGGTGGACCTGGAGAGGGAAAATGATACCTTGGTTCGAACTTTTGGTCAATGAACGATATATTTTGAAATTCAGGTCGTGGAAACATAATGGAAGATATGGTGTATTATAGGTTATGGGTGCTGGGATAAGTGGGTCAAGAAGAGTGCTATATTTTGGATGTGCTAAACATCTATTACAGAACTGTGTTTGACAGAATTACATATTTCTATTAAGTGCACATTTGCTTTACACCTTTTTCTCTCCTTGTCCACGATATTCTTTTAATTTCTTTTCGTGCACCGGAATATTTTGATGGACAAGAATAACTCATGCTGAAATCCAGGCATCATTGTAAGGTAGAGTTTGTTTTAAGCCCTCAACCACAAGTTAGTTGCAGAAAGAGGAACCCAAGTATATTATTTAGAAACGAGGAATGCTAGCAATATATATTTATTCTGAAAACAGTCTTAAATATTAATTTAACTTTTTTTTTTGAAAATTACAAGATTATGCGAATTATTAAATAGAAAGTAAGATCTTTAAAATTGAGTTTTGATAAATTCCTTTCAACAAGTATATTTTATTAATTATTGAGTTGGAATAAATTCTGGGAGCGGTTTTAATTTGTTTAGTATTCTTCAAGTCGTATTCAATCCGAAAGAGAGTAAAAGGATATGGTTCTTCTCTTTATTTGTAAGGTGGAAGAGGATGGCACGTTTCAATGTTCACAGAATATTGTCAGCATTTCGGAAAACAGAACCATTTGAATTAGGGATTACAATACTTTTATTCGGTAATAATAAAGCACTGTGTAAGTGGAAGCTGAAATTGGTTTTATCAGTGAATTATCGCTAAAGCTTTGTCAAAAATTGGTTTTAGACAAGCATGACAATGGTTATTCTGATAATAACTTTAGGGTTTAGGGTTTATATTGCTAATAATCTTCTACTCTCGAGCACACGTATATTTCTAGTTACTCTAGTTACTTAACCAAACATTAGAGTAATTTGTTGATAAAAATTATTAGTATTAATTATTTAAAAATATAAGATATAAATTGTTTAACATAAAGACTAAAATCAATTTATAAAGAAATTCAGGAAAGTAAAACAAATTTAATCCTTTTAGGAATAGATATTTTTGGGTGCCAGGGATTGAATTGTTCTTTTATTTTATATTGTCTTGCGAATCCTCCGCTGTTGAGAAATGAAAAACAAATAGATTGTGCTATAAAATTGTTATTCTTTACTAAAAATACAAAAAAAAAAAAAAAAAAAGAAAATATTTTTAAAAAAAAAAAAATTTAAAAATTTTTATTTTTTATCAAAAAAAAAAAAAAAAAAAAAAGAAGAGGAAAGTTCTATTAGAAAAATAAAATCTCAAAATCTTTGTCGTCAGAAACAATAACAAGTGAGTGATTAAGTCAATCTTAATATACATTATGCACAATGAAATGATTATATCAAATGACATATTTTCTCATTAATTAATATACATATATATTTTTTATTATTATTAAATTACAATGGATCAAATAATTGAACTAGGAATGGCAAATTGGAGTTGGATTATGTTTTCAAAGAGCAGTGTCTATAAAATCTCAAAGTGTCCAAGACTTATTGCTTGCATGAATAATTAGATGCTTACTATAACCCAAAAATTCTAAACTACACGTACAAAAATAACCCAACAATAGTACTTTTTTCCTCATTAATGACACTTTCGTACTCTCTTTTTCACCTCATTTTTTATACTTTTATTTATAAGAAAAAGAATGTATAAACTAAAAATATATTTTAGAAACGATAGGAATTATTTGCCACTAAAAGGCTAACACAGAAAACAAACACACGATAAAATTAAAAACGTACTAAAATTACAACTACTTTAACACTAGATTGGCAAAACGAAACTTCTGTGAAGATTCTGGTTCACTTACCAACACTTAAAACAAGCCCTTACAAAATGATGACGAAAAATGGAAATTTCAAGGAAATTTCTTGCGTTCTATAAATGGTCCTATTCTGGTGAAGCAGTTCTTCAAATGATCCAACATCAGAGAAACCTTCCCTAACACTCCTCTGAGCAACCAGCATGGCTCTGCAAGGACCTGACTTTGAAAAAATCTTTCACTTCCTCTCCATTTGTATCCTAGCTTTCATCAATGAAGGCTCTTCCTCCCTCTCCAGTGCCTTCATGAACGAGCCATGGTCATGGGGTGTAAGCATTCCCATCAGTTTGTACGTGAAATTTGCTCTCGAGATTCACTCTCATCTTGGAATCTGTGTTGGGATCGGAGTACCCTCTTTGGTGTATTGGGGAGCCACACGTGGTGCCATAGATTGGTACTGGCAAGCTGCTTTGAAGTTCAACCATGAGATTTTCAAAACCTGCTTGTTCAACATTGTAATTGGCTTGTTACACTTGCTGGTTTCAAAGCTCGCTAATTACATCATTGAGTGGGTGAAGGATCACAAGGTGAAGAAAGGGTACTTGTCTCATTTCCCACTGATTTCTACGTTGGACTTTGATTCACTTTCTCACCACCCTTTACTCAGGCCAATTTCTGTCAAGTATTTGTTTCTCAAGCTCCTTGAATTGCTCACTGTCTTCTTCTACAATGGGAACATATTGCTCTTGAGTTGGTGTTTCTCAGGACAGGTTTACAGTTATGAAGTTGGCAAAGCCATTTCTTGGGTTAGCTTGGGAAGCTCCATGTTTGTGTGGATTAAGGCTTTGCTCACTGAGCTGGGAATGCAACAGAAACCACCTGAAGATAAAGCATGCATGAAGGCTCAGGAAAAGCTTCAAAGTGTAGACACCAAAGATGAACCAATAATCTGCTCATCAGAATGTTGAGGTGAGTTAATTAGTGTCACTATGTGACTCAATAAGATCATAGTTTCAAGTATATCATTGTAATGAGTAATCTATATCTTTTGTATATATATATATATATAACATCTTGTTATTGTTTTCAGTACTACGACAGTTTTATGTGAGTGGCATGGGTACTAAATGTTGAAACATTCTCTGATGTTGTTGTGTAGAGGTAGTGATGAGTTAGGGAATAAGGGTTTTAGTATATGTTGTTAATCCTGTCAATGTTTTCATGAATGAGGACTGTCTAAATTTATTATATCAGTTCGTATTTATTTTACGTTCAAATATAGACATAGATAGATATGTATATCTTAAGTGTGTTTCTTTTATAAATGCCAAAATGATCATACATTAAATCGACCAATTACTTATTTCATTTCAAATAATTATGATTAATATAATATCACTTTACATCTAATCCTAATTACCTTTCGAAATGAGAATGCAATCCCATTAATCAACAATTTAAGAATAGGCACAAGGCACTTCACATAATGAATTTAAGGTAACATGAATAAGGGTCACAAATTTTAGTCCATCATGCTGTTTGTTCGCTAAAAATGGGATTCAACGGACTAACTTGTCGTATAAAAACCGGATTCAAAATTCTAGTTATCATATATGTATTCTAGAATTATTTGTGAAAATTTTTATGAGTTATATTCAACTTCCCTTTTAGAGCTTTTTTGTTATTCCATAACATGTCTTAATAACCTTCCAAATTCTGAATCATACTGGTGCAAAATACACATTTTACATTCACAAATAAAATTGGTTTAACTATTGTAAACAGAAACACAATGGCAAACTTGTAACAAACGAGGGTGGATATTACATATATTGTTTTAAATGGATGTAATTACTTTTTTTAATCACATTTTACATCGATTGTGTATAACAATCTATGTAATATATACTTAAAGCCTCCATTTACGAGTCTCACTTTTCGTTTTCACCGTTTATACAACTATATTTTCTTGGTTTTGCTAAGCTCTACAAACACTAACACAAAAAAACTTTTTAACGTTTGATATTTTTGAGCTTTGACGTCTGTCCAAACACCGACGTCGTACTTGATGACGTCAAAATAACGTCGGAAAACACAACAGACGTCACTTAACGTCGGGACAATAGAGGTCCGACGTTATCCAACGTCGGGGCCAAAAGCAGCAGATGTCAATTTTCGCACTAAATGGAGCCAAAAAATAGAGTAATTTGACATCTGGTGGGCTCTGACAGACAGTTAAATAACGTCGGCCATGGTAAGCTCAGACGTTAAATAACATCTGTTAGAGAACCACCAGACGTCAAATTGTTTTCAATATTCCTACACTTGAAAAAAAAATTTCATAACAGTTTCATAATAATTTCAGCACAATTTTGGAGTTATAGTTATATCTAATAACACTTAAGTTTCAACATATATTCTAAACTAATATAAATAACACCAAACCAAAAGTTTCAACATGATATTTTTGTACAACAAAGTTTTTTAAAGGAGTTCTAATTCTTGTGATATCAACTTCATCTTTCCAATAGATATGTTGCCCACTCTTGTCTTAGTGTGTGGATAATGTCATCTGGTAAAGGTGATGGATTCTTGAACCGCTGAAAAAGTAATACAATTTCATTATGTATGAATATCATTCTTTAAAGTTTGATATGATTTATAATATGTGAAAGATATATATATATATATA
>Ga0214545_1011017_pt1 | contig 12726 bp, 6 predicted proteins | sample CNSS4metaG_FD_160064 | JGI IMG/M metagenome (GOLD analysis project Ga0214545, IMG submission 160064) | Root nodule microbial communities from cowpea collected in UCLA plant growth center, Los Angeles, California, USA - CNSS4 | ecosystem: Host-associated > Plants > Roots > Nodule | place: USA... | reverse complement strand
ACATATAATGAGACAACAATGAAATTGATTTCATCACCTTTAATGTAGAGGGTTGCTTCATTAAGACTTTTTTTGAAACCCAACTGCATCAAGTGCTCATCGATTCTGCTGTACCATGCTCTTGGAGTTTGTTTTAGGCCATACAAGGCCTTCTTGAGCAAGTATACATCATCTTCTTGTCCTTTCATAGCAAAGCCTTCAGGTTGCTCAACATAAATCTCCTCCTCCAAAAAACCATTTAAAAATGCTGACTTCACGTCAAGTTGGTAAACTTTCCAACCCTTTTGTGCAGCAATAGCTAGCAACAATCTAATTGTATCTAATCTGGCAACAGGAGCAAAAGTGTCAAAAAAATCAACACAAAAAATTTGAGCGTACCCTTTTACTTATCTCAGCTACTTGTACTTTTACACAAAATTCCAATAATTTTTTTTTTTCAGAATAAGTACTTGTTTTTCTTGATTTTTTTTAAATGCAATATAATTTTTTATATTTTAAAATATTTGTAATTCAGATTATAAATTTACGTAAACTACACAAATACTTGTTAATAATAAGTAAAATACTTACTAGTTATAATTAACTTAAATCTTCCTTCTACTCCTCGTAGTTTCGTACATGGGTATAATTTTGTTGTCTATAAAAATTTAATTGGTCTCTAACGTATTTAAAATTAAACCATTTTAGTCCAATATAATATATCATCTAATTGATAAAATAATCTACTATACTTTTGTAATTAAAATGTAAAGGTTATAATGAAATACTATTAATAAACTCTAAATAAACAAGTAATTAATTTGCTGTTGGAGAATGTTTTACTAAAAGATCAACATTGTTTTATTGTAGAAAACTGAAAACTAAATACGATATTTAATAATCTTTGTAAAAATAAAAATTATAAAATTATAAAAAAAATTATATTTATACTGAGTCAAAAAATCAAAGTCATGCAATTATCTATTTATTAAGCAGATGAAATATTTGTGGCTAGAAACCAAAATTGCTAACAATATGTGTAATTTTCTATCTTTCTGGCATTGATAGAAATTGACAAAATGTTGAAGTTGAAAGAATAGACGTATGTTAGAATCCCATTGCATCCAAATAAATGTTTCTCTTGTTACCGAGAAGTTTAGCCTTTGAACACGTGGATATATCTTGATAGTAGATTTTAATATCATACTATTAAGAGTTGTCATGCCATGGTTAGTGTTATTATGAGAATATTTATTCTTACAAGCATAGGAATATCTCCATATTATTAAGGTTCAATGCACTTGTTGGTCATCATTATTGGGCTGGGTAGGTGATAAAGTCTTAGTCTTTGTCTTTAGTAGGAATGTTTAAAAGATTCGTATTTGTGGGTATTTACATATAAAACTTATAATGGGTAAGAAATAGATATTGTGAATAGATAACCGCGGATAACGAGTATGGATATTTTTTATACCCGTATGTTAATAGGACAGGTACGAGTATCATAGTATTTGTACATGTAGTATTCGTACATGTGGATACCCGTACCCACTATACTATAATTTAAATTAAAAAATATAATTAAAATATTAATATATTGATTTTAAATGAGTTACTTTTATCAATTGATTTTAAAAAAAAAATCATTTTTTTTTGTAAACTGCTATTCAACACTATTTAAATGAATTTTTTAGATTTTGTTTGAAATTTATAAATGTTATGTATTTATTTTATTTAAATTTATGATTAAAATATATTGTTAAATATTTTATTTTATTTTCTTAAAATACCTATGAGTACCGTGAATATCCGTAGATAATAAAATAATAAAACAATATGTAGGTATCCGCATAATGAGTATTCGCACAGATATGAGAACAATATGAGACAGATACTTATTCAGCGGGTAAGTTTACAGCGGGTAGGTTACAAGGAAGTATTACACCCACCTCGGTGGGTTGTTCAACATTTATTGTCATTTTTTTTCTCATAAAAAAAACATATTTATGTTAGTTTAATTTCTAGAACTAAATAAATTTCCTACATGTAATTAAACTTTTTTGGTTTAAATACCATTTTTATCCTCATTTTCGTAGTGTTTGTTATGGATGATTCTCATTTTGACAGAATGTTTAAAATGATCCTCATTTTTACCGAATGTTTAAAATGATCATCATTTTTACCAATGTTTAAAATGGTTCTCATTCTCGCAATTCGTGTTTTATTTGGTCATTTTATGTGATGTCGTTTAAATCAGTAACGGAGCACGGTACAAGTGACACTGTTTGTGTTACGTGTACTGTACAGGTGTGATAATTTAGAAACCATGTAGAACATCACAACAATTCAAGCACAACCAAACCCCAAAATAGAATTACGAAAACCCTAACCTACGAGCAAACACAACCCAGAAAACCCTAAACCCACTTACCTCATTGATGAATAACTGGAAAATTGAAATGAAGAGCGCGACTGCAGTCAGACGTAGAAATGGCAAGTATTAGCTATTTCCTCTGCAAATCCGAGCTCAAAAAAGACGAAGATGAAGAAATCGCCTCCAACGATGAAGAGCGCAACTACAATCCAACTTAAGCCCTAATTGCAAAATTTCCCCCAAATTGAAAAGTTAACGTTAATTAGCCATCTGTACAGTACACGTAACACACCACAATGCAACCTAATACAAACAGTGCCACCTGCTCTGTTACTGATTTAAACTGCGTCACAGACAAGGACCAAATAAAACAAAAATTGCGAAAATGAGAATCATTTTAAACATTTGGTAAAAAATGAGGGTCATTTTAAACATTCTGTTAAAATGAGGACCATTCGCAACAAACTATGAAAATGATGACGACGAAAAAAATATTTAAGCCAATTTTTTTAAGTAGGACATTCAACAATGTGAAATCTTTCATATATTAATATATAGGATGAGGTGTGGAAAATAAGGAAGGAGATTTTTTTTGATAACGAAAAGACGAATTATTAAGTTTAATTTCATTTAACAACTAAAATAGTAATTACGTAATTATTCAAAGAAAAGTAAATACTATTGAAAATCACTTTTTATGTGTTTCAATCAAATTGAATATGTGAACTATTTTTTACAAAGTAAATAAAGAATATATATTTTACATATTTAACTAAAAAAATTACTGCTGATAAAAAAAACTAAAAATAATTACTACGTTTAATACTTTTATAATTTATCACATATAATTATCTATTTTATTATTTTCTTGTTTTTACTTTTAATTCAAATTTATAATTGTTCTCTTTTAGAAGGTGTGATTATAAAAATGTTGTAATTTTATTTTTTATATATAATTTTCTGTTTACAATTATACTAAAAAAGTTTGATAGAGAGTTTTGTACTTATAAGATATTTGTGGTATAGGAATTGACTCCGTTGATAAACTGTGGATCACTGATTAGTTCAATAGATTTCATATATAAAAAATTGAAAAATATACAACTACCAGATGCATTGATCTCTACTTTACATGTAAATTATACTATTATTTATTAGTATTGTGAAATAATATTTCAAATAAATAAGATTTTGGTAATATAAATACAATAATAGTAATAACTATAATAATAATAATAATAATAATAATAATAATAATAATAATAGTAATATATTTACTATATTTTGTGACTTGGAGATGCTCCTAGGATGTGTACACAACTAATGCTCCATTGTTTCCCACAATTATTAGTCTTTCACTGTCTTGATGATTACCCTACTCAATGTGACTTAAACAATTTTCACATATTAAATAACTTTCTGTTGGTAGTATTCTCTTATACATAAATTATATACGAATAACAATTGTCATTATTCTTTTCTTTTTTTGTGATGAGTTGAATTCAAACTACACATACTTCAATTTTGTAAAGAGAATAAAACTTTCTTTTAAAAGCTTAATTATAAAAATTAATTTAAATTACAGATAACAATGAAATGATTAGATAGGGTACCCGTGGAGAAATTTGGGTAAAAAGACCTTGTCCTGAGTAGCCAGGCCAAGATATTTTAGAGTGTAGCCATCTTCTAATAAAGTCAGGTTATAATTATTAAAATATACACGTGATTATATTAATTATCAATAGAGTTAAAAAATAAAGGACAATGATACTTTAACCCACTTTTTTTGATCCATTTTTAACCTACCACTTCAATCACCATTAGATCATCACATCACATCACTAAAAAGAATAAAAAAAGATGATCTAATGGTGATTAAAGCAATGGGTTAAAAGTGGGTCAAAAAAAGTGGGTTAAAATATCATTTTCCAAAAATAAATTACTTGATATATTTTGCCTTACTGACATTTTCAACACAGTACGTTGACATAAGCAGAACTCAAACGTAGACTCTTTTGCCTAGGTAGACTTGAGGTCACTGTTCAGTTCTTCAAAATTAGTCACCACCACCCTTTTGAATCACTCATGCAAAATTTTACATGTAAATATTTCAATTTTTTACGTATTTTAAAATAACAGAATTATTTGATTGATACCGTGTTGAACTGTTTGAGTATAGTCACCTTCTTTGATTCATGTTTAAGCTCTTTGTTTTGCTACTGTGTGTTGCTTTGATTACATGATATTGATGGAAACAACTTGCACGCGAGCTGCTTCAGGAACCATTCTCCTCCTCTTCCTCCTGTTGTGGTGCCTCTCTTTCCTTTCCATAGCAGACCATATTTTTAGTCCCAGTGACCTCTTCAGCATCAGCTGTGGCTCATCCACCAACTTCTCCACTCTCGACACTCGCAATTGGACTACAGACATCCACTTCCTCTCTCCAACCCACCTCTCAGTTTCTGCTCCTTCACTCACACCGTCTACCATCCAGGGTCCCTACACCCATGCTCGTCTCTCTCACTCTCCATTCTCTTACTCATTCCCTCTCACACCAGGCCCCAAGTTCATTCGTCTCTTCTTCTACTCAACTTCTTACCAAAACTTCCCTCGCTCCCAAGCCTCTTTCTCAGTCCAAGCAGGCCCCTACACCCTCCTCCAACACTTCAATGCTTCCCTCAACGACGATGCCGAAGATGACCCTAGCCACCCTCACATCTTGTTCAGAGAGTACTGCGTCTACGTTGGAGCAGGTGAGAAGCTGAACATAACCTTCATTCCAAGCTCCACGGGTTCCTATGCTTTCATCAATGGAATCGAGATTGTTTCAATGCCCTCTTATCTCTACTATACCAATCCTAACGTCGACATCGATGGATTGCCTAAACTTGTTGGGGGAGAAACATATCCAATCGAAAACCATTTGGCTCTGGAAACAAAGTACCGGTTAGGACTTGCGAACCGAAATATCCCCGAAGCAGAGGACACAGGTATGCTTAGGGTGTGGGATATCCATAATAAATATATAACTAGTCAAAGTGTAAAATCTTTTTATATTGGCAATAAACCCAAGCTGAACTTCACTAAGACTCCTAACTACACTGCACCAGAACAGGTATACCTATCACTAGTGAATATGGGACCTAATGCCTCCATCAACATGGGGTTCAACCTCACATGGCAGCTTCCTGTTGATCCTGGTTTCACCTACATGCTACGGTTACACTTTTGCCAGCTTGACCCGGAAGTTATTGGGTCTGGTGACCAGATCTTCCTCATCTACATTCGGGATGATTTGGTTGAAGACTTTGTAGACATTTTCTCTTGGGGCGGTAAGCAGAGGGGTGTACCAGTGGTAAGAGACTACGCAGTCATCATCAAAGCCTCAGATAATCAGAAAAAGACATATCTTTCTGTGAAATTGCACCCTCACGATAAAAGCTTGATCAAGGACGCACAACTAAACGCAATTGAACTCTTCAAAATCAGCGACCCAACAGGTAATCTCGCTGTACCTGGCTCAGACCCTCCTCCACAGACCGTTCAAATATCAAAAAATAAAAACAACCCTGCCGCCGTTGCGGGGGCAGTTTCGGGTGTCCTTTTGTTCTCCTTTATTGTCGCTTTTTTCCTCATCAAACGCCGGAAGAACGTCGTTGACAACAAGGGTCCCCATAAAAAAGACGGAACTTCTCGGTGTAGCGGTTTATTATCGATACCGACCGCCCTCTGCCGCCAGTTCTCAATCGCCGAAATGAAAGTCGCAACCAACAACTTCGACCAAGTCTTCGAGGTTGGCGTGGGAGGCTTCGGCAACGTCTACAAAGGTCACATCGACGATGGCTCAACTACTGTCGCAGTCAAAAGGCTTAAACCAGGTTCTCGCCAAGGTATTCGCGAGTTCAAGAACGAGATCCAAATGTTGTCTCAACTTTGTCACCCCAATATCGTTTCCCTCATTGGTTACTGTTACGAGAACAACGAAATGATCCTCGTTTACGATTTCATGAATCACGGCAACCTCCGGGACCATCTCTACGACACTGATAACCCGTCTTTGTCGTGGAAGCGTAGGCTCCATATATGCATAGGTGTTGCACGAGGATTGCATTATCTGCATACAGGTGAGAAGCAGGTGATCATTCACCGTGACGTGAAGAGCAGCAATATCTTGTTGGATGACAAATGGGTGGCGAAGGTTTCAGATTTCGGATTATCCCGAATTGGGGGGCCCAGTGGTTCTTCGATGAGTAGCGTTAGCGTGAACACTGAGGTCAGAGGTAGTATTGGATATTTGGACCCAGAGTATTACAAGCGACACCTTTTAACGGAGAAGTCTGACGTGTACTCGCTTGGGGTGATGTTGTTGGAGGTGTTATCTGGGAGGAAGCCTTTGTTCTCTGGAGAGGAAAAGCAACAAATGTCACTTGTTAATTGGGCGAAACATTGCTATGAGGAGGGAACTCAGAATGAGATTGTGGATACAGAACTCAAGGGCCAGGTAGCACCTCAGTCTTTGAGCAAATTTGTTGAAGTTGCATTCGCTTGTTTGCTTGAAGATGGAACTCAACGACCTTCCATGAACGATGTCGTTGAGCTGTTGGAGTTTGCTCTTCAACTTCAGGTTCTTGCTGTTAATGGTGCGTTGCAGAGTCCTCTTAATTATGAAGGCCGTAACACCCCAAAAATAGTTTCACATTACTCGTATAACATACCCAGAAGCTGGTCTACTGAAGCATTATATAACTATTCGTCTAACTAGACAAAATAAGTTGTATGTTGGCACCAGCATTCATCGCAGCATCAAACCTAGCAACATTCTTTGGATGCAAACATGGAGCCAAAGCTTTCAGATTTTGTCTTTAGCGTACAGGGACAGCGTTTTATGTCAGAGCCAAAGCCAATTAAAGTAGAATATGTTGCGGGTAATGTTTTATTTTATGATATTACTTACTGTAGTCACAGTTAAATGTTGTCATCAAGTTAAGCTAACACTTCCACTATATATAGGTACTTTTGGCTACCTTGCAAAGAAGCATCTCGTGAATCTTACCATCACAGATAGAACTGATGTTTATTCATTTGGAATGGTTCTACTAGAAGTTGTGAGAGGAGGAAATTATTTAAAAATGGAAGAAGAATTTTGGGATGAGCCTATTGAGGAGAGAATCCAAATATCTAAGGCAAGATTGCTCCGAAGTGTTGGCAAGTATTCTTAGATATAACTGAGATGTGTAAAGAATGACCCAAATGAGCGACCAGCAATGGGTGAAGTAGAGGTGCAACTTGAGCATGCTCTTGTGTAGCAAGAACAAGCAACTTTGGTTTGGTTTTATTTGTTTCGAAGTCGTGGTATGACGTTACGACTTCTGTGACAGTGTTTATTTTTGTCGAAAATTTTGAAAATTTTGTCTACCTATGACATGCATAGACTTTAATGAAAATTATTTTGGCAGAAGTTATTTTGATGACTTCTTCGCAACGAACACGACTTAATTCTTTAAGTATTATTTCTAATATAATTTTATCAAGTCTAAGTCTTGAGCTTCAGGGAGGTGTTGTTAATGGTGCGTTGCAGGGTCCTCTTAATTATAAAGATCGTAACACCCCAAAAACAGTTTCACATTACTCATAACATAACCAGAAACTCGTCTACTGAAATATTATTCCGCTACTCGTCCAACTAGACAAAATAAGGTGTATCTTCTAAACAATTGTATTTTAAATAATCACACGCATAGTAAATTTAACGTACACATAAAGTTTTCCTTCATCCAAATCATATCAAAGTTTTACAAAATATAAAATTTACAATTATACACAGCACTGGTCTATTGCTGCACATTATCAGTAGGTTTGTGTTATATATGCTCGAGTACAACAACACGATCGTAACAGAAAACACCAACAAAATTGTATACTAACTTTAAAGGAAGCATTTATTTAGAAGACTCATCAAAGCATATACATACGCAGATTTAGGCCTCTAACTTTGGCTTTACTAAACCCTACGCTTTCAACTCAATCTCTCTTCAGCATTCAAAGCAGAGTTTCCGGCAAACAGAGAACTTCACCATGTTCTCAGACAGAGTCCGAATCATTCAAACAGGGGATACCACTCCTCACTTTTTGACTCATCCACCCCTAAACCTTTGAGTTCTTTGGATAACATTTCGTTCTTAAAAATTATAACATTCACTGTTCACACACCTGAAAAACACCTAAATCAGGTTTCTCCACCGAGGAAACTCATGTAGGGAGGTATCATCAGAAGTCCTCGGCATACACTGTAAATACATTTTCGCTCAGCGGATGGAAGAATGGATCAGCGAAACCAATAGTCTGATAAGTACTTCATCAATCAAAATCCACAGACGATTAGAATTAGACAAAAGCAGTAAACGAAAGTAACAGATGAAATCAGTACATGAAAACAATGAATAAAAGCATTAGACGAAAGCTGAAAGCATTGGACCAAAACATTAGAAAAAAGCTATAGACGAAACAACAAATAGTAAATGAGATGAACAGTAAAATCAAATTTAAAACAAGCGAAATCATTATATGAAGACGAATTTGACATTTGTCGGTAGACAAACCAAATGCCAGAATTGACACATTCAAACTATAAAAGTGTGAAAATGAAATGCCCAACATTTGATCATCAAATAAGGCCCACCCTTGTTTAAAATATTAATAAATTGGCCAACACGTAGCACAATATCAAATGGAAAGTAACAAAATTATATCAAGATAGACACAATCCAAAAACTTACATAGGACAGAAAAGTTATTGGAAGATAATGACGAAAGTCACATTCTAGATAAGGGTTCAAATAAACTTTATACTATCTCAGTTACTGAGTTACTGAATTAAATCAACAATGTTTGAGAGGGTGTTGCTAAGGTCCAAACTCACAAGTTCACACCTATTACTTATCATTTTAAATATTTTAAGAACTAGGTAATAAATTTTTATCTCTGAAACGAGACAATTTATAGACACTTAAGCTAAGTTAAAACTACAAAGACTTAAAACCGTTAAACGTATCAGACTCTTTTTTTTTTTCTAAAAGCAATGATATTCTACATATAAGCCTTGGAACTTATGTTTTTTTTCCATTAAACCTTGTTATAAAATCAGAAAAACTGTATTGTAAAACAAGAGAAAAAGTAGAGAAGAGGACTTTTCTTATGAAGATGCACATGAAAGAAGGGAGACAAGAAGTGGACTCTAATATATGAGTTCAGTAGATTATTTTTTCTACAAAGGATTTCTCTCTCGATATAAGCCTACTTTTCCACAATACCAAAACTTGATGAAGTTTTACAAAACTTAACAACTAAGTTTCCTTGACAGATAAGTTTTCCAAATCTTTTTAAATCTCATTTTCTAACAAACCTATTTAGGGACAAATAAAATTCAGAGATGGTGCAACGCGCTTTCGCTTCTTTCTTATGAAACACGTAAATGAGACAGAGAAAGAGGACCACCTTAGTTTCTGAGGAATATTTAAGAGCTTAGATGAAGAAACCCATGAGATGAATGTTTTTGGCAAGTGACAAGTAATTAAGCAAGCAGGCGTCACAAATTGGAACCATGTTTCCCAAATGTTTGGGTTTCTGCGGTTGGAAGCACACAAGTTCATCTCAGAAACAGTATCCAACGGTAATACAAGAGTTGTGCCATGAATTTTCTCTCACTGATATTAAGAAATCGACAAACAACTTTGCCAGTAACAGACTAATTGGATATTCAAGCTTTGGTAAAGTATACAAAGGTTACCTCCAACACGACGACGGTTCTGAATATTTAGTTTCAATAACGCGATTGTATGCAGAAAAAGACATTGAAGGACGCAACTGGTTTTACAAAGAAGTAGAGTTGCTCTGTCAGCTTCGTCACCCTAATTGTGTGTCTCTTATAGGATTCTGCAACCACAAGAAAGAGAAGATTCTTGTGCACGAGTACATGTCCAATGGATCTCTTAATGAACACATACTACGAGGTGGGATTACAGAAGCACTGTCATGGAGGAAAAGGATAGAGATATGCATAGGAGTAGCTCGTGGACTACACTACCTTCACGCTGGAGTCAAGCGCACCATTATTCACCGTGACGTTTGTCTCAGAAACATTCTTCTGGATGCCCACATGGAGCCAAAACTAGCAGGTTTCTGCCGTAGCTTACAGGGAGCACACTTTATGTCAAAGCCAAAACATATTCCAATAGATGAGTTTACTTGGGGTAATACTTTATTTAATCACCTTACTGCTATAAATATTTTGTGAGTTAAACTAAGCTAATACTTTTGATTATAGGTAGTCATGGCTACCATCCTATGAACGACTTCAGAGACACTACCGTCACGGATAAATGTGATGTTTTCACATTTGGTTTGCTTCTTCTAGAAGTAGTGTGTGGAAAAAGATATTTTTATATGAGAGCCAAAGAGGGATTTCTTGAGAAGCCTGTTGAGGAGAATATTAATTTGAATATCAAAGGAAAGATTGTGCCAGATTGTTGGAAAGTGTTTATAGATATCCTCCAAAGATGTGTGAATTTTGAAGCAGATGAGCGACCAACTATGGGTGAGATAGAGGTGCAACTTGAGTATGCTCTGTCGTTGCAGGAACAGGCAGAAATCACAAACATCGATGGTAAATATGTCTTATTGTCTAAAACCATTATTAACCTAAGATGAGCATGGTTTGTCATTGCGCCAAGATCACAGTCACTTAGAAGATTTGTTTCATAGGTAATTTTGAGAGCTCAAATAAAGGCTTTTAGCTCTTTGAGACAAACACAGAAGTTGCAGTATACTTTTTGAAGTAGTTAAGTTCAAATAAGATGTCGCTGGCTTTTGTAGCAATCATTGTTTTAATCTTTTTGTTGAATGTGATTGTACCTGAAATATAAATCTGAAGGCAATGATCCAAATCTCAAGTTTCGGGAAAATAATATCAGCAGTAGAACGCTGCAGGAAATTCATCTAGATTCTTTGTAGGAATTAAACCTCTTGCAAGATTCTGCTTGGCATGATTTTCAGTGAGAAATATTTTTGTTTTGTATGCAGCTACTTTAGTATGTACGCTAAGATAAAAGCTTGTTTTTCACAATGATTGATAGCTAAATCAGCTAAATATATAGCGCAGAGTGGGGTTGACAGTGGAAGAAACAAGCGAAAAAGATTCAAATTATGCCTAAGCTACGTAATAACTGACCATTTCATATAGAAATTATTGTTTTACACTGACATTTTTCTTAGTTCCACTTTACAACCCATTGTAATAATTTAATAATGTGTATTAGAATTTTAGATTAAAAAATAAGACAAATTTGATTAAAATAGTATTATATTGAGATCAAGTGAGTGTATTTTATTTGGTTGGCGTCAAAATAACACCCTTCTTTGACATTCTAAATTATATTGTTGAAAAGAGAACTTAAAATATTATTTATACCGTATTTTCTTGATGGTATGTTCTGTTCAGAGAGACGAGAAATGAATGATTTGAGAGTGATTGAAATATTCATTTATAAGTTGTAGGAATTTGAGAAAGAGAGTAAGATAGAAATAAAGAGATTCTATTATTTCTTTTATCTTTTCTTGAATGTCAAGATTCGAAGGTAATTTGTATAAGATTACGGTAATATCTTCAATTATTTTTTGTTGTCTTAATTCAACAATAATGTAAATATAACTTTTAAAATTATGCTAAATCACTCTCAAATTTGGGAAACTTTACTTTTGAATTCATTCACTTGTAATTCCAAATCTCGAACAACACAAACTTAATCTTCTCATCGTTTCAAATTCATCATCTTTCATTTCCTCAAGTCAATCTTCACATATCAACAAGCACAAATATTTATCAAACATGCTATTCATTGTTGAAGTCTATGATACCGTCTAGATTAATTACTAGTCTGCACTTGCCCAGAAACACTCATCTCTAGGTATTCAATCATTATAGATAAGGCTGTCATGTTTTGGTTTCATTTACGCGTTTCCTTTTTGAAAAAAGGACATGAAAGCGTGTTGCAGAATAGTCCACATGAGTTTCCTCCCCCTTCATTCATCTGGCATATATGAAAGAAAAATGACTTCAATAACTCACATAACTTATCTGTGCATCATAACTTTAAATAATAAAAAGGTATAAATACACATTTGGTACCCAAACTTTTTCGGAAAGTTCAATGAGGTACCCGAACTTTAGGAATGTTCAATTTGGTACCCTAATTTTCTAAAGAGGTTCAATTTGGTCCTCTCCGTTAAGTTGGAGTTAACACCGTGTCCGTACAGGACACGTGTCAAGCCATGAAATTTTTATTTTTTTTTTATTTTTTTTTTCAAAAAATTAATTT
>Ga0214545_1011010_pt1 | contig 12737 bp, 7 predicted proteins | sample CNSS4metaG_FD_160064 | JGI IMG/M metagenome (GOLD analysis project Ga0214545, IMG submission 160064) | Root nodule microbial communities from cowpea collected in UCLA plant growth center, Los Angeles, California, USA - CNSS4 | ecosystem: Host-associated > Plants > Roots > Nodule | place: USA... | reverse complement strand
TCAGACTCCTCACCAGCACCAGCGGAGAGATAGAGGCAACCGGCCTCAGGCGACAGGCAGGGTATATGCCATGACCGGAGCAGAGGCTGCAGGCTCAGGTAATCTTGTTATAGGTCGATGCATGATAGCGGGTGAATCTTTGTGTGTGTTGTATGATTCTGGAGCGACACACTCCTTTGTGTCAATTGCTTGTGTGGAGCGTCTGGGTTGTGAACTTGCAGTATCTACCCCGGCATCGGGTTTGGTCAGGACGTCGTCCTTATGTGCTAGGCTTCCAATAGAGGTAGAGGGACGCAGGTACAGGATGAACTTAATCTGTCTACCCCTACAGGAGTTGGAGGTGATCTTAGGGATGGATTGGCTCTCTGCCAATCGCATCCTGATAGATTGTCGGGAGAAGAAGCTACTTTTTCTCGATGCGGAGGAGCCTGAGTTGGTGTCGTCTCAGGGTGTTATGAGGGAATTACAGGACGGTGCGCAGTGCTACATGATCTTCACACATATGGAGGTGGAGGGAGGAGAGGCGACGTCGGTGATACCATTCGTCCAGGATTTTGGGGATGTGTTTCCGGAGGAGGTACCAGGGTTGCCTCCCAGTAGGGAGGTGGAGTTCTCTATTGATCTAGTCCCAGGAACAGGCCCGGTCTCGATGGCCCCATATCGCATGGCTCCGGCAGAGTTGGTGGAGCTCAAGAAACAGATAGAAGAGCTAATGGAGAAACAGTTCATTCGACCCAACACTTCACCTTGGGGAGCACCAGTCCTGTTGGTGAAGAAGAAGGACGGAAGTTCACGCCTGTGTGTGGATTACAGGCAACTGAACAAGATGACTGTCAAGAACAAGTATCCGCTTCCGAGGATAGACGATTTGATGGATCAGTTGCATGGGTCATCAGTGTTTTCGAAGATAGATCTGCGATCAAGTTACCACCAGATTTTGGTAAAGGCTGATGATGTACAGAAAACAGCCTTCAGATCTAGGTATGGCCACTACGAGTATGTGGTCATGCCTTTTGGCGTGACCAACGCCCCAACAGTGTTCATGGACTATATGAACAGGATCTTCCGACCCTTTTTAGATAAGTTTGTCGTGGTCTTCATAGACGACATCCTTATCTACTCCAAGATGCAGGAAGAACATGCAGAACACCTGAGGTTGGTGCTTGGCGTTTTGAGAGAGAAACAGTTGTATGCCAAGTTGTCCAAGTGTGAGTTCTGGATGGATGAAGTTCAATTTTTGGGGCATGTGATATCCACCCAGGGGATTGCAGTGGACCCGGCAAAGGTCGATGCAGTGGTAAAGTGGGAAAGTCCTAAGTCAGCCACAAAGATAAGGAGCTTTGTGGGATTAGTGACAATACATGCGCCATCGCGTCTATGTGTTCGTATTTTCTTAATTTTCATAGAAATTTGAGTTAAGTTGAATAAAAAATATATAACTAATTTTAAAATAGTTGTTAAATTTAAAATTTGATTTTTTTTTGAAAATAACAGTTAAAAACAAAAAAAGTTTTTAAAATAATGATTAAAAATAAATTATTTATAAAATAATTAATTTTAAAAATAATAATTAAGGGTAAAATTGAAATATCGAAATGTAGACATAAAATAGAGTATTTCTTTATATATTTTTATAAATTAAGATCTAATTTAATTTTAAAACTAAATGAAAATAAAATTAAACAAAGGTGACTGAAAATATGAAAAAATAAGTATTCAACGTAAATTATATATAAAAGTTTAAAAGTTCGTATGTGGTTATTATTTGGAAATAAGGAACTTAAACCTTTAATATATATGTATTAATTAAATATAAACTGTTTCATATAAATATTTATTATTATTTATGACTTTATTTATGACATTATAATGTATTTTATTTAAATATTAATGTAATTATCTTATTAATCAGATTTTAAATGTTTTTCTATTATTATTTTATGACGCATTTTATAATTTTATAATTTTATAATAATTATTTATTATTAAAAGTCATTTAATAACAAAAGAATTATACAAATTATTTATTTTTATAATTATTTTTAATAAAAAAAATATAATTTAATAAAATAAAATAAAAATAAAAAATAAACACACATACGCATGTTTTTGACTAATTTCCATTAATTTTTCCATATTTAATATAAAATAATTTTTACTTTTATCTTTTTTGAATTGTGTAATTTAAAAATAAAAAATAGTTTTAAATTATATAATCTAAAAATTTATAATCTTATAATTTAAAATTTCAGATTACAGCATTTGAAAACAAAAATAACTTTTAAATTATGTAATTTAAAAAGTCAAATACTGACATTTTTTTATAAAAGTTGTAGGAAGAAAGTGTCTATGGATGAATATTTGTTCTTCATCAAACGTTACCTTGTTTAATAATGACATAACAAGTATTAAATGAAAAATTAAAATAAAATATCGTAAAACACATCAATTAAATATTTTCTTTACACTAAATGACCTAGTAATTAATATAATTTATTGAATAAATGAGAAATTAATGTTTCCTAGAGGGGGGTGGGGAGCATCCTATTGGTGTGTCAGATTTTGATTCCTGTTTGTCTGCATGCATATCTCAATGGCCAAACACCCTTCACCATAGACAACAACACCTACCCCATCCTTCTTTCTGCACACTCTCCTTCTACTTTTCTCATCACTCAAATCAGAATCACTGCAAGAAAACATGGCAACTCGTTTCATGTTATCTTCTCAATCTTTTCCGCTTAAGCCTCACCAACCCCTCCAAAACACCCCTCCATTCCCTCTCACCAAAATCCATTACACAGCACCAAGAAATTTGATCAGAGGCAAGAGGGTCCACAGCACAAGCAAGTATGGGAACTTCCTTGGTTTGAGGCCGGAGCACCAACCTGAAACCTTAGATTTTGATCTTCCATGGTGCCACCCTTCTGATCGCGCTCATTTTGATGTGATAATCATTGGTGCTGGCCCTGCAGGCATAAGGCTCGCGGAGCAAGTGTCCCTCTACGGAGTTAAGGTTTGTTGTGTTGATCCTGACCCTCTTTCTGTGTGGCCTAATAACTATGGTGTGTGGGTTGATGAGTTTGAGAGTCTCGGTCTGGAGGATTGCTTGGACAAAACATGGCCTATGGCTTGCGTTCATGTCAATGATTCCAAGACCAAGTATTTGGATCGTTCTTATGGGAGGGTTGGTAGGAGGAAGCTGAAAGAGAGGTTGATCGAAGGGTGTGTCTCAAATGGGGTTAGATTTCACAAGGCAAAGGCATGGGAGGTGGAGCACCAAGAGTTTGAGTCTTGTGTTTTGTGTGATGATGGGGTAGAGTTGAAGGGGAGTTTAGTGGTTGATGCCAGTGGATTTGGTAGTCGTTTTATAGAATATGATAAGGTGAGAAACCAAGGTTATCAGATTGCTCATGGTGTTTTGGCTGAAGTTGAAGAACACCCTTTTGATTTGGATAAGATGGTGTTGATGGATTGGAGGGATTCTCATTTAGGGAATGAGCCTTCTTTGAGAGTGAGTAATTCAAAGTTTCCAACTTTCCTCTATGCAATGCCATTTAGCTCCAATTTGGTGTTTCTTGAAGAGACTTCACTAGTTAGCCGTCCAGTGTTGAGTTACATGGAAGTGAAGAAGAGGATGGTTGCAAGGTTAAGGCACTTAGGCATTAGAGTGAAGAGGGTGTTGGAGGATGAAAAGTGTTTGATCCCAATGGGAGGACCTCTCCCAAGGATCCCTCAAAATGTGATGGCTATCGGAGGCACTTCTGGGGTAGTACACCCTTCCACAGGGTACATGGTGGCTAGAACAATGGCTGTGGCACCTGTTGTGGCTTTTGCTATAGCAGAGTGTCTTGGCTCCACCAGAATGATTAGGGGGAAAGCGCTTTATGCTAGAGTTTGGAATAGCATGTGGCCAATTGAGAGCAGAATGGCGAGGGAATTTTACTCTTTTGGAATGGAGACTTTGTTGAAGCTTGACTTGAATGGAAGCAGGAGTTTCTTCAATGCCTTTTTTGACTTGAAACCTTACTACTGGCAAGGGTTTCTCTCTTCTAAGTTGACTTTACAGGAGCTTCTTTGGTTAAGCATGTCACTCTTTGGACATGCCTCAAACCCTTCTAAGCTTGATATTGCCACAAAGTGTCCTCTGCCATTGGCTAAGATGATGGGAAATATTGCTTTGGATTACATAGGATGATCTATGTGGAAGGTTGTGAAATCCATGTGTAAGTTTTTATCTGTCATCATAGCAGAATTTTCAAGCTGAGTTTGCATTGATAAGTGTTTGCACCAGATTTCTGGAGTCTAAATTGAGGCTGCTTAGAAAACTTAATCAGTTCAATTGAATGAAATAAGCATTCACTCCTTATGCACTTTTGTTTTCCAAAGAGAAATGATCCTTTAACATAAATTACATTTCTCTGAGACACGTTGTAACAGTAAAATAGTCGTTTAAAACTGAATAGAACATAAATGAAGATAAATCTGAACTCAATCAAGTCAAAACCTTGTAAAATAAATAAATGAATTAATACATGAAACAATCCAAATAGAACATTAATCATTAGATGGTGGGTGATAGAAACTAGGGAAAACTGAAAAAGATAGTATGTATTATTCAGCAATTTATGCAGTAAAACACTAATGGGCTATAATTCTGCAGCAAAACAATAATTCCAGAATGTATCAGAGAGCTACTACTTCTAACTTACTTACCCGTTAACATTTCTATATATGAACTTAAAAAAGAATTCTAATTAATTATTATTTGAAATTAATTCACAATAAATATTAATGATATTTTCTAAGATAATATATATATATATAAAAAGATGATTCTCTATTTTATGTTCACATTTTAAATTTTATCCTTTAAAATATAATTATTTATTAAATTTTAAAAATTGACCGTTATTTTTACAATTTTTTTATAAAACTGTCTATTTCTATTTTTTTATTTATTAATCATTATTTTTTCATCTTTTATGATATATTTCACTTTATTTTTAATAAATATAATTTTATTTTATACATTTAAAAAATGTGTATTGTGACTGTATTTACCTTAGTATATTACTAGCGTAGACACATGCGTGATAGCATTTGTGTGTACGCATTTTTTAAATTATATTAATAATTGATGATATTGTTATGTTATTAAGTTAATAAACAAAATAAAAATATATTTATAAAAATTAAAGTGAAATGCATGAAAAAAATATAAAAAAGTTAATTGTTGATGAGTAGTAGGAGAAGAAAGAAAAAGAAGATAAATAAATAATTTTATAAAAACTTATAAAAGTAATTATTAATTTTTAAAAATTTAATAAATAATTAAATTATAAATAATAAAATTGAAATTATGAAAAATGTGGACACAGAATCAGATTTCTTTTATATAACTGGGTGAAAGTGAGAAGAGAAAAGTGAAAACTGAGGAGTGACCAGAGATTTATTTGCAGGAAAATTGAACTTCCTTATTCCTTTTTTCATCTCGCGATGTATCATTGATTCATTCAACTCAATTCTTTCCTTCCAACTTCCAAGCCATCAGAATGAAGCCAATCCGGCTTCCGGAGCCGCCCAGTCCCACGGCGGCGCGTGGCACTCCGGACATCTTCGAATCCGGCGTCCATACTATTGTCCGCCGCGCCGTCGTCATCAGCAACGGCTTCCCCTCCTCCGAGAATAACAGCATCGGTTTGCTCCGCGCTCTCGGATTCTCCCGAAACCATCTCCTATACGTACTGTATTTATTTTCCGTTGCAATCTTCCAACTAACTTTTCTCTCTCCACTGATTCATCTTTTTATTGCAGCGCGTTACGAGGCCGAAAGGTGGAATCGACGATTGGCTCCAATGGCTTCCCCTCTCTCTCCATCAAAAATTCCATTATCTATTTTCCTTGTTCCGTGCCTTCTCCTCCAAATCTCAGTACCTTCCTATCACTTCGCACCCTAACGGGTTGTCTTCTATTCTCGAAGCTGATGCGAAACATATAGTCAATTTGGTTCGCGAAACTTACGAAAAGTGAATTTCTATTCCACTTCTTTTAACTGTAATTTGATGTATTGGAAATAATACTGTGATTGATATTTTTTTAATTCTACAGGGAGGGGCCGTTATTGGTGGTTGCATCTGGACGAGACACGATTTCTGTTGCGAGTTCCATAAAACGTTTAGCTCCTGACCTTGTTTTTGTTGTTCAGGTCTGCTCTCGTGTTTAATGATCTGAATGATTTTGTTTTTTGATGTGTTGTGTTATCAAGAATAACAAGATTGAAAAAAAAAACATTTTTATTAAAAGGGGAAGGATTTATGCAGAGAGTCTATCACATTTACAATGTACTATCTAAGTCCACAGCTGTATCTGTATACACAATCTAAGTTAAGGGAATAACAGAAAAAACCGTTTAGATAACAATGTCTAATAAATGCATGAACTACATGGTCTGTACATCACTACTAGATGGTTTCTAGAAGATGGCCTTCTACTCTTTTCTATCATATGGTCTAACCGTTTGACTAAGCTCTCCAACATATTGTCGATTGAATGTCATTTAGAGCCAACTATCATAATTCTCCACCTTGACTTCAAATCATGGAAGAACTCTCAGCATCATCTTTCTTTGCCTTCAAATGAAAATTAATCAAATTAATCTGGTCCAAGTACGGTTGAACCTCAATGTTGGCAAGGACTTCATAAACACATGCGGATTCACCTCCAAGGCTATCTTCTCGATTAAGACCTTCCCAAAATCAATAACATCTCTCACGAAGTGTAGTCTAAGGTATATGTATTTCGTCCTCTTGTGATGGATCTAATGATCATATGGTACTTTGACTATCACAATGAATAGTCACATAGTCCTACACAACTCCCCACTCTCAAATCATCCCCTTCAACCACTATGTCTCCTTCACCCCTTTTGTGGGTGCAATATACTATGTCTGAGTAGTAGCTAAAAGCCACCATTGATTGCAAACTGGATTTCTAGCATACCACAGTTCCAAATAATGTAAAAACATACCAAAAAAGTGATTTACTAGTATCAACATTCCTTGAATAATCAAGGTCTACAAACCCCTTTATGGCATCTTCGCTATGCGTAGATTGTTTATACACTATACCAAACAATATTGTTTCATTCAAACATCTCAAGATCCACTTCAAAACCTCCCAGTGAGCATGACGATGATCTGCCATGAACCTACTAACCACAATAATAGAATCAGATCTGGTCTACTACAAACCATCCCATACATTATGCTCCTTACTCTATGAACATATGGAGTAGTCTTTATCTTCCTCCTTTCTTTCTCAATTAGGAGCTTGGGTAACCAAGAGCCTTCCACATTACATATCTCAAAGGTGTTTCCACATGTTTAAAATCATGCATCCTAAACCTCTCAACCATCTTCTGCAAGTATCCTTCCGAGACAGACACAACTATTTTTTTCTTTATTTTCTTTGCATGTTACTATTTGTTTTATAGTGTCTTTCCAATCTTTTTGGGCAAATACTTTTTTAGATACTAAGCTGAGCCAGATGTTTTTTATTCTTTTTAATCCAATGAAAATAAGTAATATGTTCTTCTTCCTAAGAACATTCGATTATCCATATACTAATCAGTCTCAATTTTCATTGTAAGCGGTGTAGTGATTCGTTGCACTTCTACGTTTCTGGTGGTGCTTATTGCTTCGATTAAGTATTGTTTGATTTGTAACTTTGATTATTTCTTTTTCCTTCTGGACAGATACAACACCCAAGGTCTCATTTGAATAGGTTTGACATGGTGATTACACCTCATCATGATTATTATCCTCTGACTCCAGAAGGACAGAACCAGGTTCCTAGGTTTCTTAGAAGCTGGATAACTCCATGCGAGCCCCCTGATAGTCATGTGGTATGTGTAATGTGCGGCATATGTTGTGTGCTATTAGATTTTACTACGCTAGAGAAAATGCGAATTTACTCTGATGTTAGCTACTGTACATTGCTGAGGATTGTACATGTTATAATTTACATTAGGTTCTGACATTGGGAGCCTTACATCGAATAGATTTTGCTTCACTTCGCAGTGCTGCCATTACATGGCAAGATGTGTTTGCTCATGTTCCAAAGCCATTGCTCGTGGTCAACATTGGAGGACCGACAAGTAATTCCCTATTATACTTGTCCTAGTCATGCGTGATTATTCCTTGCAGTTTTCCTATGGTTAAATTCCAATATGCTCTTGTTTGGTCTAAAAGTGTTTATGTCATTGTTTGTGAAATGCTGGGTTGCGTTATAATTGTAATGTTAGTGAAAAAAGGACTACAAGTATACCTCGAGGAAAAATGGAAAATTTTTAGAATCCAATTACAAGGTGTGGGACTTAAATCTCCCATTAGAAATATGGGATTCTATGAAGTGTTTATAACACAAGGCCTTGGGCTCTCCAACTAACTACGTCTAGTTTTTGTTGTGTTTCATCCAAAGTTCTTATAAAAAATCCTAGGAAATAAGGGGAATCTGCAGAGGGAAGACAGAGTACATCACTAAAAACCATATGGGGACTTTGAAGACAGTGGATCACATTGAAATACATTTTACTGTACTGTAATAATTGTTTAAAAATGACTGGACTTTATGTAGAGTACCGGCTCTGTGTCAGAATTTCTGTACTCGTTATTTTCTTTTAACAATAAACTTTCTCATGAATTTAAAAATTAGAAATGTTAGTGATCATGCGTTGGGGAAGCTGAATAAAAGTTTCAAGTTGTTTAGAATTTCAATGGGTTACATGCCTAATTTCGGCTATATATACAGAAAATTGTCCATATGGTGTCGATCTTGCAAAGCAGTTAGCAACGTCTTTACTCAGTGTTCTTGGTAGTTGTGGGAGTGTAAGAATATCCTTTTCAGAGAGAACTCCACAAAAGGTATACCATGAAGTTTCTTATGCAGATATCGTTGAGCAATGTTTTCATCTCTGACACTTTTTGTTTCTTTTTTTGGTCTTTTAAACAGGTATCCAATATTATAGTGAAAGAACTTGGAAATAATCCAAAAGTTTATGTTTGGGATGGACAAGGTAAATATGTATTCAGGTTTAGATTGCTAAATCAGATTCTTTTAAAAAAATTTAAGAGATAAAATGTGGTTAATCCCTGACACTAACACAAATTTCAGAACCAAACCCGCATATGGGGCATCTGGCTTGGGCGGATGCATTTGTTGTCACTGCAGATTCAATTAGCATGATAAGTGAAGCTTGCAGTACTGGGTATGTCTGTCAAAAGTATCTCCATGATAGATTTTCTCCACTTTGACTCTAAATGAGTTTACTGAAAATTTATTTTTTAGAGTTCACTAGTATCTATTTGTAGTTTATCCCAGAAGACTTTGTAGTTGTTATTGTTCCAGATTGATACATGTATTTTCATCTCTGCTATTTGTTTTTAATAAATAAGTTTTGTTTCTCCCACAGGAAGCCTGTGTATATCATGGGAGCTGAGCGTTGCAAATGGAAATTCACAGAATTCCATAAATCATTGAGAGAACGAGGAGTTGTTAGGCCTTTTACAGGGTCCGAGGATGTAAGTTGGAGTTCTACTTATTCATGAAGCGCATAGATTAAAATGTTGTCTTGTAATTTTACATATTGTATTGTCAAGTATCCATGTTTTAATCAGTATATATTCTCTTAAATTCAGATATCAGAAAATTGGAGTTATCCACCTCTTGAAGACACTGCAGATGCAGCTAAACGGGTTCATGAAGCACTTGCTGCCCGAGGATGGAAACTGAAGATATAGAACACAATTCTTAGTTCACAAAGTACTCGATTTTTTATTTTATTTTTGTAAAGGCGGTACCATTTGTTGTTTGGAAGATAATTTCCAAAATATATGGTTCTCTGATAGCACAAATAGAAAATACCAATTTTGGTGTTCGTCATTCTTTCCACCACAGCAATTTTTAAGGGTGTAATGTAATATTGAGGTCGTACGATAGCAGCTTGTAAACTGGGAGAAAACTTTGACATTTTTATGGCGATATGCGGTGAATAAAAATTTTTTTTGTGCTGTTAACAAATTGTACCTTTTATTCTTCCACTTTTATCTGATCCTTTTAGTTTCGAGACGTGGGTTTACTGATAACATACGGTACAATTTAATGAACTGACATTACCAATAGCTGGGATTTTTCTTTTGAATAAATGTAATGCTAAAACTTATGTAGTCTTTCACACGCAAATGTTATAAATTTATGATAATTTTAAGAATGAACTATCTTACCAATAGCTGGAACTAACGATTGAATAGTTTCCACAAAAGCTACCCCATCTGGTGGTGCTTCATAGAAGCTTCTCTTATATATAATATATTATTGTAAAGTTGCAATAGTTTGAGGTGTAAACTGATGTGTGAATGTGCGTGTTACATTAAAGTGAAAAACCATGTTCCAGTTTATCTTTCCAACACATTCTACATTGCGAATCTGAGAACAAGCTTAAAAACCCTCCTTCTCAACTTAAGTTTTAATTTTTAATTTTCATATTATTTAAAAATCAAGCTTAAAAATAATTTAAATACATATTTATAATATTATGTGATGTAAAAATCTTAAGATGAAACCATTGATTTTAAGTTAATAATACTAAATTATTTTAAGTTATGATAGTTACAATTTAATAAATAATCAGTTTAATGAATATTCAATAATCATTAGAATTTAATGTTATCAATAATTATAATTTAACTTGTCATTTTTTTTGTTCATTGAATAGTTACATGCGGGGTTCATTATAATCTTAATAACTGAAATTTAGAAAACATATGAATAATTAATATATTTATAAGGATAATTATAAATTGTATACACGAAGTAAGAACGTCTTTATTTATTATTTACTCTTGATTTTCTCAAAATTTTACCCTTCAACATTTTTTAAAAAATTTACCTAATTTTTAAAACTGCATTACTACCAAATTCTGTTGAGTTAATAATAATTTGAATTTAATGCTTTCAATAATTATCAACCTACATAATATCAAAACACCCCCACAATTAGAAAATAATAATAATAATAACAACTAAAAATTGGTTGTCATTTTTAATTTTTTAAGATATTATTGAACCTTATAATTAAAAATCAATGATATTTTTTCTTATATTTATTCTTTTAAGATCATAATAAATTTAACTTGTCATTTTTTTTCTTGCATTAAATAATTACATGTCGAGTTCATTACATTCCTAAGAACTAAAACTTAGCTAACGTACCCATAATTAATATATTTATAGAGATAATTATAAATTTTAATATTTTTACTATACACGCATACATAATATAATAATAACAATAGTAATAATAATAACAGTAATAATAATAATAGTAATAATAATAATAAAAAAAGTAACTTCATTGAAAATTACATAATTTAAAGAAGAATAAATTTTAATAAGAGATTATTCCATTGTTAATAAAAAAAAAATTCACTTTATCACACAAAACTTATTAACAATCAATGATATTTTATCTTGTATTTATTCTTTTAAGATCATCATAAATTTAACTTGTCATTTTTTTCTTATATTAAATAATTACATGATGAGTTTATTATGTTCTTAAGAACTAAAGTTAAAAAAATATATATGTATAATTGATATATTTATACGGGTGATTATAAATTTTAATATTTTACAATATATATATATATATATATATATATATATATATATTATAATAATAATAATAATAATAATAATAATAATAAAAAAGTAACTTTGCTGAAAGTTACATATTTTAAAGAATAATACATTTTAATAATATCAATTTCTTGAATGGATTTTTTTTCGTCTATTAAATTGACATACGGTGTTAAATTAACAATGTGAAAATAGGTTAAAATTGAAATTGATTAATATTAGAGCAATTTCAAATTTCAGTTTTCTTTAGAAATATACCCTATGATTTGAAATTGAATTAAAACCTAAAATTGACAATTCTTTTACTCAAGTTAACTAAATTTAACACTTAATAAGAATAACTAAATATAGGAAACGAAATACTTAATAAGAGCCATCGTGTGACTTAATAATAAGGATTATGATAACTCAACCCCTGAAAACACTTTCATTCATGTGAATAATTAAATTCATAGAAGGTTTAGAAGAATTAATCATATAAGCTATGTTTTAGTTTATTTAATGTAAATTTCTTGGTATGACGTGAAAATTTATTTTTTTAGTTTATGTCGATAAATTTTTTTGTCTGAGATCTGAAATAAATCCCAAGGTAATAAAGAATCATTAAATAAACATTTAATTTAGTGTTAAATAAAAATATGAATACTTAATAAAGTATCATTAAACTATAATATCAATTTAAAAAGAAAACAAGTATAGTTTAAGAAAAGAAACTAGAAGATTGATATTCTGAAAAATTAATTTCTCTCATAAATAGAAAAAATATTAATTTTATTATAAAAAGTCATAATTAATAAGCGTTTTAAGAACACTCACAGAGGATTCCTTCGCGTCATATATTTTATCACATATTTTTATTTATTTTGAAAAGTGAAGTTTTGATATTTTTATTTTTATCACATCCTTTACTATTATAGTATAATAAATATATATATATATATATATATATATATATATATATATATATATATATATATATATATATAATATATATATATATAAATATATATTTTTTACATATATATTTTTTATATAATTAT
>Ga0214545_1011008_pt1 | contig 12739 bp, 8 predicted proteins | sample CNSS4metaG_FD_160064 | JGI IMG/M metagenome (GOLD analysis project Ga0214545, IMG submission 160064) | Root nodule microbial communities from cowpea collected in UCLA plant growth center, Los Angeles, California, USA - CNSS4 | ecosystem: Host-associated > Plants > Roots > Nodule | place: USA... | reverse complement strand
TATATATATATATTCCTATATGTGCTATGTTGACCTTCAGTATTGGCTCTAGGCTTGTCCAACTCTTGATAAATTGTAATGTTTAATTTTAGAAGTCCATATTTTAGGTGCTTGTTGACCAAATTTTAGTTATTTTAATCGTAATGTTTAATTACATTGAGTGAACCATTATTTTCTATTTGAGATTTAATATAAAGATCGATTACTACCTCCAATTTCAGTTGTTCATATTTCCTGTTTTTTTGACAAGAAAAAAAAAGAATGATAACAACTATTATATTGAGTTTTGAATTGTCCATTTAGAAAATTTAGAAAGACTATATACTTTTCCATAGCTCATCAATATATATTTTAATCACATTTTGTATATTTCATAAAATTTTCGATCTTCAAGTACATATTTATATTTGATTGTAGTTGATTTAGCGCCACCATTTGTTTCATGTCACTTAAAGATCAATACGAAATACCATCAAAATTTTGTGAAATATAAATAATGTTGATTAAAATTTATGAACTAATGAAATACAAAAATAAATCTTCTTGAATAGGATATGACCACACCTTTTTGAAAAAGTGGAAGGTTTTCATGCATTAACTATGTTTTTCTATAAATAGTAATGGATTAGTAATGGATTGCAATCTCAACATTTTTATATACATTGTGAAGATCATGTGGAGGACATAATTCATAATGTTGGTCAAGTAAGTTTCTAGCAAGGACTAGTGTACGATTCTTTGAAATATGATTCAAAGAAACTTTTGTATTTTGATTGTACAAGTTTCATAGATTTGTCAACAATATTAAATTTAATTAATATTAAGGTAAGACATAGGTTGACAGATAAAATCTTCATCCAATTCCTCGATTTGTTGCATGAAATGTTTCCAATAGAAAATACATTGTTGAACATGAAATATTTCCAATAGGAAATACATTGTTGACCCATCTCTATGAGGTGAAAACAAAAATATAATGTTCAAATACATGCATGCCCAAATGATCATTCTCTTAGGATATAGAAAGCAAGGGAAAGGCCTTTTCCAAGAGGCGTTATTGCACAAGAAAAGTAGAGCGGTTGGTTATAAGGGAATGTCGTACTGTTTGATATTACTTGGTGGTAATATGTTGATGGTTACACGTGGTGGTATTTTGAACATGTGATAATAGTTGTCTCTGTTGAGGTTATGCATTTATAGTGATAATACAAGGTGAGTTATATGACGGTAATGCAATGTGGTATGATGTTTTATCTTGATAGCTCACCCTTGCTTTTGTGTGTTGTTTATGTTTGTGCGATGATCAAATAACATATGTATTATACGGGACCAGATGTTAATGCATATGCTAGTGGAGATGCATATATGTGAGGAGCTCGTGGAAAAGACTAGAGAGTTTTATTTTAAAAGTAGTTGAAATTGTTTTTAAACTATAATGTACAAGTTGTCTAGTTTGGAAGTTTATTTTCATTTGGAAAGAGTAGTAATAAGTTTTCTTTGGAAATTATACCAAATTGGTTTGAGTTTTAATTATGTTTCAATTTGGATAATAATTTTTACTCAAAGGAAACTCTAGCAAGTGGTTTTTGAAATAAGATATTTTGATAATTTTCCTATTTAATACGATCAGATGTTGTGTTTTGTATATTGAAAATTTATAAATTACACGTAACATCTCAAAAGGGATGTTGCAATAACTATCAATCTTACAATATGATATTGTGGTTATGAATTGCATTATTTACATATTGATACTATTTTTATCTCAAAAGATTAATCATATTCTTACTCTGGTTTTTGTGATATAATTAATCAAAATATATGCTCTGATACTTTGTTTGAATTCATTCTTCATGGATTTTGTCATCGTAAAGAAGGTGGAGTTTGTTAAAGAAGACGAGCCCTTTTAAGCTAATGGACTTTTTATACAAAACACTCACTTTACCATGAAGTCCATTGTTAGAACTAAAACAACGTTAGACGAGTAGCGAGAATGTATTACTAATGAAATAAATTATTGTAATTGATTAACAATTTTTGAAGATAAAAAATATATAATGTGTTATGTGCTTTCATATGTTTAATAGTTGATATTCAAGAATTATTTGCAAATTGAAAGTCTGGTATATACAAAGACCAAGTCTTAGCATTAGACGAGTCTAAACAATAGACAAGTTAGTACAATAGACGAGTGCATCAAAGGTAACCACTAGGTAAAACCATCAGATGGCTCAAGTCATGAAAAGACCTAAGCCTTCATATGGCATAAGATTTTAGACAACTCATGGCAATTTAAGCCATTAGATTACTTAAACAATAGAACTATATACATCAGTTTTGTACTTGTGTTAGACTAGTTAGAACATGATCAGGGCGGATGTTTACGGTGGCAGGGAGGGGCCATGGCCTCCCAACATTTTGAAATTTTTTTAAGTATATATATATATATATATATATATATATATATATATATATATATATATATATAATAATTTATTGAATTTTTTAAATTATAGGAAATACATTTTAGGAATCGATGAAAATTAAATTGTGTAATTCTTTATTTTTTTTTATAAAGCACAATATTTAATGTTAATAGATAATAATAAATAAAAAAATTTAGGTTTAATTTCTCTTTTAGTTCCTGTTTTTGTCAAAAAATTGAGACTAGGATTATATTAATAATTTCAACAAAGCAATTCATTCATATTAAGAGTTTCAATCTTAATGAAAGAATTACCGACTCGTTTCAAAAAAATTAAGTAAAAGACCAAATTGCATTAGTTTTTCAAAAAATCGGGACCAAATTAAGTCTAAAAAACTTAGATGACCATACTTAACATTTTTAAACAGAAACATAAATCAAAAGAGTACTTAAACCAAATATTTATTAATATCATTTTTATTTTCATTCTTATTGTCTTTTTAGTTTTTCATAAATTGTAATAATCTTTCACTCTCATATATTTTCTTTTTGTTTTTTTTTTTAAAAAAAGTTTGACACAAACTCATTATTTTTGCTTTCATTTCTCATCTATCCTCTTGCTTTCTTGTCTCTTGTCTCACTTGATAATGAAAACATTACTTTTTATCTCATTAGTTTTTTGTCTATTCATTTTTTATGAATATAGAAAAAAATGTATCATGTATTTGTTCAATTTTTAATTGTGACTTAACTATAATACACATTTTTTTAATAATTATGTGCCTCAATTTTTTATTAAATTATATTTTTTAATATTATGTACAAAATAAGTATATTGATAAAAAATAAAAAAATAAATTCATTATTAAAAAGTGATAAAAAAGAAACTATTGATGAAAACGAGATAGACTATATTTCTTCACATATTTGAAACATTATACTAATGATCAAATTATTTAGTAAAGAAGTCATTTTTTGAAATATTATACTAATGACAAAATATAATAATCTCAAAATTATATTACTTTGCCCCTCCAATATTTTTAGTCCGTCACTGAGTATGATACACTATTTGATATCTTACTTGCGCATGATTGTGCACATTGCATAGTGAACAAAGTGAAAGTGAAAATAAAAGTGAGAATTGTTAGTAATGTTTATGCTTACAAGAATAATCTGAGAGCTTATATTGTCATATTCATCTTGTTAGAAAGTGATATTAGGTTGATCAAAACCATTATAATTCCTTCACTTGTGTGAAGTATACCTTAAGAGCGCTATTGTAACTCTCCTATGTGAGAGATTGTTACTTTCATTATACATGAGAGCTCTTAATCTTAAAGGAAGAATGAGACTAACACCTATATAGGTTTAAATTCTTATAACTTAGAGAGGGTTAAACTCATTGATTTTGGGAGATGTTAAACTCGTACCTGGAGAGGATTGACTTGTTGTAAGAAACTGACTGCTTAAGCAACTGAACATATCATCAAGTAGACTTTTGTGTGTATGCCTTTGAATTGATTGGTTAACCTAAAAACTAGGAGATAAGTGTTCAAATAATCTAAACACCTTTCCTTAACTTGTGCTAAGCTAGAATCTAAAAATAGAAAAGAAAAATTGAAGGCCAAAAGAACAAAAGCCGAGAGCAAAAATGCTTCCTAATGAACTCAAAATTTAACAATTATGGTACATTATGGTTCTAGCTTGTGTGAACTCAAAATTGAACAATTATGGTGCATTATGGTTCTAGTGTTTAATGTGTATGGCAAATTAGTTCCATCATTATTTGGCCTTAGTCTTATTTGGTATATGCATGATTGATTAGCCTTTGTGATTGCATGCTCAAATTACTTTTCATAGAGTCTTCTTTCTTGCTTTGCTTGGGTTAGACTTGTTGCTAGTTTTATCATATGAATTTTATTTCTTTAGAGTTTAGCTTTCTTTGTTTTTGTATTTTTCTTGCTTGTCATTAAGTTCTTAAAGTTTTATCATTGGAGTTCTCATTTTTTGCTCTTCTAAGTGTGTTTGCCAAAATATCAATACTCTTGTATTGCTTTTCTATTGAATTTTAGGTCGTAGTGGAGTTTACACTCTCTTAGGAGAGCTTGAGTGCTAGCTTAGCCTTGTTTGTTTTTTGTGAAAGAACTAAACATTTTTATGAGTATTATTCTGTATAGTTATGTTGTTAAAAGAAGTTAAATAGATTATCTTAAATGTATAAGTTATAAATTTAATTTTTTAATTATACAAAGTTTATTTGTAATTGTTGATATTGGCGCGAAATGATGTGTCAAGTTTGAAAAGGATGAAATCATTATTATTTACAAAATTATCTTATATCAATCTACAACTTTCTTATAATGTAAAGTGATGGATTTAACCACTACAATGAGTTATTCTTTTAATTTTATATATTTATTAATAATTTATATTTAAAGAACAATAATTATAAATTTTATACTATTTGTTGATGGTTTTTTAATATGCTTAGAAAAATTATATAATTTTATCAGTATTCTATGAAGTTACTTAAAAAGTAATTAAAAATATCATAAAAAGGCAACTTTTCTTAAATAATAATAAATTTTGTAAATGTGCAATTTTTTACAGGTTCTTTAGATTTTTTTAATTTAACAATATTAGTTCATTATTAATATAATTGTTAATAAATTTATTAATTTTATTTAATAAATAATTCTAACATGTTAATAAATGTTGATAATTATATATTATGTTGAATTCCACTTATTCCATTTTAAAAAGTTAAATGTAGAATTAAATTCTTATAAATCAAGATTTACACTGGAAGTACAATTAGACCAAAAGTTAATCAAATATGATTGTTTAAGCCTATGATTCATGTATAAATATAAATACCATCTTTCTTACAAAATATTAAGAATATAATTATCATTATAAAAAATAAGGTCATATATTTTATAAATTTGTAAAAGCTTAATAAAAATACAGTAAATAAAAATTTATGTTCTTATACTTAATATTTTTAAACATAAAGCAAATTGAATATTTAATGTTAAAATAATAACAATAAGATATAATAGACAATTTTGAAAATATTTTTATTATATTAATTATATTTAAATATAAAAATTTTTATATATATATATATATATATATATATATATATATATATATATATATATATATATATATATATAATAGCATGTTCCAAAAAATAATTGAATAACTGAATTGACGATTATCACAAAACATGTATGAATACCAAATGAAAGAAAGAATAAAACACATGATACATTTCCAACCTTCTTTTTCGTCATGTTTATATAACAACTTTCAATACTATGATTTTAATAATGTTTTACTTCATTTAATTATAAATCTAATGTTATTATATACATATTCTTTTATTAAAAGCAATCACATCAAAAAGTTATTTAAAACTCCTCTCTTGTTGATGTGTATTTATTTATTTTTAAATAACGAGGAAGATGAGAAGCAATGAAAAAAAATAAAACATAAAGAATTGAAAATCAAAATTATAAAGAATTGAAAATCAAAATTATAATGATTTCGGTTGGGTGGTTGCAGTCCATTGTCAGAAAGAACCACAAATGATAATTTTAGTAATATCATATACACATACTTAAAAAGGAAAAAATAACACATATAGCATTTGACAAATATTTTGACTTATTTTAATTTAAATTAAATTCAACATGCGAATGGTGAATTACACTTCATATAGGTTTTTAAACTAATTTTGATTTAATTCTTTATTTTTTATATTCAGTCTTAAAGTATTTGAAATTATTTTTTAGATCATAAACATAAATACAAATTAACATTAATAATTGCTTAAAAAATAAAAAAATAATAATAATGAAAATATTATACATCATAATTTATTAAATTTATAATGCAGTTTTTTTTTCTTTAAATGTATTAACATTATAATACACAGTCAATACAAATAGTACAAATTTGCATGCATTTATCAATCAAAATCATAAGTTCTAATATATATATATATATATATATATATATATATATATATAAATTTGAAATAAAATAGGAAGAATCTTGTGTTTATGAAATACATGAAACCTTAGGTATTTCTTTATTTCTGTCATTATTTTTCTAAAAAAATTAATAAAAATAAGATAATTAAAAATTAAAATAAAATATATTTTTATTCTTTAATTTCTTTTATAAAAATTAAAATCAGTCATTCTCAAAATTTTATAATAATTTAATTTCATGTCTAAATCGATATGTGAATTTGAATTAATTTTTAAAATAATGTTTAAAAAATATATAAATATGAACGTTGGGTTCGTGTTAGTATTTCCGAGGTGGTTTTGTTATTCTGTTTAACCATGGTTAATGAATGTTTTGACCACACCACTCGTCCACCTTCTATATAACCAGTAATAAACCACCCAACTCTTTCACACCATTCAGTATTCCTTCTTCCGAGCACAACTTGCTGTGCTCTTCATCTCTCTCTTACCTCTGCACTCTTTTTCTCCACCCTTCTTCTCTCTTCACATTCTCAACACCAAAACAAAAAAATGTCACTCGATGTTCATCCCCTTTTGTTCTTCCCTGGTCTTGTTGAGTCCCAAGTTCTCTCTGTTCAAGCTGTTCTATGTGTTATCCTCTTCACCTTCCTTTTCATACTTTTCCTTACTCCCGGAGGTCTTGCCTGGGCCTTGTCCAAGTCATCGGTGCAACCCATTATCCCTGGTCCAGTAACGGCCCAGCTCCGAGTCTTCACCGGTTTAACTCCTCACCGGACATTGGCCAAACTGGCTCGCTCGCACAGTGCGGAGAAGCTCATGGCTTTCTCCGTCGGCTTAACCCGGTTCGTCATTTCAAGCGAACCGGAAACTGCTAAGGAGATTCTGGGGAGTACTGGTTTTGCTGATAGACCGGTGAAGGAATCGGCTTATGAGCTTCTGTTCTACCGTGCGATGGGATTCGCACCATACGGAGAGTACTGGAGGAACCTCAGGAGAATATCCGCTCTCCACCTCTTTTCTCCGAAGAGAATAGCCGGATTCGAAGGGTTCCGGTGCGAGGTGGGGTTGAAAATGGTGGAAGAGGTGAAGAAGGTTATGAGTGAGGACAGACCCGTGGAGGTTAAAAAGGTGCTTCATTTGGGGTCGTTGAACAATGTAATGATGACCGTTTTTGGGATGTGTTATGGGTTTTACGAGGGTGAGGGGGCTGAGCTTGAGGCATTGGTGAGTGAAGGGTATGAGCTTTTGGGTGTGTTTAACTGGAGCGACCATTTTCCCTTGCTGGGGTGGTTGGATTTGCAGGGTGTGAGGAAGAGATGCAGGGATTTGGTTGAAAAGGTTAATGCTTTTGTTGGGAAGATCATTGAGGAACACAGAATGAAGAGGGAGAAGGGTGAGTATGTGAAAGATGAAGGGATGTCTGATTTCGTTGATGTGTTGCTTGATTTGGAGAACGAAAACAAACTCAGCCAGGCTGATATGATTGCAGTGCTTTGGGTAAGTTATTTATCATCTTTCCTTTAGATCTCAGGGATTTGTTTGGTCTCATCATTTTGCATGTTGGTGAAAAGTTACAGTAAACTTGAAATGAAGCTTTGATCTGTTTATATCTATGTTTGCATGTCACTGAACAATGGTATTTTCATCAATAGATTTAGGTATTATTATAATTATTGTATGGTGTTGTAACTTGGAAGTTTCTCAGGAAATGATTTTCAGGGGAACAGACACAGTGGCGATTCTACTGGAGTGGATTCTGGCGAGGATGGTTCTCCACCCTGAGATACAAGAAAAGGCTCAAAGGGAAATAGACAGTGTGTGCGGATCCTCAAGGTTGGTTTCCGATGCAGACATTCCGAACCTGCGGTACCTTCAGTGCATTGTGAAGGAGGCTCTGAGGGTGCACCCACCGGGCCCTTTACTCTCCTGGGCTCGTCTGGCAGTGCATGATGTGACTGTGGGCGACAAGCACATTCCGAAAGGCACGACGACGATGGTGAACATGTGGGCAATCACGCACGACGAGAGGGTGTGGGCTGAACCGGAGAAGTTCAAACCGGAGCGGTTCATTGAGGAGGATGTGAGCATAATGGGGAATGATTTGAGGTTGGCTCCGTTCGGGTCTGGGAGAAGGGTGTGTCCTGGGAAGGCCTTGGGCTTGGCCTCTGTTCATCTTTGGCTTGCTCAGCTCCTTCAGAATTTCAAATGGGTTTCTTCTGATGATGGTGCTGTGGATTTGGAAGAGCAACTCAAGCTCTCCATGGAGATGAAGAAACCACTGTCTTGCAAGGTTGTGCCTAGGGTTGCTGTTTCCGTGTTTTGAGTTTTTATTTAGTATTAATTAAGTAGGGTTTAGTTAATCTCTTTTATCTGTTGTTGTGTTTTCCTAGGTTGTTTTAGGGTTTAATGGTAGGTTTTGGAGGTTGTTAATTGGTGGAGAGCTAGTAGGTGAGAGAATGTGAGAAGTTGGTGGTTTTATGAGTTAATGGATGTCAGTGAAGAATGTTGTTTTCTATGTGTGTGGTTTTCTTTATGGACTTGGTCTAAATTATTTTAATGGTAGTAAATTAGTGATTTTAGTTAAAGTTTTTGCACTTCATAAAAAATTATATTAAATAAATTAATCTTTTCATGTAGTAATTCAGTGATTTTAATTAAAGATTTTTCACTCTATTAAAAGTGGTATTAAATTAAACACTTTGTTATAAGAGTATTTTGGACTACTTACCTTAATTTGGTTTTAGATATGATGTACTATATAACACCCAATCAAGTTAAATGATTGTTTGAGATCTTTATAGTGAAATATTTGAGCAAATAAATATTTGTTTAATTTTTATGTAAGGATTAAACTCTAAATAAAAACTTAGGAAAACAAGTCTTTTTTTAAAATTTTGTAATGAAATAAATTTCAAAATAAATCTTTAAACCAAACAATGGGGTAATGCTTATTTAAAGTTAAATATTTGAATAAGAACTTGCAAGATTCTATAAAACTATTATATTGAATATGTTTTGAGGAATAAAAAATCAATGTTTTAAATCATGTTTAAAAGTGAAGGTTTGGGAATTTCTGGTGACATATAAGGTGTGAGTGTTATGTAATAATTTGTGTAAATTTAGTTGAGGAGTTCTTCATTATTCGGATAGTTCAACTTGAGATTGGTTAAGTTATCCAATTTAATGATAAAAGTTAAATAATCAAGATGAGTTCGAGGTTGTATTTAACATATAAATTTTGTACTATATATAATGAATATTAGTAATTTAATTACTTGAAAATATTTGGTTAAAGCAGCATAATTTATATGGATGATTTATATATTACTCTTTCTTAGCAATCTATGCCTTTGAATAAAACAAAACATTATTGATTTTGTACCAAAAACATTTGGTTGAAGGAGAAAGAAAGTACATTATCAGATATGTAAAGATTCTGAAATACAAACATTATTTTAGCTAATATGAACCTACTTAAAACCTGGGTTAAATATGTTTTTGGTTCCTTAACTTTCAGTTAATTTTGGAATTAGTCCATTTCGAAACTTTAAACTAATTTAGTTCTTCATCTTTTAAATTACGTGAATTTAGTCCTTTTAATCAAATTTTGTTAAATTTATTTGACATTTCAAGTGCATTTCATAATAATATTTGACTTAATATTAAAGTAAAAATGTGTCAAACCGTATAAACAACTCAATTACAATCTTGAAATGTGTACGAAACATCAAATAAACCTAACAAAATTTGATTAAAAGGACTAAATCCACTTATTTCGAAAGATGAAGGATTAAATTGGTCAAAAATTTCAAAATGGATTAATTTTAAAATTTACTGAAAGTTAAGGAACCAAAAACATATTTAACCCAAACCTATATATAGACTTATTACATAATTTGAATAAAATATTGTGTTTGTAATGTTAAATTCAAATGGAAAGGAATGATTATTCTGCTTCAACAATTGTTCGAGTGCAACCTGCACTTAATTCTACAATAGCCAACATGTGAGATTGAGATAGTTTATTCTTTTAAAATTGATTCTATGAATAAAATTTTTAGGTCGTGAGATTCTATCAAAAGGTGATTTGCCAAAATTTTATCCATCAAAGATTCAATTATTCAACTATCAAAGATTTACTTATTTTTTAATTATCAGAGCTTGAACTTAATTAGTTGATGGATATTTATTGTATTTTAGCTAAATTGTAATTTTAATTTATTTTAAATTGTATTCAATATTTTGGTTCTCTGATTCTTTAACTTGTATTTTAGTTTTAATATTTATCAATTTATTCAATATGATTTATTTTTAATTCAATTTCACCATATATCAATTTCTGGAATTTTTTTTCCTCCACTTTCCACCACATTTTTCCTTTTCTCCTTGTTCTCCCTCATCCATCTCCCATCACCCCTTTTGTCCTTCTTCCTCTCTTCACCACCATTTTCTCTCTTCTTCCTCTCTTAGCTTTCTTTACCCTCTGCACTTTAACTCTGCAAACTTGATTTAATAAAGGACACAACGAAACTCCACACAAGAAGTTTTTTAGAAGGAAAATTGTGGTGGTTGTCTTTGTTCCTTTCAAAGAAGACAACAAGTTTGGTGGAACTTCTCAAGGATATAGTAAGAAGTAAAGTGAAATTGATGTTATATCCAATTATGAGGTTCAATTCAAGGAGTAGATTTACTTTCACTTGTCATATTAGAGGTTGAAGAAATTGGGGAATATCATAACCTAACCGATGTTGACCAAAAGTTTTAAAGAGTTAAAATATATAATACGTTCAAAATTTATATATTTAATTATTATCACCGATACATAAGATAGTATAATTATAACTAAAATGAAACAAAAAGAAAGAGAAAAGTAAGACTTGCAGAATCAAGGAAAAGATATATTGAATATTGTATTTAGAAATCGTACAAAAGTGGGTTTATATAGACCATCTGCAACCTATGTAACTATATGAAAAAGGACGTTACAATAGTTATAACAGACTATGTAATATCCCCCCATAAGGGATGATCCACCATGAGTTTAGAGCGAAAGCTAGAAAAGGAAGAACCAGAGAAAGGCGTTGTGAGAGTATCAACAATCTGAGTAACAATGGGAATATGTTGCAGCTTAAGATGTTGTTTCTAAATGTGATCACGAACAAAGAACAAGTCTAACTCAAAATGCTTGGTTGTGGAATGAAGGACAGAGTAGATTTGCTTCACTAGTTATACGAGAGGTTAACAAGAAACATCACAACCCTTGACCAATCATGACCAATAATTTTGGTGACTAATACAATAAATATGAATACATAATTTAGTATAATTATAACTAAAAGAGATCACAGAAACATTTGCTCTTCATTCCTTTAAATTTTTGAACTCATCAATAATTGAATCAAAAACTAAAATTTTAAGTTATTTGTTTTTCAATGTAAATAACTATTGTTTGCAAGATTTTTTTTCAATTTTATTTTTGCAAACTTGTTTTGATAATTTTCATTACAGAAAATGATATTTTTGTTGTAGTTGTAGAAACTGGAAGAACTAAAATAGCACGAATTAAGCTATCAATCAAGTAAAATGTCCTTGAATTTTCTATTCTTACAAAAGATTAACATAAAAAGATAAGCAATCAAAATCTAATTAAATATTGAGGGATATCAATACTAAAACGAAAATATATGATAATCAAGATGCAATTATAAATTAATTTTGTATCATTTGAGTTTAATCTTTGGAAAAAATAAGTATTAGTTAGATTTTCCTTACCTTCCTACTAAACTATACCTTATTGAGTAGATAATGATGAACAATTTATAGACAATTTTCTTAAAAGATATATAAATTTAATTACATCAAAATTATATATATATATATATATATATATAATATTGGTGTCAATATAAAATAGATTTTAAAGAGAAAAATCTATTAGTCCTCATAATTGGAAATAATTGTTTCCATCCCTAATATTATATGATATTCATTTTTTTTGTTGAAAAAAAGTTAAATATATATTCTAAAGTTGTATGATATAATGTCAACTAGTGATATCTTTATTAAACTTTTACCATTTATATAACATTTGTTAAATAAATATGAGTGATTTAAATATTGAGAAAATACATTAGTATTACACTTAAATTTGATTAAATTATATAACACAGAAAATACTTATAATAATGTACTTAAAATTGTCTAAAACAAATTTTTTTTTTTTAGAATTACATGATATAAGACTCAATTTCTTTTGCGAGTTAGAAATGATTTTACAATGAATAAAGTAAGTTGTGTTATATATATA
>Ga0214545_1011003_pt1 | contig 12748 bp, 17 predicted proteins | sample CNSS4metaG_FD_160064 | JGI IMG/M metagenome (GOLD analysis project Ga0214545, IMG submission 160064) | Root nodule microbial communities from cowpea collected in UCLA plant growth center, Los Angeles, California, USA - CNSS4 | ecosystem: Host-associated > Plants > Roots > Nodule | place: USA... | reverse complement strand
AAGCTCTAGCTTTGGAACCGTTACTGGACGGAGCATAAGCAAAAAGGAGAAAACGCATGAGCAAGAAGAGTTGCTCGAGGGTCACAGATGGTGAAACTCGTGACGGCAACAACCCTAAGTGTGAAGAAAAGAAATGTGAGGTAGGAACTCTGCGACGCTCACAAATTGGGCTGCAGCGCCTTATGCAAGAGTTTCGGCCCAAGCTGAAATTTAAATGAAGAAAATGCATGCTGCACGCGGAGGAAAGAAATTGATGTTGGGCCCATGTGATGCAATGCATTAATTGGTTTGGAGGCGCTGCAGGAAAAAGGGATGCTCTCCTCCATGGTGCGTATAGGCTTGGGCCCAATAAAAAGATGATGTTGAAAACAGCATGTGTTGGCTGCAGCAAGACAGAAGGGGGTGCTGGAAGCATTGGTGCGAGCAGCGTGATTTAGAGAGAAATAGGCTGCACAATGCCCAATCAGAGGATGCTACAAGGAGTAATGATGTAAAGGAGAGTTGGGCCGCAGGCCCAATGTCAATTCTTCATTAATTGGCAGCTTAGAAAATAGGCTGCATTTAGAAAAAAAACCCAATTAGAGACATTTATTTAATTAAAATAAAAGAAATTAAAATGAATAGGCCTAGGCGTTGGCCCAATGCTATAAGCCTTATTGGAATCACATCAGACTCCTTGGTCTCATTTTAGCCTATAAATGGAAGGCTTAGGAGATGAATTTTTCAGCTTGAAATTGAGTAATGAATTGCTGCCCAAATTTGTGCACAAATCTCTTTTGAGCTCACCTTAGAGTAAACTCTCCTCTAGTTTACTCTAGTCTTCTTCCTTAGGAGTCAGCCTCACCTCTCTTAAGAATCCTTTCACCTATACCAAACCAAACACCTTAAGCTCCTTCCTTCATGCTTCTGCATCGAACACCATCCATGGAGCCTCCATTCTTCATGCAAGCTTCAATAGAGACAAGAAGAAGCCATCATATATATATATATATATATATATATATATATATATATATATTCAGCTTTGCTTGTCATTTTTTGACTCATTGAATCTTTTATGTACATTACTACATTATTGTTGCTTGAATCCTCCATTATCCCTTCGATTGAATCCTCACGCCACTTTATTCTCCTCTGCCGGTACACATAACACGACCAGCTTTACCTTCTAACCCACCACACTCACTTCCTAACCGAATCCCATAGCCACAGATTCCATCCATTTATCCCTGCCGTCTCCATTCCCCCAAAGGCAGCCATCCACACTTATCTTCCACCTGCAAAAAAAACACAGAAAAATACAGAAACCAACCCAACTATCATCTTTTTCGTTCATTTTCATCACTCACCAGCACCAAACCAACATGAAACACACTTTCCAGCCTCATTATCCTTTCCTTCTTCATATTCAACCTTCATCTTCATCCTTCACCTTCATCCCACACTTGCATCAAAACCAATATAAAACCAAAACAGAGAACCCAAACCCTCAATCCAACACCAAAAGCTCAAGTCTCATATGCCCCAATCAGCCACACCCAAACATAACAGAGAGATGATGCCACCGACGAGTCGGAGCTTTGAACGAAGGACGCGTGCTAACGGTAGTGGCCTTAGGTGCTCACGTGAAGGAAGTTTGAGTCACGCCTGAGAAGAGAGAGGGGGAAGGTCGAGCATCGTGGGTTCTCGACGTCGACGTCGTGTCGCCGAAGGTGTCTTCGACTAGTTACGGTGGGGTGGCAAGCTCTCGGTCTGGGTTGGCTATGGAGGTGCGACGAAGAAGCACTGCCGAGAAGGAAAGAGCGAAGTCGAACGGCGTCATCGACTTTGGCCTTGGTCGACCATGGTGGATAGTGACGAGTGACGTAGACTTGGTGGCTCTAGACATTGGAGAAGGGGCTGCCGTTGGTGAGAAGAGAGAGAGGTTTTAGCTTAATTAGAGTTAGAGAAAAATTAGGTCTGTGTGGTTTTTCTCGTGCACCCCCAATATTAATTTCCTACACACCCACGAGTTTCTTTGGGCTGGCCAACCTTTCTACTCCGCGCACCCCTACTTTCAGTCTTTGCACCCCTCCCAGTTTGTGTTTTGGATCTATTTGGGTTTACACAACGCACCTCTTTGTTTACTGCACACACTGCACATCATTTTATTTCTTACACCCCTGTCTCACTTTACACACTCCACCCGTTTACTTCGTGCACCTCCCACATGTGATAGTCCTACACCCCATATCTTTGTCTATTGTTTTTGGGCATGTTGTTATGTTTACTTTGTGCACCCCCACTAATCACTCATGTACCCCCATATTTTGTTTTTCACTTTTATCCTTCTTAAATAATTTCATCCTTTTATTTATTTAATTTTTTTTATTATTATTTTTTAAAAAATAACAAATATATTTGAAAATTATAAAAATTAAAGTATAGAAAGAATCAAAAAAGTTCTCTTTCATTTTTATTGTGTTTGTCCGGTCGCTCGCGTCGTGTGACACTTTCTTCTCAATAATTTAAAAAATACTAAAATAATTTTCTTTCCCTTTTGGTGTTTGTCCGACCGCTCGCGTCGTGTGACACATGTTTTCAAGTAATTCAAAAATACCAAAAAACATATAAAATTTAAAAATATAAAAACATCAACATTTTCAAATAAACAAGCCTTTAAAAACTATGTGATCCTTGATTCTCTACCGTGAGATACGTAGGAGCAAGGCCAGTCCTTGTCAGGTTCACCTCCAAAAAATTAATCATTTTCCAAATCGTTTCTCGTAAAGAACTACGTAACTCTGATTTCTCATTATGAATGAGAATACGTAGGACCAAGGTCAATCCTTGTCGGGCCCAAAAAATAAAAAAAAAAAAAAATTGTTTCTTTTTAATATTATAGTTTCATTGTTTTGGGGGAAAATTAACATTTTGAAAATCACATCAACTTTGCATATTTAATTAAAGATACCGCCCTCGGGCGGGCGTTGTAGGGTGTTAACACCTTCTCTACATGTAACCGACTCCCGGATCCAAAATCTAGTTTTCCGCAGACTTGTCTTATCTTTATGGTTTTCCATTGTTTTCCAGAATAACTATGGTGGCGACTCCCAAATCTTTTTTTAAAACCCGTTTTCTTTTTTGGTTCGTCGTCTTGTCATAATTCTGGTTGCAACATGTTGCAAGTTCAACCACCATGGATGGAGCTTCGTTCACGCTCCAGTAGAACAATGGATTCCCTCTACATCACGCCTGAACCACCAGGAGAACTCCATTGTTCACGCATCTGCAGAAGAACTCAACATGAAACCCTAACGCTGGAAGGCACCTACAGGTTTGCACACGAGCCTCCACTACGCGCCACCACCATTCGTGAGCAACACCGCTCACCTGCAGCAGTTCAATTGGCCACCATTGCAGCATATGTGATGCAGCAGCAATTGTCACTGGAGAGAGAATATCTGTTACGTGTCAGTTTGCCATTGCACAGTCAACGAGATAGATTGGTCAAATCTTGTCAAACATTGCAGATTATGGTCAATGCTGGTGAAATAGTCAAACTAGAAGGATAGAGTTGGAAATTAGACAGAAATTAAGTTGCTAAATAATTAATTAAAAGATTTTTAATTAATTATCTTTTATATATCTCAAATTATTACCAAAGAAAATCTTCAAAATATTATATAAACTAATAAAATATGTAATTATTTGAGAGATATTATATCAAAAGATAAAATATTTCAGCAATAGAAAAGAGAAAGTCTAAGTCCAATCAAAGCCTATATAAAAAGACCAAGGGAACCAGAAAGAACAAGCTCAGTACGTCGAAATTTAGGAACCCTTAGGGGGCCTAATTTCTTCTTTCTCTACTTTCTTTTTTTTTTTTTACTTTTGCATTCCATGGAGTGCTAAACTTATTGTGTTGATTCCATTGTAATTTCATTATGGATTATGAGGTTATAATGAAATAATTTCTTTGTTCATTTTATTATTGTTAAGGTTTTAATTCATGTATGTCTTTTATCTTTGAATCATGTAAAAAGTAATGATTTTAGATCTATATGCATGTTGATCATTTGAGTCCAAGGGTTTTTAAATTTAATTAAGAATTTACTTTGATTTTATTTAGAAACTTCATGTGATTATATGTGTTTTTACCAATAATTGAGACTTTACTTTGATTAAAGGTATTGACTATAACTAAAATTAATCGAGACTTTACTTTGATTAACTAAGCTTTTTATTTGGTGAGGAGATAAAAGAATATACATGATTAGGCATAGTAAAATTTGATTGAGACTATAAATTGGTTGAATTTATTGTGGATAATTTAAAAGTTTTCACTTTTAAATGAGATTGTACTTTGGTTAAAAGTGAGAATGCCAACAAATTAATTGAGACTTTACATTGATTAATTTGCAAATCTACAAGAATAATTAATTGAGCAATAATCTTTAGATAACCGATGATGAATCTATTTTAAAAAAGCAGTGGAATCAATCTATTTTCTTTACTATTGTTTTTTTTTATCTCTTGTTATCTTTTCTATTTCTTTCTTGTTTATCTTAATCCTCCAATATTTTTATTATTTTATTTGACTAACTCTATTCCTTTCTTGTCAAAAAGCAATTACGTGTTCGTTGGGAGACGAGTTAGAGTTAACTTTACCCTTTCTATTTCCTTAACTACTATCTTAGCAATACTGAAGTTGCTATTGTTTAGTAGTATTAATTTGATCGTGTCAACGACAGCCAGCCAATCACAAAATTCAAAATTAAACCATAAAGCACATATAAAAGTGCAGAATGCATGACTCAGCTCAAAATAGGTAAAGATGAAGCTTCGCGACTTATGTTCCATCTATAAGGGTTAAATTCCTTTGGATTAGGATATATTTCAGGGTCAAGGTGAACAGATATGAACCACACAAGTGCTTTCCAACCTTTTGGAATTAAAATCTAGATAAAGATTAAATATGGACAATGGTCATAGGACATTGGTCAATTCATACGTGATACACATATTCTAGCAGGAAGATATGCAAACCCCTGAAATGAAAAGGAAAACATAAGTTAAGCACAAGCTATAAATTAAAAGGAAAAAATCACTAGTTATTGTTACGAGACTAAAAAGGAATATGCATACAACTTTCTTAACTCTATAAGTGTTCCTGCAAAGAACAATAAGATCAGTTAGGCACAAGTGTCACCTTACCCATACAGTCCGCTATCTCCTCGGTTGACCTCTTCCCATTTAGCATATATCGGCTTGGACCCGGGAGGGGTTACCTGCAGAAGGGACTCCGAAGCTTAAGTCAGCCAAAAGCTCTCAAAAAGTCAAATCAGGTGATTAATGAAGTAATGAATGCATACCTTTAATTTGTGGGGTCCATGTATATTTATAGATTATTAATTATATTTGCCCATTCCATGGGTTGGGCCCTAGTTTGGGCCATGGTGGGCCTAGGCCTTGGCCTTGGCCCTTAGTCTTGACTATCGGGGGCTCATTGGATATCAGGGGGGGCTTTGGTTTCACTAAGTATCTTAAGATGGTCGGCATAAACCGACCACTCCCTTTGGCGGCTTGTGCTGCCATTGCTCATATGCTGTCCTAGGTGGGTTATTCCTTTTAGCGTCTTATGTTACCGGTTCAGGTCGGTTAGGCTTAGGTCAGCCCAGGCCGGTTACTTGAATGATTTTGCATGTAGGTATGGTGATCGTTTATTATTATTACTTGGTTAAATTGGCTCGGTGTGGTACACCTGTCCCCCAGCCTTTAAGTGTTATGAACAATGTTAAGGCTAAAGGCGAGAAAAGGTTGGTAGCAGGTGAATGGATGTCAGAGGTCTAATCAAAAAGGGGTTTTTACGCCTTCCTTTCTGATACCCATGGCCTTTGGTGTGCCTATGTCGATTGGTATGGGTCGTGATTTTGGCGGGAGGAAGCTATGTCGTTTGAGATTTTACCATTATAAATGTGGATTTCGTGATGGGTTCATGTTTGTTGGTTCATTTGCGAGAATTTCATAATCAGAGACTTTGCGTGTGTTATACTTGTCCGACTAGTTCCTAGATCCTGCCGTCATCTTTTCAGAGAAAGGTATGTCTAGTAGTAGTGATAGTGTGTCGTTATCTTCTTCCAGTAGTGAGAGTATGGAGTCTGGGAGGAGTGTAGGTAGACAACTTGAGGGGGAGAGTAGTAGCCCAACGGCTGTGGTGGGTAGAATTCCGATGGAGACGGTGACTGAGGTGCAAGATGACCCTCCTAAAGAAATAGCGGAGAGTAATTGGCCGGCCAAGGCCGGTTACGAATGGATAGCGACTGACGTTCGTACTCAGTCGTCTTTGTTTCGGTAGTCGCGTCTACTAAACTCTTAGTTGAACTGCACCCCTATCATCGCGAAAGATGTGAACTGGGGTATCGTTTCCTTGGAGCGGGTGAGCGCCATTGACCGCGTATGTCACGGCCAAGAGGGGGCTATCGAGAAGTTCTTTTCTATGTATATGTGTCATTTCTCCCAGTTGCATGTGAGATTGTCGTTGGATGACTTCACCGTGGGAGTACTTCGTGAGCTCAATGTGGCACCAATGTAGTTGCATCCGAACAGTTGGGTTTACATGCAAGCTTTCCGTGTCTTGTGCCAATCACTGTATCTACAGCCTTCTCCTCGTGCATTTTTGTACTTTTATGACACTAGGCCCCGTCAGCCAACTACTTGGTTATCCTTGGTGAGCCATCCTAGCATTAGGAGATTGGACGCGTTCTCACAATCTTTCAAGCACTTTAAGGACGATTACTTTAAGGTTGTGGTGAAGGAGGAGGGCAGCTCTTACTTCCTTAATGCAGATGGGAGTACAAAATTCCCATTTAGTTGGATGGCACCTCCTTCTCGCTACAAGGATATAGGCACCGACGAGTTGTCGGTGGCGGATAAGAAGGTGGTGGAAGTCTTGATGAAGTTTTCTGATAAGTTGCCCACTAAGGGCCTAGTTAGGGTTTATAATTCGGTTCACCCGATTATTGATATTGAAGGTATCTATTTATGACTTAAACTGTTTTGATGTTTCTAAGTTGACTTAATCGGATGTTGGTGCATTTTTGTAAGGCATATGGCTCAGTCCGGAAAGAAGAACTTGGCGTTTTTCCAAGCACTGCGGAAGGAGATGGCCGCGAAGGCAAAAACAGTTGGGAACACTGATGTTCCAAACTTACAAGAGTCGCTGGTCGAGGTGCATGTGCATGGTGACACTAAAAGGAAGGCTGAACTACCGACTCGACCCGGTAAGGGTAAGGACTTGAAGAAGGTCAGGGCTGCGTTACTTGGGCCGAGGTCGTCAAGTGGGACCAAGGGACCAGAATCCGGTTTGATTGAACTACCGGAAACGTCTGTTAGGAAGGACATCGACATCAATCTTTCGGAGATAGTTATCAACTCTATCGACAGTATGGAGCCCGATCATCTGGTGAGGACTATGGTGGAATTTGGAAGCAAGGCGTTGATCCTAAGTCGCCGGGTTGGATCTTTGTATCGATGAGAAGTAAAGGAGGGAAATCATGAAAAGGTGGAGGAGTTGCAGGGGAAAGTTGATAAGTTCGCGGAACAGAGGGCTGCTTGGAAGAAGGAGAGGGAGAGTTGGGAGGAGGAGAAGAAAAGGCTGGGAACCTAGAAGGTTCGTTGCTTGGATTCAGAGGGTAAACTCAATAAAAGGATAGTGGATCTAGAGGTGGATTATGACGAGTTGAAGGAGAAGTATGAGGGTGTTGAGGGGGAGCTTGATGACTTGAAGGGTTATATCATCCAAGAGCACATCAACGGGTTTCAGAAGGGATTGCGGCAGGCGGCCTTCTTTCACCAAGATGTTGATGCAGCTGATTCAAGGTGTGATGTTAATAAAGATGTGATGGATGCGCAACTTATTGACGAGGCTGAGAGTAGTCCAAAGGGGGAAGTAGAGAAGGAGGCGGTCCAGGAGGAGAAGGAAGCGGAGGTTGCCGTGGAAGGAGGTGATGACAAATTGGCATAGGATTTATATTTGTTATGATTTGAAATGGTTATCGATTCTATGTCTATAATAATTGGTACTGTGTTTGTAACACTTCGTACATTACTTTGCTTTTAAGTTTAATGTGATTAATGCTTTTGTGTCTGCTATCTCGTTTGTCAGATGTTGTTAATTGTGATGTATGTTATGTTTGGCGAACTCGATTGTATGTTAAGGGTGTTCGACCCAAAACGATTACTTATGGTAAGGGTGGGGAACTTAAACGAATTAAGATTAGGTTAAACGTGTTCGACCCAAGCCGCTTACTTGTGATAAGGGTGGGAAACTGATACGAATTAACATCGAGTTAAGGGTGCTCGACCCAGGCCGCTTACTTGTGGTAAGGGTGGGGAACTAAAACGAATTAACATCAGGTTAAGGGTGTTCGACCCAAGCTGCTTAATTGTGGTAAGGGTGGGGAACTAAAATGAATTAACATCGAGTTAAGGTTGCTCGACCCAGGCCGCTTACTTGTGGTAAGGGTGGGGAACTAAAACGAATTAACATCAGGTTAAGGGTGTTCGACCCAAGCTGCTTACTTGTGGTAAGGGTGGGGAACTAAAATGAATTAACATCGAGTTAAGGTTGCTCGACCCAGGCCGCTTACTTGTGGTAAGGGTGGGGAACTTAAACGAATTAACATCAGGTTAAGGGTGTTCGACCCAGGCCGCTTAGTTTGGGTAAGGGTGGGGAACTAAAACGAATTAACATTGAGTTAAGGATGCTCGACCCAGGCCGTTTACTTGTGGTAAGGGTGGAGAACTAAAATGAATTAACATCAGGTTAAGGGTGCTCGACCCAGGCCGCTTACTTGTGGTAAGGGTTGGGAACTTAAATGAATTAGCATCAGGTTAAGGGTGCTCGACCCAGGCTGCTTACTTGTGGTAAGGGTGGGTAACTTAAACGATTTAATCATGAAGTTAATGGTGTTCGACCCAGGCCGCTTACTTGTGGTAAGGGTGGGGAACTAAAATGAATTAACATCGAGTTAAAGGTGCTCGACCTAGGCCATTTACTTGTGGTAAGGGTGGGGAACTAAAACGAATTAACATCAGGTTAAGGGTGCTCGACCCAGGCCGCTTACTTGTGGTAAGGGTGGTGAACTTAAATGATTTAACATCAGGTTAAGGGTGCTTGACCCAGGCTGCTTACTTGTGGTAAGGGTGGGTAACTTAAACGATTTAATCATGAAGTTAATGGTGTTCGACTAAGGCCGCTTACTTGTGGTAAGGGTGGGGAACTTAAACGAATTAACATCGAGTTAAGGGTGCTCGACCCAGGCCGCTTACTTGTGGTAAGGGTAGGGAACTAAAACGAATGCGAGAAGTGAAGGAAAGAATGGTCATAAAATTGGGAACCCTTCATATTATTCATTGAATCTGAGGTGCCTCGTTAAAACCTCCCCAGTCAAAACCCTCCTTAGGGAAAAAGACTCGGTGAGGAAAAAGAGTACACCCATGGTTACAAGTGTTTAGTATGGTACAATACATGTTTTTGAACTAAAGTAGAATTTGAGATGGGACATGTTCCATGTATTGGGTATTTCTTCCCCAGACAATTGTTCCAGCCGATATGCCCCTCCCCCAGCATCTTCACGTATTCGGTATGGACCGTCCCAATTGGCGGAGAACTTGCCATCCTTCTTTCTTGCATTGTTGGCCATTCTCCAAACTAAGTCTCCTTTTATGAACGATCTTGGGCATAGGTTGGAGTTATATTTCCTGGCAGCTCTTTGTTTGGCGACTAAGTTGCGTATTTGAGCTTTTTCTCTTAGCTCGGGTAGGAGGTCGAGGTATGTGGCCATATTTTGATTGGGTTGAGTCATATAGTTCTCGGCGCAGAGATGGTTTGCCAATTTCAACGGGTATCGTGGCATCTGCACCGTATAGCAGACTAAATGAAGACTCGTTCATTACTGATTAAGGGGTGCACCTGTAGGCCCATAGCACTTCTACTAGTTCTTCGGGCCACCGGCCTTTGGTGCTATCCAACTACTTGCGTAGCTCTACTAGGATAACCTTGTTTGCCGCCTCGGCCTGTCCATTTGTCTATGGGTATTCGACAGAGCTGGTTATGTGTTTCATGCCTAGACCGGTGTAGAATTTGGCGAGTTCCTTATCTATAAATTGTCGGCCATTGTCGGTGATGATGGTATGTGGGACACCATATCGACATATAATATCCTTCCAAACAAATTGTTGGACTTGTTGGGCTGTGATGGTGGTTAGTGGTTTGGCTTCTATCCACTTAGTGAAGTAATCGACGACTACTATTAAGAACTTTACTTGGCCTTTGCAAGGGAGAACGGGTCGAGGATGTCCATACCCCATTTAGCGAAGGGCCACGAGGATAATATAGAATGAAGCTGCTCTTATTTCTGGTGAATGAGGTTGCCATGCTTTTGGCATGGTTTACACTTTTTGACGAAGTCCTGGCAATCTGCTTCCATAGTCGGCCAGAAGTATCCGGCGCGAAGGATACTGGTAGTCATGGTGCGTGCGCCGGAATGGTAGCCACATATGCCTTCATGTAATTCCTGAAATGATATACTGGGCTTGTTCTGGAGTGACGCATTTGAGGAGTAGTTGGCCATATCCGCATTTGTATAAATCATCACCTATCATTGTATATCTAACGGCTTTAGCTATCCAAGTTTTGTCAGCATTTGGTGGGGGTTACCGGTTTGTAAATACTGGATGTAAGGAGTGGTCCAATTATCGGTTTAGGAATGGGTTAGGTTGTGGCAAGTATTTGTGATGGAAGGGGCGGACAGTGTCTGTTGCAATAGGGATCGGTGACAGCTTTTTAATTTGGTACTGGCTAGTTTGGATAAGATGTCTGCTCTGATGTTGTCGGTTCTAGGAATGTGTTGGATGCGAACCTAGTTAGGCTTAGGTCAGCCCAGGCCGGTTACTTGAATGATTTTCATGTAGGTATGGTGATCGTTTATTATTATTACTTGGTTAAATTGGCTCGGTGTGGTACACCAGTCCCCCAGCCTTTGTCGATATAGGTATGTCGGTCAAGGATGATATGTGTTGATATGCCAGCAGGACCGGTGAGGTGTGGTACACTAGTCCCCCAGCCTTTAAGGGTTAAATTCCTTTGGATTAGGATATATTTCAGGGTCAAGGTGAACGGATCTGAACCACATAAATGCTTTCCAACCTTTTGGAATTAAAATCTAGATAAAGATAAAGTATGGACAATGGTCATAGGACATTGGTCAATTCATACGTGATACACATATTCTGGTAGCAAGATATGCAAACCCCTGAAATGAAAAGGAAAACATAAGTTAAGCACAAGATATAAATTAAAAGGAAAAAATCACTAGTTATTGTTACGAGACTAAAAAGGAATATGCATACAACTTTCTTAACTCTATAAGTAATACTAATGAGAAAGTGCATGCACTAGTTCGCAGGAGTTTCTTGTAGCAGGATGAAAAACAAAAAAAAAACACTACAAACGTTGAAAATTGTAAATAAATTTCTTGTAGAGAACGTTCACTAGTGAGATAAAGCAAATAAGTTTACCTATGAGGGTGAAGTTTCATAAATCAGGCAAAATATCTGGTCACATAACTATAAAGCAAATGAAACTGTACTTCGAGTAATAAACATAATTTCCAGTAAAAAGAATCAATTGAATCAAAATAGTCAATTCACACCTTCTAATTACATTCAATTGTGTATTCACGTCTGCAAACATAACTTAGTGATGAATTAATTCCATTCGAACTCAGTACTTCTGATCAACTACCTGGCCATTTCTTTGACACATTATGACTAGCATAATACAAGACCCAACTAGATACCAGTTTGTAAATAATACTAGTTTCTCTAGTATGCAATTATGGATCTTGGAAATGTTAGCATGCTACATGAAGGAAGAAATTATAATTAGTTAGTTGTTAGCTCATATAATTTACTAGAACCTATTTGACATCACATATCATTTCATGATTAAATATTGAATTACTTCATAAGAAGAAAATGAATTCAATAAAGAAAAAAGGAGGTTGATTGAAGCTAATATACTAAAAAGAAAAAAGAAAGGAACATATATCCTTAAATAATTTTTAAATGCATAATGTCATGTAGTGATGAAGGATTATCTTGTTTCTTTTTAAGATTATTGAATATGGTGTGAGTTGATTAAGAAAGTTAAGTGAAATCCCCACTGGACATTAAGATAGCAAGCTATCTAGATATGAAGGTTCCTTTCAAAAAACTCAAGAGAAGAAGATGATGAATTAATTCAAAATGAAAAGGAAATGGAAAGCACATAAATCATAGAAAACCAAGAACATTTAAAGGAAGAAGAAAACATAAAATGGAAAGGAAAGAAATGGTAAAAATGTGAGAAGCACGCCACTACAAGGCTAGGCTAGAAGCCATGGCAACCTTGAAGATGAGTGGATGTGTGCTGGCACTTGCCATGCAAGATAAAGCTTAAAAGTATTCACTCCCAAGGGAGGAAACTCTCACAAATGGTTGAGACACAAGAGTGTTTTTACTTCAAAATGTTCAACCCTACGCATTTGAGACTCTAATTCTTTAAAGTACCCACTCACACTCATAAAACCTTGTTGAAGCCTTTGGAGCTTCAAAAGAAGTTCCTTATAGGAGGGAGGAACAAATCTAGCGCGCATAAGAGTTTTAATGTCCATCCAAGAAGCCGCGGGTGGCCCTTGGTCATAATTCTTACAAACTTTATGCC
>Ga0214545_1011001_pt1 | contig 12749 bp, 6 predicted proteins | sample CNSS4metaG_FD_160064 | JGI IMG/M metagenome (GOLD analysis project Ga0214545, IMG submission 160064) | Root nodule microbial communities from cowpea collected in UCLA plant growth center, Los Angeles, California, USA - CNSS4 | ecosystem: Host-associated > Plants > Roots > Nodule | place: USA... | reverse complement strand
GCCCCATCTATATAACTTGGTAAGGATTCAAGGTAAGGATCGCATCCTGACACTCTAAGGAGTCAGTTAGTCTCACTTAGAGCGGACTGACTCTTGTGGTGAGAGTAGCAGGAGGCCTGAAACTCATTAAGGGCTAACCTTGTGCGTGAGGGAATTGATTCATTGTAACACTTGTGACACATAGCTCGGGGGTAAGCAGAGGTATCCACCACAAGTGCAAGCATCCGCTGAATCCGACCAGGTTATATGTATCCGGATGAGTCGAGTCAAGTCTTAGTGTATTAATTGAAAGGTCATAACATGCTTGGTTGATATATGGATATTGGACTGTTAAAGTATATCTGGTTGCATTGATGAAATCTTTTTGGCTCTAGCTTACCCTTTCTTGTTTGAATGCCTTGTATGTTATCCTTATACTTTTGCGATGATCATCAATTTATTGATGGGAGCAGATGTGAGAGGTTCTCGTGGCCAACAGGGGAGAGATGATTCCGCTGCATAGTCTACTTGGGCTGGACTTGATTTTCTTGTTGGGCTTTTGTCAAGACTATGACCCATGTATTGCTGTGCTCTTTAATACTTTTTTCTTTCTTCCGTTAGCCTTTTAGCTGGTTTTCTTTTGGCATCGTGGTGTGCCTATGATTGTAGGGGTGTGTTTAAGACCCCAGGACTGCACTGTTGTACAATTTGTGTGTGACGTTTCATTTAATTACGCTTATTAATTAAATGGGATGTTACAGACGCTAACCTCATTTGTCTAAAAAATTATATTTATTTAATTTAGCATAAGTTTATCCCGACACTAATTTATATATTCAAAATCTTTGTGCGTTCTTTATATATGGACTATAGGTTATTTTTTAAAGACCTAGATTTAAAGATGACAAATCTCTTTACTTAATTTATTTCCTCACTTTCAGTGTACACTAATCTTCATTCACATTCATAATTTTTCTCACACTCATATTATCCACACTCAGCTCTTTCATCCATATTCATCTCTTTTATTCACATTAATCTTTTTCATTCATACATCTCCTTCATCTACATTTTTTCCTTATCTTCATCCATATTATTTTCCTCATCTTTTTCATTCGTACTCATCACCTTCATCTACATTCATCTTCTTCATTTACACCTATCTCCTTAATGTCCTAACCATATCATGGATAAAAAACAAATACACACAGTACACGGTAAACAGTAACCAGAAATCCATGAAGCCGCTTACTCTATACTAAGGAATCCCTTAATATGAAGTAAGCGAACATCAGCAATCCTAAAGCCTAAACGCCTGCAAGCTACCCCAACTATTTAGATGGAGTTGGGTAGGCACCACATTCGCAAACGAGGAACCCCCATGGTAAAATCATTAAGCGGGAGGCGAATATGAAGCTTCACGAACATGCAAGAATACATGTAAAAGAAATCCTCTTTGGCCCCCTCCCTGCCATGGCAGACGCACTCCACACCACTAACCTGCTCAATGCAAACCGTACCCAAATCACATTTCCTCTCAAATAAGTATACACTTCTCAACCAAGCCTTCAGGAGTCGAGACCACCTATATTTAGAAAAAGATGTCCTAACACCATCAACAACCCACTCATAACCGGTCCTCTTCAACCAAAACGACTCAGCATGCTCGCAGGGAAGGTCCTCACGAACCTCCCTCTTCAACTCCATATGTAAAGACTCAGAAGAACTACTTAAAAACTCCAATCTCAAACCACTAAAACTCACACCAGAGTCACCGGAGTTCGAATCACTAAAAGAAGACGACATACCTTTGCAAAGTAACCGACAACAACACAAGGATTAAGCAAGAAGAAAGCAAAGAAAAGTTTGAGAGCGTTCCAAACAGAATCAAAAGCAAGAAATTATGATTAAGTTAAAATGAACCCCACCATATTTAAAAACCCTGTTGCAACTCTTCATCTACCAATTAGAATTAAAGAAAGCCTATGGCCCAACCGCAAAAAATTGCTTCGAAAGGCATGCTCTGACACCAAACAGTATCACCATCAGTCACGTCACTTCAAGTTACCTGACGTCCCATCAAGAGTCAGGAACTTGTATGCAGCCAAAAAGACACTTCAAAGACAAGAAGATGTAAACGCATGTAATTGCATACTCGAAACATAGCGGCCCAAACTTGCTAAAAAACAAACATAGGGCCCAAATTCGCTAAAACAAACAAAGCAACCAAACTCGCTAAAAAACAAACAGCGACATCAACTGCACAATGATTCTATACGTCGCTACGCTCCTCAAGACTAGGAGGCTAGTATACCTATAGTGGTACACAACCAAATACCACAATTTGAAAATTGCAAAACATAACAGCCCCAAACTCACATATACATAGCGGCTCAAGGCTACCTAAACAAAAAACATAGCAGTCCAAATTCGCTAAAACAACCAAAGCAGCCAAACTCGTTCAAAAACAAAAAGCGACATCAACTGCACAAAGAGTCTATACGTTGCTACGCTCCTCAAGACTGGGAGGCTAGTATACCTATAGTGGTACACAACCAAATACCACAATTGAAAATTGCAAAACATAACAGCCCCAAACTAACAGATACATAGTGACACAAGTCTACCCAAAAAGCAAACATAGCAGCCTCAAACTCACATATACATAGCGGCCTAAAACCACCAAAAAGTAAGCAGCCCCAAACTCACAAAAACATAACGACCCAACCATACAATAAATCTATATGTCGCTACGCTCCTCAAGACTAGGAGGCTGATGTCCTAACCATACCATGGATCAAGAACAAATAGACACAGTACACGGTAAACAACCATAAAAAATCCGCAAAGATGCTTACTTTATACTAAGGAACTCCTTAGAATGAAGTAAGTGGACATCAACAATCCTAAAGTCGTTTACTCTATACTAAGGAACCCCTTAGTATACAATAAGTCATCAACAAAACCACCAAGCCGCTTACTATATACTAAGGAGACCCTTAGTATGCAGTAAGCGAACATCAATAGTCTTGAAGCCGCTTAAGGAACCCCTTAGTGTACAGTAAGCAACCATCAACAAAACCACCAAGCCGCTTACTCTATACTGAAGAGCCCCTTAGTATGCAGTAAGCAGACATCAGTAGTCCTGAAGACGCTTACTCTAAACTAAGGAACCCTTAGTATACAGTAAACAACCATCAACAAAATCACCAAGCCGCTTACTCTATACTGAGGAGCCCCTTAGTATGCAGTAAGCGTACATCAACATTCCTGAAGCCACTTACTCTATACTAAGGAACCCCTTAGTATACAGTAAGCAACCATCAACAAAACCACCAAGCCACTTACTTTATACTAAGAAGCCCCTTAGGATGTAGTAAGCGGACATTGGCAGTCCTGAAGCCGCTTACTCTATACTAAGGAACCCCTTAGTATGCAATAAGCAACAATCAACGAAACCACCAAGTCGCTTATTCTGTACTAAGGAGCCCCTTAGTATAGAGAAAGCAGCTATCAACAGCCATGAAGTCGCTTACTCCATACTAAGGAATCCCTTAGTGTGTGGAAAGCAGCCATAAACACTCAACTAACTAGGCGGTCCAAAAGTATCCAACCCTCAGATCCCACATGTTCGCTTACAGGATACCGTATACTTAGGATCCCCCATAAAGTATGTGGTATCTATCCATATTGACTCATAAGCTGCCTACAAACAACTATTGAGGGTTCTTCTCGTAATTTCACCCACTGCCACTGAATCTAAAAACAGTTAAAAGAGGTATTTTGGGCCCAAAAGTCCATTCCAGGTAGGACCGACGGGTAAAAAAGGTATAAATAGCACATGTTCTATGCATTGATTATGCATTAAAATATTCTCTGAATCCCTGACATTACCGGTGCTAACTTAAGCATCAAAGTGTTTTTGCAAACACCCCTGCGCCGTCATCAAAGCTTCATCGGAGTAGGAAGACATCAAGCCAGCAATTGAGTACCATATCCACTCAGGAGATTTGTGGAGTACAACTTCATCCTATAAGAACACTTAGTCCATTATAATTTTTATTTATTTTTTCGTTTATATTATTTGAACATGAAGGTATTGTAAAAGTTTTTTTAAGTTATTGTCATTAGATTTGGCCAATTTGACGTTAAATTACTTCAATTAAAAAAAGTTGATTTAAAAATTAGTGATAAATTAGAGTCACTTTCAAAATCTAACGAATTAACATCCATGATTTTAGTGTCACATATATGTGTAACACAAAATTGGTACTAATATAACTATTTAGCATCGACTTTTTTTTGACCGATACTAAATGAATTCTTTCACATTAAAAAAAATAGTAAAATCATTCTTGAAGTTACATGCTATCAACCAATTTCATTCCTTTTCCCTATTTGGTATCATCTAATATTGTTACAAATGTTGAATTTTTTATTTTATAAACCACTTTTGAATTTTATTGACGTGAGTACATCATCAACCTTTTTTTCTTCAAATTACACAATTTCTATTTTGCAAAAAACTAAATTCTCATCATGTCGTTTCTAATTTTGCAGGTTTTTCTTTTGCAGTTGAAATTCTATTTTTCGAGAAACAAATTTTAAACATTTGTTTCTAGTTCTATAGATTTGTATATTATTTACAGTAAATTATTTTATTAACACCATATATTTTTATAAACTGAGGTGAATATAAATATTAAAAATATATTTAATTTAATATTTATAAATTAATTAAGGATAAAATTTAAAAGAGTTATTATAATAAAATAATTTAAATATATTGTAAGATAATAGAAAATTTATCATAATAAAATATTGTAATTATGATTGTTTTTTATAAAAATAAATTTTAATAAATGTATCTTTATTTAGTTAAAATAATTTATGTAATAAATTTTTGTGTGTAACACATTAGAAAAATAAAATTAAATAATGATATGATTCTAGGTGGCAATATTTGAAAAGAAATTTAATGTGAAGTTAAAAATTAGTAATATTAGTGTAAAATATATAGGTTTATTGGTAAAAAAAATTATTTAAACAAAAAAAAATAATATAAATTTTTATAAAAAAAGTTTTAAAATAGAAAAAAATTTAAAAATTTAAATTTGAATAACTAATAACTTCAACAAATAAATATCTAAATTTAAATTAATATATATATATTTTTTAAAAAACTTGGATAATTTAAGTTTACATAGAATTTCTTTTCAAATATTTTCACCTACAATCATTGTAAGGCCCACTTATGATTATGTCCTAATTTTTAAGGGCCTATCCTAATCAGATGGGCCTAAAGGCTGGCTCATAGGGTGTTAAGGCCCCTAAAGCAGCCTAACACTTCCACTACACTCACTTGCAAAAATCAGTGCCTTACTCCTCTCTATTTTCCCTAAAACAGTGCTCTGCTAGGGTTTAGCTCCAATCTTGGTCAAGTAGCTCAAACTCATTTTCCTGTTCCACGTAAGTTACTCTCCAGCTCATACCTCTCCTCTCTAATCATAGTTTCGTATTTTCGGTTAGGGTTTCATAGTAAGCCTGTTTTAAAATCTATTCCACTATTTTTCCAGCTCATTAATCCATTATTAGAGTTGCTGTGCTCCGCTGTTTGGTGTCAAAGTATTTTGCTAGCTCTTTCCAGGTAAGGGAAGCTAGGGTTTCGTATTTTAAATTCATTTTGCCTATATTTGGTTCTGTTTTGCATTTTTGGTGCTTGTGTGGTGTTCACGATGAAATGAGTATGCATTGGTTGTTGTTTTGGATGAATATCTGGCTTTGCAAGCGGGGAACAATGAGGGAGAACTGCTACTTTCGCCCAAGTCAGCTCGTCTCGCCTAAGCGAGAGTAGCAGAAGCTCGCCTAGGGGTTTTTGCTCAAGCACTCGCTCAGGTGGGAAAATTGAGTTTTGAGCGAAAGACCATCTCGCTCAGGCGAGGGCGAGATGACCTCGCCTAAGCGAGCGTTCGCAAAACCTCCCAGGGTCTCTATTCGCGGTCTCGCCTAAGTGAGAGACTGCAGTTTGAGCGAGAGCACTCCTCTTGCCTGAGCAAGGGCTCCTAGCTTGAGCGAGACCTGACACAGACCACTCGTTTTCTCACATAATTGGTATTGGTTGTATGATTGGATGATTTGGTATATTTAAAGTATGAGGTATGTGAATATGCGTGAAATCCATGATTGTATGGACTGGATTGATGAGTTTGGCATGATCTTGGCATGTGACATGTATGGGATGATTGGTTATAAAAGCGACATGGAATTGGTATGGACAATGATTTTATATTGGTTGATGAAACATGATGTTGGTGTGGTCAGGACGTAATTCCACGATAGTTTCGTGGTGGTGCCTCATTGGTTAGGACGTAATTCCATGAATCTCTATGTGAGATTTCATGGTGGTGCCTCATTGCTCAGGACGTAATTCCACGATGGTTGCGTGGGGGCACCTCACGATCAGGACGTAATTCCATGATCCCTGTTAGTGAGAGTTCATGGTGGTGCCTTTATACTTAGGATGTAATTCCACGAAGTTCGTGGTAGTGCCTCATTATATAATTTAGTAAGGATTCAAGGTAAAGATTGCATTCTAACACTCTAAAGAGTCAGTTAGTCTCACGTAGAGCGTACTGACTCAATTGGTGAGAGTAGCAGGAGGTCTTAGATATTTAAAGGCTAACCTTGTTAGTGGTAGGGTGAAACCCATTGGCAATTGGCTCTGCAGAGCAATAGAGGCCACCACAAGTGTACTCCGTTTGTATTGGCATCATGGTGTGCCTCAATATTTCATTTTTTAGTACCTTGGTTATTTGTAAGGAGTGACGTTATACTCCATGACTTTGCCTCTTATATTATTCTGTGTGACATTTCATTTAATTAAGGTTATTATTTAAATGGGGTGTTACAATCATATTATATTATTTTATTTTATTTTTCTAATTTATTTTACACAAAAAATGATTACATAATTACTTTAACCAAATAAATATACATTTATTAAAATTAATTTTACAAAAAATATATACTATTTTATTATGATAATTTTTCTATTACCATAATTATAATATATTTAAATTATCTTATTTATTATAATCACTCTTCTAATTTTTTATTCTCAACTAATTGATAAATATTAAATTAAATATATGTTTTTTTTAAAATTATATTCACATGAGTTTAGAAAAAATATAAATTTTTAATAAAATAATTTATTATAAATAAATATACAAATTTATAAAAATAGAAAAAATGTTAATAAGAATTTGTTTCTTGAGAAATAGAATTCCAACAATAACAAATAACCTGCAATTTGCTGAAAATTTAGTCTTTTGAAAAAAAGTAATTGTACTGAAATAATAAAAAAGTCTAGGTTGGAAAATAAAATTCTTAATACTCCATGTTAATAAAATGGATAATGATATCTTAACGATTAAATTTTGATAACTTATTCCTACAATATGAGGTAACATTTTTAAGTGATTTTTCATTTTTCTATTTTCTCATTTTTTTTTATATTCGAAAATTACTTAGAAGATATCTTTTTAGGTTATAAGAGAAAGTTGTCAAAATTTAGCTCTCAAAATATTATTACCCTAATAAAATTTCAAAATATCTATAGCAGAAAAAAAAAAAAATAATACAAATATTAAATTAAAGTATCAAGTGTTCCATTGACATGTATTTAGACATATACTACTACAGGTAGGGATGGATAAGTGGATGAATTTTATCTATTTAAGACCTAATTCACATTAAATAAGTTGAATAAGTATATTTTACGAAATAAATATTACATTTTTTAAAATTTGAATTTCATACATAAAAATTCACATGTAAATAAACCTATACGTGAATCCAAATAATGACATGACAAAAATAAAAAAATATATTAATTTAAAAGTTTTTTTCGTTGTTAAGATATCATGTATCAAATTTAAATGTACGAAATTAAATGAAATTATCTTTTTCTCTTTCACTAGATCAGATTTATTTTAGTTGATAACTTGTGTAACTTTCCTGTTTAAAATATTGTAGTTTCAAGCATTTGGGTTTGCTTACAAATCTAGTAATCTACTAATTAAGCTTGCAAAACCGGTAATTTTAAAAGGACCGAATTTGTAAATTTTATAATAGTTATGCAAAAAAAAAAAAAGAGTGCTATATTTATATTCGCAATATGTATACTCATCCCATGTTGCTAATGAAAACAATATAAAATAATAAATGATTTTCTTTTTCTTATATATATCATATTGTTCGTACAGTCATTAATTTTCCATTAGAATCTGATACATTAGTTTATGAGTACAATAGTTTAATACAGTTTTTAGAGAATTATAACTAGAATTTTGACCCCCACAATTTACTTTCTCTATGGTTGAACTTTGATGATGCCCTAAAAGTATGGTTCCGTTATATGTGCACTTAAATTAATTAATGTTTAATTCCTTGATGGTTCTTATTTAGTATATGATCCAACTTTGATTAATTGATATAAATGAATATTAAGCAAAGGTTAGGTTGAGTGAATGAGTACCTAATCTCATGAAGCACATGCACCCTACCTAGTTTCACTTTCAAGTCATTCCTCATTATTATAAGCACAAGTGAAGTTCTATCAATTATGTCCACCACAATACACGCTCTTAAATTCTTTGCCTAACCAATTCCTCTTTTTGTTGCACCATTGCCATATAGTGGAGGGCTCACTATTTCATTTAGACTTCAAACATTTTTTAAGACCAATATGGTGAGGGAAAAAAATAATCAAAGGAAACAAAATAGAAGGGAATGATTGGAAAAAAGTGAAAGGAGAATAGAATAATTTATAGATTATTTCATTGTATGAAAAAAAGAAAAGAAAAAAAATATTGTTGTTTGAGAAATAAAAGAATATTATATAATTTTTTGTCTGTGATTTAATTTAAAAGTTTGACACACAAAAGTAAAAATTGTAATTAAATTGGAAATATTCAAAATATTTGCTTACAAATTATTTTGAAATCCTAAATTTTGTTATATAACCTTACTTATTTTAAATTATATGGTTCGATTAGTTGTTAGATCTTAATTTCAATATATCTTAGGTGGTTTTGATTGTATGTTTAACTATAGTATAAACATAGTTTTATGTGTACAACATCTTATTAAACGCATTGAATTCAATTTAGTCATTAGAAATAAGTTGGTTTAAATTGTTTTGGAGTTTGAAAGTCCTTCTAAGTGTCCAAAATTTTGTGTGGAGAACCCTATTGAAAAAGGTATCAATGAAGGACAAATTAGCACACAAAGTTGTAATGATCGGTAGTATTACGGGTGAGTTTCGGGAACAGATTGAGAAGACTGTTACACACTTATTTTCTGTTTGTCATGTGATAGGCGGTGTGTAACATTCCGTTAGGATATTATGAATTTTAAATAATAAAATAAAAATATAATAATAATATCTCATTTATTTAAATTCATTTTCCAAAAATGCGAGAAATTTAAAATATTTATTACATTAAAAATTATTCCAAAATCTATAATTATAAACTCGAATAAAGTATAAAAGTCAGTCATATACGTGTTTACAAATTCATTCAAAAACCATAAAACATAAAAACTCTTGTAAGTCTTTTCTTCCGGTCTATCCTCGCTCCGTCTCTAGGCCTCACCAGATCCACCTACAACATCATCTGCTCACGTGTAATGCAATACACGATCATCGCCAAACACGAGTAGATAGGGTGAGCTAACAGTATAAAACATATACATACAATTCATGAATTATCCACACACATCAAAGGAACTCATATCCTTTGATTTCACCTAACATGGCCACCACCATGTCATCCATGTAGGTCTTTAGATGAATACCTCAAGATGTCTTGTTGCCACACCTACAAGCCAAAACTTGTAGAACACGTGCAGGAAACCTGCTACAGACCATACTTTGTAATTCAAGGTGGAGTTTCCAATACGAACATAGTTTGTAACGTCCCAAGACTACCAAACTCGTCAGCTTAATACTGAGGAGGGCAATCTATCTGGACCCATCCGTACGAGCCACAACTCGAACACTCACACTGGCAACACTCGCCAATTCGAGCCATAACTCAAGGATTCCTCATGTTCATCCACCATCTTGAGCCACAACTCAAGGAATGCCACATGTTTAACCCCTATCCCGAGCCACAACTCAAGGAACATTCCAGCAAGTCGATCTTTAAGGTATCACCAAAGCCTTGTAGATCGCGCACATCCAAAACACACAACGATTCTGCCTCTGTGTTATCGCCTAGCGTTGCTCCAAAGCTGGCAGGCGAAAACTAGCTCCAGATCGCCTAGCAGAACACATATGCCGCCAGGTGCCAAGCGTCACAGTAGGTATCGCATGGCGAGATGACCCTCAGTGCTAGGCACCACGCGTCACAGTAGCCCCCTAGAATTGTAGTTATTGCTTGGCGGGTCAAACCTCACCACTAGGCACCACACCAGTACTCGTGCAATACTGGTTTAGACACTACAGAACCCTTTAGCACCTTCTCCAATCATTGCATTCCCACTTAACTATCTAATTTTAGTTAATCCCATCATGATCTGTGACTCCTATGTCTTGGTTCCACCATTTTCCATTTACTCAATAATTACATTAGCTTTATATCTATGGACTCTTTAAGTCATGTATTTAACCACACTTTAAGATCCCTATTCACTTTCACCACACCACTGCCAAATCATGTCCAGTACCATTATACCATTTCCATTTGGAGTCTTACCCTACCTAGGAACCTTATCACAGAATAACATATATTTCATATCCAACTAATGCATCTCCATTTAGTACTTTCAGCTCCTAATTGTACTATCACTCTCAATCCAACAATACTTTAGTATAATAATACTTTCTATTGCACTGTTATTATTATCATGAATCTTCCAAAGCTCCATTACCCCTCAAATACATTCATACTAAAATTTTATATATATATATATATATATATATATATATATATATATATATATATATATATATATAATCACCCTAGACCTCTGACCAAACAATTTCTCAATTCCCCATTCAACATTAATGTGATTTCCAAGAATCCCAAACCCATCATTTCTCCTCACAGTCACGCAAAAAATCACTTTCCCTGTGTTGGCGCCTGGTGGCACATAGCCTACCACCAGGCCTACCGCCAGGCAGTGCAACCAATTATGAAAAACCATAATTTCTCCTTGCACCTCCAAGAACCTAATTCCCCATTTCATATCAATCTCTCAATTTTCCACTCAATACACTTCTATTATATGCTTATGATTACTAATAATATATTAGGCTTCCAATATGCAGAATTATATTATTTTTGTCTACGTAATTCACTCCAAAATGCAAATCCCCAAATGTTCAAACCCTAATATACATACTTATCACTTTCATCCAATTAACCCCAAATCCCCTCGTAGTTTACCAATTAATTGCAATCAGAATTCCATTCTCTAGTAGTAATCAATTTCCTACCATCAGAATCGACCAAGAACTCCCAAAACATCAAAATTTTGCCAAACTAGCTTGCGTCGTCTGACGGGTACTCATCATTGCCAGACCGTTCAAACAAAACCCACAAAGTTGGGTTGGGAAACATGCGTCACCTGGCAGCCAGTTCGTTCCGCCAAGCGGTTCCTCTCAAGAACCCATAATTTGCACAGAAAAGGGATGAGTTGCCTGGCGGCTTTGAAGGCCCGCTAGGCGGTTTCTAGAAAATTTCTAGAAACATGCAGAATTTGATACAACGGTACAAAATCATTAACAATAATTCATGCAATATATGAAACTACTATAAACACAATCAAACTCGAGTTCAGCTCCCCTAACCTGGATTCCTAGCTTAAAATTGATGGTTCTTGAGCTTCTTCCTCGATCAATAATAAGCTCCTTAGTGCTTCCCTAGTTCAACTCTCATTCTCACACAGTTAGCACTTTGATACTCTATAAAACCTCTCCTCCTAGTTCTCACTAACAACCGTCTTCAAACCTCTTTATCCTCCCTTTAATTGGCCAATTAACTAAGCCTTAATGGTGGTTAATGGAAAGAAAACGAAAATCACTTTAATGGTGATTAATTGCCATTCAAGGACCATCATGAGTTGGTTTTCCAGCCCCCTTGGCTGCCCCTCTGCCAACTAGGGTTTCTGGCCTTTCACATTCATGCCAAATAGAATTTTGGCAAAAAAAAAGGAAAGCTTATTTTTTGTCTACCAAGGTTCAAACACACACCCATGCAATTACCAAGCCAATGCATAACCATTCAACTAATTCATGTTTCGTAATAATTCCTATAGATTTAGGATTTTATTATGACTCATCATGATCAATTATATTACCAAAATGCACAAATAAAATAACACAATTTTGGCTTACATACGACTCAAACCCGAGTTCTCTCAACAAGAACAATAAACTTTGCAATATGAGTAAATGCTAAATGTGAGTATCTCTTGCAACAAATAGGATATTGGTTGCAATTTAGATTGTCACGTAATGCATTAACTACAATAGCATATGATAAATGTTATGTTTTATTAATCCATACAGGTTGTAAGGTGGTTCCTAAATCACCATGAACATGTCGCATTGTTTTAGATGGGTATGTTCTTAAGAAGGGTACAAAATGATCTATATTAAAATTGTTATAACTAATCATATTGAGATTACTACATGTAAATATTTAGAGTACCATAAGTGCTTTATTTTATATATATATATATATATATATATATATATA
>Ga0214545_1010995_pt1 | contig 12759 bp, 15 predicted proteins | sample CNSS4metaG_FD_160064 | JGI IMG/M metagenome (GOLD analysis project Ga0214545, IMG submission 160064) | Root nodule microbial communities from cowpea collected in UCLA plant growth center, Los Angeles, California, USA - CNSS4 | ecosystem: Host-associated > Plants > Roots > Nodule | place: USA... | reverse complement strand
AATTCATCCCTAAGTCCATTTTCAAATTTTATACATTTCATCCTTTCCTCTGGGTGATAAAAGAAAGTAGAGTATTTTCCTAATTCTTCAAACTTGGAAGCATATTCCCCTACTATCATACTTCCTTGCTTCAACTGCATAAACTCTATTTCTTTTGCTCTCCTCACATAATTAGGAAAATATTTTTCTAAAAACCTTGTTCTAAATACATCCTATGTAATAATTATTCTTCCTCCTTCAAGTAATCTCCTGGTACCATCCCACCAATCTTCGGCTTCTCCTATTAACATAAATACAACATAATTCACCTTTTGATTGTCAGCACAATTCATAACTCGAAATATTTTCTCCATTTCTTTAATCCATAATTCAGCTTTTTCTGGATCATATCCTCTAGAAAATTATGGGGATTTGTTTCTCCTAAATTCAGCTAATCCTTGTGATTCAGGGTTTCCTTCAGGTCTTTGATTCCTCATTAGAGCATCAGCCATGTCTCGGATAGCTTGCATTGCTTCCGTTAATTCATTGTTCCTTCTAATGTTTGCCATCTGGAATTGTATGAGTTAGTAAAAAAAAAATAATGAGCACATTTCACAGATCTCGCATGAAACGTCGCTTTGATACCATCTAATGTGACGATAAAAAAAACAAATTTTCCATTCATTTCATTATTATTATTTTCTACAATATACTTATGAAATTTAAAGGCAAAATTATACGATGATATCTAATTGTACTTAAAATACTCACACACACACACACACACACATATATATATATATATATATACATATTTACAGTACTGTATGTATCTTATATCTACATCGTTTAGTACATCTTAATTTCCTACACTAGAAGGGGAAAAGTATTATTTAATTAAAGTTTTTCCCTCATAAACTGGCTTTCAAACAACTGGAGGGAAAAAGTTATGGATAGGGTTCACTTGAACTATTGAGGGTAAATAAAAGGTAACTCCGATTTGTCCTTCGATGACAATCGGCGCATTCAGAGCAGGGAGAAAAGTAATGGTAGAGTTTCCCGTTCCCTGAAATGTTACAAAATTATTCACTGCATTGGTTTGCCATGCATTTCCCGGAAAAACAGCCACAATGTCGGCGAAGAAGGGATCAAGCATGTTCGGAGCAACCATCTATGATAATGTTATAAAATTTTGTTTTTCACACACAATCACAAAATAGGGAAGTGAGACAAATATCACATAAAAAAATACAGCATATCATAATAAAATAAAATGAAATGAAAATTCCCCCAATTCCATAAAACGGGATCTTTATTATACTTTAATAAAGATATTGATTAATTTTGTAGTGACTAGTCAGGATAAATGAGCTCATGGCCAACAAAATAACTCAAGAATATCTCATCTTGAGTAATATTAACTCGTTTAAATCCCCAAGGTCATACCTCCAACTACAATAATCAAATCTTTATTTATCATACATTTTATTTTAATATTAAACCATATAATTATATAAATAAATAAATAGATAGGATCAATGAATAATTAAAATAGATATAAATAAATAAAAAGGGTCAATACGTAACTAGAGATAAATATAAATAAGTAAATAAGAGTAAATATAAATTGAATAAATAGGACCAGTGCATAACTGAAGATGAATATAAATAAATAAATAGGAACGAGAACTAAATATAAATTAGAATGAAGTTAGGGACACCTCACTTAAGGTAATATAGAGATAAAAATAATTATGAACAAATAAAAATAGTCATCATAAAAAGATAAAATGATAAATGTCTCCTTCCCTTACCTTAGTTACTATGGAAAACACACCAAGGCTGTATGGAGACTGTGATAAAAATTCTTTCTTCGTTGTCGTAACCTCTCTCTCTTTCACACAAAGCTTCTCTCTGTTTTCTTTTGTCTAACTTCTCTTTTGCTTTCTATTTCTCTTACCCCACCCCTATTTATACTATATTAGGTAATTATTACTTCTAGTTTGATTTTAATTAACTTAGTTCCTATACTATTCTAATTCCATTAGTTCTTAACGTTCCATCCTAGATTTTTTTTTCACAGTGAAAGGATAAAAGATAGAGACATATCTGCTAACGTTAAATGCTTCGGATTACTTCTATATATATATATACTCTTTTCTTTTAACTTTTATTAAATATGATAATAACGTTCTCATCCATTTGTTATTCAATACCCTGCCACTTTGCTTTCCAAGGTTTTGCATCTGATTGTAATTCGCTTTCCATTTATTCAAACTTTTGCATATAATTCATATATCGACGATTATTAAACGTATATTCATAATTTATTTTATTATTAGTTTCAATAATATATACATAATTTATAGAATATTGAACTATCGTATAATTTGTTGTTAATGAATTATTACCTATCAGTACAATTTATTTTGTAAACTTACAGCTAGCAGATATTTTAAGTACTATCGACATTTTTTTTAATTGCAAACACTTAAATTTTGATTTCTTGAATAATTATAATTTTTTTTATATATCATATGTTCAAAATTTATTATACTAGTCACAATACCTAAAAAAAATAATGTATCATAAACTTTTAGGTATTGATACACTGAAAACACTGGGTACAAATTTTGAGATGTTACAATCTAGCTAGGATTACCCAAGGTTTTTTAGGCAGATGCAATAAGCACAACAACTTATCTCATAAATAGAGGACCATTAGTTTCTTTAGACTATTAATTACCTAAAGAAGTATGGTCTGGAAATGAGGTAAACCTTTCACATATGAAAGTTTTTGGTTGTCCTTCATATATTATTTTGAAATTTAATAGTAGTGATAAATAGGACCCTAAGGCAAAGTGATGCTATTTCATTGGTTATGGATATGATATGTATGGCTACAAGTTTTGGGATGACCAAAACAAGAAAATTATCAAAAGTAGAAATGTTACTTTTAATGAAAACATGTTCTATAAAGACATGACTGCAGAATTTGCAAATGCAAATAAATAGCCAGACTAGGTATCATTAGAAGAAATTTCAGAAAGTGATGTAGTCAGCAAATGGCAGAATACAGAAGTAGAGCCTGAGTCAGAGTCTGGGTCAACACCTAAACAAATAGCAGATTCAATAACTCTTGAAATACTGATTAGAAGATCTAGTAAAACAATTGTAGCACCACAAAAGTACTCCCCTTCATTGCATTACTTGATGTTAACTGATGCTGGCAAGCCAGAGCATTTTGCTGAGGCTATGCAGGGAGATGAATCTATTAAGTGGGAGCTAGCAATGAAAGATGAGATAAAGTCTCTTCAGAAGAATACAACATGGTCTTTAACTAAGCTTCCAGAAGGAAATAAGGTTTTGCAAAATAGGTGGGTCTATCAGTTAAAAGAAGAACCAAATGGCAACAAACGGTATAAGGCTAGAATCATAGTGAAAGGGTTTCAACAAAGACAAGGAATTGACTTCACATAAATTTTTTCCTGTTGTCAAGATGACTACCATCAGAGTTATCTTGAGTATAGTAGTTGTAGAAAATCTTCATTTAGAGTAGTTAGATGTGAAAACTGCATTCCTACATGGAGATCTTGAGGAAGAAATTTTTATGGCACAACTAAAAGGTTTTGAAGTACAAGGCAAAGAGAATCTTGTATGCAAGCTTCATAAAAGTTTGTATGGATTGAAACAAGAACTGAGACAATGGTACAAGAAGTTTAATGAGTTTATGAGAAACTAAGGATTTCACAGATGTGAAGAAGATCATTGTTGTTACGTGAAGAAATATGTTAATAGCTATATCATTCTGGCCTTGTATGTTGACGACATGTTGATTGCTGATGCTAATGTGGCAGAAATTGACAGGTTGAAGAAACTGTACCACACCTAGCTAAACTCGACCAAATAAGTAAACAATACATATATACCAAGGCAGTTAAGTATTCAGCCTAGACCGAGTTAGCCTATGTTTTACCAGTTCTAACCTAAACATCTAGAGGAACAATCTGCACCTCATATAACCTACGTAGCCGGCCTAGACCGACTACCCCACCAGACCCGGTAAGATTAAAGCCTAGACTGACTACTCCAATAAACTCAGTATAATGAAAGCCCTCAACGTTCAATAGGTCCTAAGGGTATGGGCTAAGGCCCATGCCCACTTACTGTAAGACCCGGGAAAAATTAGATTAAAGGAAAACACATAGAAAGAAAATTAATGGTTAGATTAATATTGTTGATTCATTTAATTTAATTAGGTTATTAAATTATGAAATAGAAAATAATTATTATTTGAGTGATTTAAGTTATTGTGGTGTTTATAATAATTATTTAAGTGATTTTAGGAATTAAGGTTAGTGGAGTTTAAGGGCTTTAAATCTTATAATGTATATAATATCATGTGAAGGTATATAGCCTAGTGGTGATAATTGCGTGCATAGAAGAGCAGGTGCAGGGTTCAAATCTGGCTGGTGTAAAGTTCCATTTGTGTTTGTGTTAGAATCCATATTTTTCTCTCCTTTAAAGGTGTGGGGCCAATGGAGCGTGAATGGGGTTGTGTTTCCAGGCATGCGGAAATAACGCTGCAACCAATTCAAAATTTCGTTGCTCATTTTCTTTCTGTTTTTATTTTATTTTTTAGAGTTAAATGATAAGGAAAAAAAAATGGGCTAAAAACAATCTTAACAGAACTATTGGGTGGAATTAGATAAAGCTAAACCCTAGGAATTTTCTTTAGAGAAAAGAGGGAGACCGGAGAAGGAAAAGAGAGGAAGGGTGCAAGTTAGAGTTTTCAGTGGTAGAGAAGAGGAATCATCTAGAGAGGTAGGGGAAGCCAACCTTGCATTCTTCTCTTGTTTTCTTGATGTTTGTTTGATGAGTGAAACTTGAAAAGCATGCATGTGTAGTCTAGGAGAAGTTAACTTTGTATTCTGTTTTGCTTGGAGCTTGACTTCTCTGTCTTATGCATTGTACATTGGTTGGCAGTTTGGATGTGTTTACGTTGCAGTTCATCTATGATTGTGTAGAGTTGCTTTACAAGGAATGCGTGAATCATATAGGTTTTGGTTTGCTGTATTATGAGGTGCGTGAATTATGTGGTGCGTGAATAATACATGTTTACTATGTGGAGTTTGTTTTGTTGTGCATGGTGCAACGAGGGTGGTTCTGTTTCATTTGATTCGATCACGTGGGGGTGGTTTGCATGGTTTTGATTTGGGTGCAGTTTCGTTTTAATTATATGCATGCAAACTGTTGCATTCTTTGAGTTCATGGTCACTTAAAAAAAATGTGGTTTTCTTCTTCGTGGGTTACGGTGCAGTGCAGGGGTTCTTTTTGGGTTTCATTAGGTTTTCATTGGTGGGTGCAATGCATGCAGCTCTTAGTTTTTCATAAGACTTTATTCACGTTGCAGGTGTGAGGATGGGTTTATGGATTTTGTTTTTCTCTTTCTATTCTCTTTCCCGTAAACACATGAGTGTTAGTTTCTCTTTCTTCCATTTTTTTCTCTCTTTCACGTAAAGGCATGATGCGTTGGGGCCCACGGATTTGTTTTTATCTATTTCCTTTAAACCATTCATGTAACTTTGAGGGAGGGTAGTCTTTAAAGGAATTGGTGCAGACCGTGCCATGTTTTTCTTCCTTTCTCTTTTGGAATCGCTTTTCACGTGATTAAAGGATACAAAATCCTTAGTTTTTCTCTTGTTGTCATGCGTGAAATGAATAGGGGCAGCGGGGGGGTTTAGAAATGGCAAGTATGGTAAGTTATATATTGACTATTTTTCTTTGAAGGGTTTGAATGCGTTAGGAGTATGAATTGACATCGTAATTTTCTTGCGCTTGTATTTGATTTTTGGAATGTGATTATATACAGGGTGATATATGAATATGGGTTGGTTGGAAGACTTTATTTTTCAAGCATGATGTGATGGTGAGTGTTTTGTTGGCAATTATGAAATTCTCATGTGTTTCATATTGAGAGTATATTGAGTATATTGCTTTGCTTGAAAGCTCTTGGTGGAATTTAATGAAGATTTTAGATGAATGTGATGCTATGTTTGGTTTAGTATGAATGTTTGGATTTGGGGTTTGTGTGTTCAAACCAAGGATGGATTGTGGTCATAAAGTTTCCGTGTTAATCGAATGCGACGTTGAGTATTATTGGACAAGTTTTATTTATGATTTTCTTTTGTGAATATCATTGTTTATGGTTAGCTTACCCCTATTTGTTTGTTTGTATGTTTGTTGCCTGTGCGATGATCGTATAACGTGTGTGTTATACGGGAGCAGACGGTAATGCAGATATTTCTGACTCGAAGTAGATATCAGAAAGGATGGAGTGGACTCGGGGATTTATGGTTTATTTTGTTGATTTAAATTAAACAATGAAGACTATGAAATTTTCTTTTAATTTCTAGTATTTAGTTCGAACCTTGTTTATTTAATATTATTATTATTCCAAATTAACATTTGGATTATCTATTTACTTTTAAATTAAAAGTTTTTTAATTAGTACATTTTCAATATTTATTTCTTTTTTCGCGAAACGCAAAAATTTTCTAACATTCCGTGGCGTCCCAAAATTGGGGTGTTACACTTACAGCCAAAGCCCAAGCCAGGGCCTGGCCCATAGCATAACCAGACGTAATTAATACTCTATAAATACACGTGGACCCCAATAATTAAAGGTACGCATTCATTAATCACGGATTTGACCTTTTTGAGAGTTTTGACTCACTTGAGCTTCAGAGTCCCTTTTGTAGGTAACCCCCTTTGGGTCCAAGCCGACATTTATCAAGCAGGAAGAAGCCAACTGAGGAGATAGCGGACTACATGGGTAAGGTGACTCTTGTGCCTAACTTATCTTGTTTGTTCTCTGCAGGAACAATTGGCACCCACCGTGGGGCACGAGACGAACACCTTTAGTACCCGCTTTTCTCTGAAGATGGTTTCAACCTGTTGCAAAGCTAGAGTGAACAAGCAAGCAGATGCTGGTCCCTCAGGACCTGCTGGCATCACCCTTGACCTGGCCGTCATCCTAGACGGCCAAGCAAAGATGCAACAAGAGCTGACAGATCTGAAGAAACGCAGTGCTGACGAGATGGAGGCGCTGAACATCTAAAGTTGCAAGGTCCCCGACCTTCCAGCCCACAGAGGAAGAAAGCAGATACAACCTCACTCCTCATACCTTCACCACTACCCAACAAACACCCTCCCTTCAACCCATCCCCATACCGCAGCCCCAACCCCTGCCGCTACCCTCCCTACCACCCAGATCCCCTACACCATACCCACCACCCTACACACCACACATGTTCCACCATACAACCCACAATACCCTCCAACAAGCCACATCCCCCCTCACAACCTGACTTCCACCTTCCTCGCTATTGATCACTCATCCCATCCCACCCCATCTGCTCCTTCTGCACCAGCCCAGACGTCGTCACCCCTTCACCGATTTCATCGCCAACACCCCTCTCCCCACCCAGTGGGAACCTTTCACCCTGGACCGCTATACTAGCGAAACTGACCCCGATGAACACCTCAAAGTCTACATCACCCATGTCGCACTGTACACGTCCCAAGATGCAGTCTTCTGCAAAGCCTTCCCCACCACCCTCAAGGGCCCTGCCCTAGAATGGTTCACAACCCTTCCACCTTACTCCATCGACAATTTTGACGTCCTTTCCCACATGTTCTCCACCAATTTTGCTGGCAGCCGTCCACACCAAACTACCACAATCTCTCTCCTGGGCATTAGACAGGAACAAGGCGAACCACTCAGAGCGTTCATAGATCGCTTCAGTAAGGAAGCTCTTCGCACTCCACACCTCAACCAAGAGATGATCCTTCAATGCATGGCACTCACCCTACAACCCGGCCCGTTCGCCAACAACGTCTACCTCCACCCACCTGCTTCTATGCACGAACTCAAATTGCGTGCAGCCGACTATGTCCGCATGAAGGAAATGCAAACCCTCCACACCAAATTCTACAATGACTATGCAGCCACCACCGGCAAAACTACCCCGCAACCTAACCCACCCCTGATGCCCGCCCACGCGAGCCCCGCCAACCTCGCTTCACCAGATATGCCCCTCTTACCGTAGCCCGCTCCCGCATCCTCGATGAGGCCTTACAAGCTGACCTAATCCCTCCACCACGCAAGACAACCACACCTCCTAACGCTGATATGACCAAATATTGCCGCTACCACCGCAACCATGGCCACACTACAGAAGAATGCAAAGCACTCGAGGATAAAATAGAAGAACTGGTCCGTGCTGGCCACTTTCGCCGTTTCATCCACAAAGATGACCATTCTTCTTCCTCTCGATCTCACAACCCCCCTCGATCCGACCACAGATGCCCTCCACATGACTCTCGTCACGACAGACGCCCCACCCAACCCACCAACCAAGAACCCGAACCGGCCCGCACCGACATCACCCCTGCCGACCCTCCCCTGCGTGGCACCATCAACACCATCTCTGGTGGCTTCGCTAGTGGAGGATCCACCTCTTCTGCCAAAAAGAAACACCTCCGTCATATCCAGTCCATCAACCATATCACCCATTCCTACCACAGACGCTGCATGCCTCCCATCATCTTCACAGATGACGACTTTCATGGCCTCGACCACCAACAAGATGACCCCATGGTCATCACGGTTGAAATCGAAAACTACGCCGTTAAGAAAGTCCTTGTTGACCAAGGCAGCTCTGTTGACATCCTCTACTGGGCCACCTACCAAAAACTCCAACTTCCGGACACGGCTATGGTCTCCTATGATGAACAAATATATGGCTTCTCTGGCGAACAAGTTTCCACCCGCGGCTACATCGACTTCCACACCATATTTCGTGAGGGAACCCAAACCAAAACCATTCCAATCCGCTTCCTCATTGTCGACGCGCTAACATCCTACAATGTCCTCCTAGGCCGTCCTTCCCTCAACACCCTTGGCATTGTCGTCTCCACTCCCCACTTGGCCATGAAGTTCCCTTCTCCCTCCGGTGACATCCTTACCATCCACTGCGACCAACGCTTGGCACGCGAATGCTACATGGCCAGCCTGCGCCCACAACTCCCTATTCAACAAACCAACCACATTGAGCGACCACCTGGCTCCGGCATCACACTGTCAGGCGAAGACCTGGACCCTAGAGTAGGTCGGGATGTTCGTCTCGAGCCAGTTGAGGAGACCTCCCCTTTAGAGCTTCCCAACGACTACTCTATCAACCTAGGCACCGATTTGAACTCTGACGAGCGCGCCATCATCACACCCATGCTCACCAGCAACACAGACCTTTTCACCTGGTCAGCCGCTGATCTACCTGGGGTGGACCCTCTAGTGGCATCCCACAAACTATCCATCTATAAAGAAACTCGCTACATATCCTAGAAAAAATGTAAACTTGGTGAAGAACGCCGCCTGGCAGCTAAGGTTGAAGCTGACAAGTTACTGAACGCAGGATTCATAGAAGAAGCTCAGTACACCACTTGGCTTTCTAACGTAGTCTTGGTGAAGAAAGCCAATGGCAAATGGAGGATGTGTGTAGACTATACGAATCTAAACAAGGCTTGTCCTCGCGATGCCTACCCCTTACCCAACATCGACCGACTCGTTGACGGCGCAGCAGGGAATAAAGTACTCAGTTTTTTGGATGCATATTCTGGGTACAACCAAATCCCCATGGCCGTATCTGACAAGCACAAAACTGCCTTCATCACAGACGATGCCAACTACTTCTATAGGGTAATGCCTTTTGGTCTCAAGAACACTGGAGCAACCTACCAACGGTTGATGGACAAGGTTTTCAGTCATCTAATGGGACAATATGTCGAAGTATATGTTGACGACATAGTCGTCAAATCTCTAAGTCACCATCAACATGCCGAGGATCTCTCAACGGTTTTCTTTGCGCTACGCCAATACAACCTTCGCCTCAACCCAGACAAGTGTGTATTCGGCGTTGACCGGGGTAAATTCCTTGGTTTTATGTTAACCCAGCGCGGCATAGAAGCCAATCCCGAAAAATGCAAGGCCATCATCGAAATGCGCAGCCCCAATACTATTAAGGAGGTCCAACGTCTTATAGGCCGTCTCACAGCCATTTCTCGCTTCCTACCCAAACTAGCCGAACAAACCCAACTCATAGTCCAACTCTTAAAGAAATCCACCCAGTTCACGTGGACTGATGATTGTGAACAAATCTTCCAAAAACTGAAAACAACCTTAACCTCCCCACCCATCCTCCACAAGCCGGACACCCGTAAACCCCTCCTCGTATACATCACAGCCACTGACCACACCGTTAGCGTCGCGCTCGTCCAAGAAACAGACCGGACGCAACACCCTGTCTATTTTGTGAGCAGAACGCTGCAAGATCCTGAAACCAAATATCAAATGGTAGAGAAGTTGGCCCTATCCTTGGTCCACGCAGCACGCCGCCTACGCCCATACTTCCAAAACCATAGCATAACCGGTAAAACCGACTACCCAATCCAAAAGATATTGCAAAAAATAGATCTAGCCGGACGCATGTCATCATGGGCCGTCGAGCTGTCAGAATTCAACATTCACTATGAACCCCGTGGCCCTATTAAAGCCCAATGTCTATTAGACTTCGTCAACGACCTCCAGCACACACCTACAGAGGACCCATGGACGCTTCATGTAGATGGTTCCTCAAATCCAAAAGGTGCCGGCGTTGGCATCGTCTTAGAAGGCCCCAACGACATCCTCATTGAAAAATCTCTTCACTTTGCCTTTAAAACGTCAAATAACCAGGCCGAGTACGAAGCAATCCTCCCTGGCCTTTCCCTAGCCCGCGAGGTAGGTGTCAAGAAATTAATGTGCAAAATCGACTCCAAGCTCACTATAGGCCATCTAAATGACGAGTTCTAGATCAAAGACCCCATCCTTCTACAGTATTACCACCTGCTCCGTGCAGTCATTCAATCCGCCTTCGAACAAGTCCGCATCGAACACATCCCAAGGACCGACAACATCAGAGCCGACATGCTCTCCAAATTGGCCAACACCAAGTTAAAAAACCATCACCGATCCCTATTACAACAAACATTATCTACGCCCTCCATCACACACACTTGTCAAAATTTAACCCACGCCCCAGCCGACAACGTCAACCCCTCCCAAAGCCATAACTGGACCACCCCCTATGTCCAGTACCTCAAAACCGGCAACTCCCCTCAAGATGCGAACAAAACTTGGCTGGCTAAGGCCGCTAGGTACACCATGATAGACGATGACCTCTACAAACGCGGATACGACCAACCCCTTCTCAAATGTGTCACGGCAGAACAAACACAATATATTATTAAAGAACTACACGAAGGCATTTGTGGCTATCATTCCGGCGCACGCACCATGGCTACCAGAGTTCTTAGAGCCGGATATTTCTGGCCGACTATAGAAGCAGACTGCCAGGATTACGTCAGAAAGTGCAAACCATGTCAGAAACATGGCAACCTTATTCACCAGTAATAAGAACAACTACACCACATACTATCCCCATGACCATTCGCTAAGTGGGGAATGGACATTCTCGACCCCTTTTCACCCGGCAAAGGGCAGGTGAAATTCCTAATTGTAGCCGTCGACTACTTCACCAAATGGATAGAAGCCAAGTCGCTAACTACCATCATGGCCCAACAAGTTCAGCAATTTGTTTGGAAGGATATTATATGCAGATATGGTGTTCCACATACCATCATCACAGACAATGGCCGACAATTTATTGACAAAGAGCTAGCCAAGTTCTACACTGGCCTAGGCATCAAGCACATCACAAGTTCTGTAGAACATCCACAAACCAATGGACAAGCAGAGACGGTAAATAAAGTTATCCTCATGGAGCTACGCAAGAGATTAGATACCGCCAAAGGCCGATGGCCCGAAGAGTTAGTAGAAGTGCTATGGGCTTATAGGTGTACCCCTCAATCATCAACAAACGAATCCCCATTCAGCCTAGTTTACGGTGCAGACGCCATGATACCAGTTGAAATTGGCGAACCATACCTGCGCTGAGAACTATACGACCCAACCCACAACCACCAAAACATGGCCATATATCTCGACCTTCTACCCGAACTCAGAGAAAAAGCTTAGATACGCAATTTAGCTGCCAAACAACAAGCTGCCAGAAAATATAATGCAAACCTATGTCCACGATCATTCGCCATCGGGGACCAAGTATGGAGAATGGCCAACAGTGCTAGAAAGAAGGATGGTAAGCTCTCCGCCAATTGGGACGACCCATACCGCATATGAGAAGATGCAAGAGGACGAGCATATCGCTTGGAACACTTATCTGGGGAAGAGATTCCCAACACTTGGAATGTATCGCACCTTAAATTCTATTTCAGTTAAATGTATGTTGCACTAAGCCGAACACTTGTAACCCTAGGTGTACTTTTTTTCCTCACCTGGTCTTTTTTTCCTAAGGAGGGTTTTGGCCAGGGAGGTTTTAACGAGGCACCCCTATTCAACAAATAAAATGAAGGGTTCTCAACTATACAACTTTTCTACGTTTTTACTCTCATATTCGTTTAAGTTCCCCACCCTTACCCCAAGTAAGCAGTCTGGGTCGTACACCCTTATCTTTTGCTTAATTCGTTTAAGTTCCCCACCCTTTCCCACAAGTAAGCGGCCTGGGTCGAACACCCTTATCTTTTGCTTAATTCGTTTAAGTTCCCCACCCTTACCCCAAGTAAGCGGCCTGGGTCGAACACCCTTATCTTTTGCTTAATTCG
>Ga0214545_1010993_pt1 | contig 12760 bp, 6 predicted proteins | sample CNSS4metaG_FD_160064 | JGI IMG/M metagenome (GOLD analysis project Ga0214545, IMG submission 160064) | Root nodule microbial communities from cowpea collected in UCLA plant growth center, Los Angeles, California, USA - CNSS4 | ecosystem: Host-associated > Plants > Roots > Nodule | place: USA... | reverse complement strand
AAAATTGTAAAAAAATGTTGGTGGGTTAAGTGGGCCAACCCACCTTCAACCCGGCTCGAACCCGTTTAACCCGTGGGTTAAGTGAGCCGGGTTGAGTTCAACCCACTTTTGAAAAAGTTGAATTTTTTTCAACCCAACCCGGCTCGAACCCGTGGTGAGCCGGGTTGGCTCACGGGTTGAAACCCATTTTGACATCTCTACTCACCACCAATATATGAAGAATTATTTCCAAGAAAGTATCCATTAGTCTAAGAAAGCATGGTTAATATTACAAATTTTTTGTCATGCTATTCAACAAAATATAAATAAAAAAATTATACATTTTTTTCATGCTAGTTTAGAAAAAAAAAATTATAAGATGGTTACTTGAGTAATTTACTATAAAGATTATAGTTAAAGATTAAAGTATCAACATATATATAACTTGACAATCAAATTAATTAAATATTCAAACTATTCAAATATAATTAAGTAACATTCTAACATTTAAAAATATGAAATTGTGAACAAATATAATAGGAGTAGTAAATAATTATTAAAAAAAATTGTAAAAAATGTTGGTGGGTTAAGTGAGCCAACCCACCTTTAACCGGCTCGAACCCGTTTAACCCGTGGGTTAAGTGAGCCGGGTTGAGTTTAACCTACTTTTGAAAAAGTTGAATTTTTCTCAACCCAACCCGACTCGAACCCGTGGTGAGCCGGGTTGGCTCACGGGTTGAAATTCATTTTGACATCTCTAGTTGGTCTGTAAGTTTAATATCTCAACCCATCCTACATATTTTTGTCGGACCTATGGGTCGACCCATCGATTTAAGCTCACATTCTCATATTTAGAAAAAATTGTGTGTATGTTACACATAATTTTTGTTTGAAGCATTTTTAATATTAATGACATACCTTTATTGTATGACGTTTTAAACTGAAGTTATATTATGTTAACACGATTTCTATTAAAATTGAATTAAAATTATATTTATTTGTCATAACTTCATTTTAAAATATATTGATTTAAAGTACTATTTTGGCATGAGTCGAATTTAAACTTATTTTACAATAAAATTGTGTCATTCCAACTTCTTTACCGTAAAATTGTATCAAATTTGGACAATTTATCTATTTTCATAATTTGTTTAAAATATATTTATTTTTGATAATTTAAAACACAATTGCACCATAGTGCTTTTGCCCGATCCGCATGAATACAGAGTAGTATACATAACGGGTAGATGGAAAAAAAGGAAAATGAAAGAATTAAATAATTAAAGTACTGATGATGGGTCCAATCTCGGGCTAAGAAATAAAGTGACAAAAATGCTCGAGAAAGCCATGATTGTAGGGTGAGAGTTTGGAGAAGCAGTAGGAAACAAGTCAAATTAAAATGAATTGATAGAGATGATCGCGCTTCGTTCACGCAAGGCCAATGAATCATAGTAAAATAGATTAGTTCATTGCTCATCATCTGTTTTCAAATCAAAGATATCATAATAAGGTAACCGTCCCATTTAAGTAATAAAATATGAAAAAGTTTGCAAATAAAATGGTTCGACGGCATCACGCGACAATATCAAATTCCAATGCATTCTATAGAACACTTTGTCTGCTTCCAGAATCGACCTCAATAGAATAAACATTTACCGTTGATTTGATTTGATTAACGTTGCCTTTGGATTGCGTTCTGAGAGGTCAAACATGGGATTATGGTCGCACCAACTCCAAGCCAATTGAAAGTAACAGAGTCCTTCACGGTTTTGTTGATCTTTGTGAGCTAAAATTTTACTCAATAACTTATAATTGTGTGTTTCTAAATTAATTTTAAAGTGATGTTATTTTTATAGTACTTTTATTATATTGCGTGTTTTTTAATTATTATATAATTATCTTATCTGATCATTTTTTTCTTCTTTTTCCTTTGGATTTCGATTCAAAACTTATTATCTTCAAATACACTCAATAATTTCTCATTGAAATTACAAACTTTAAATCGAACAATACTTGTATTCTAACATTTAAAAATGTTATATACATTAATAAATATTTTTGTAAGAACTTGGAGAGATAATTTTTTATAAATTAAAATTAAATAATATATATAAGTTAATTTATAAAGGTTATATTTCATATAAGTTTTTTGTTTGAAAATTTAAAATTTAATGTAAACTAATTTAAACTTTTACAGATTAATTCATTTAATTCGTTATTTGTATTTTTCTCTTATAAATATTTTTTTAAGCGTCTCTTCTTTTTGGTCGTCATCATAAGATTATACTACGTGTTTATTTTAGCTTACCACCCATACAATTTATTTTTTGTACATGTAGGGTCGTACTTAAAAATTCGAAAAAACTAATGTGAATAAACTAAATAAGTTTAAATATAATAAAAAATGTCATATATAATGATAATTTTGTATTGAAATAAGCTACGAAAGATGTCATTCGTTCTCACAAAAGTTCAGTAACTTACAAAGTAAATGGCATTATTATTTAACCATTATTAAAATTAGAAAGATAATTTTTCATTTATAACCTTAAACTTAAACCATCTATCAAAATATTTTCCCTGTCCTCGTATCAACTCCCTTCTATTTGTAAAATTTTTTTTCTCTATTTTTCAAATGTACAGAGTCCAATAATTATCCGGTGTTCTTCTTTTAATAATTTCAATACTTACAATATTATAAAGGGTTAAATATGTTTTTGTCCCTTAACTTTCAGAGAATTTTAAAATTAGTTTATTTCGAAACTTTGGACAAATTTAGTACTTTATTTCTCGAAATACATAAATTTAATTTTTTTAATCAAATTTTGTTAAATTTATTTCGCATTTCAGATGTGTTTCATAATAATATTTGACTTAACATTAAAGTGAAAATGTGTCAAATAATATAACAAACTCAAATACAATTCTGAAATGCATACAAAACATCAAATAAACCTAACAAAATTTGATTAAAAAAACTAAAATCCACGTATTTCAAAAGATGAAAGACTAAATTAATCAAAAGTTTCAAAATGTATTAATTCCAAAATTTACTGAAATTTAAGGAAACAAAAACATATTTAATCCGGTTAATAACAATACATCCTATCAAAGAATATTGTATCAATTGTACTTTCAAAATAGTCCTTAAGTTAATGAAAAAAACTTGTACAATGTGAGGAAACATACTTTATTTTCTTTTAATAAAAAACTTAGTAGTTAGATTACATTTTGTATGATTTTTGACTAATACCAAAGGTAAAACCAAGTTATATAGATTACAATATGTAGCAAAGATAAATAAATTTATTGGTTGCTCCAAGAAATAAATATTCAAAAATAGTTGGTTGAAATATATATATATATATATATATATATATATATATATATATATATAATATTTCAAAATCATCATTAAAATAATAGTAATGAAAAACGTCAAAAACAATTAAAAAATCGTAATATATATTTTTTCTATTTTTATATTTTAATCAATGTAATCTTTTATATTTTAAAAAAATACTCAATTTAGTCTTTTCCTTAGATAAATATTAATGTCTTTATGAACTTTCATGTATTCATATAATTACTCACTCATTTATTGTCTAATTCCATAAACAAAATAAGAGAAATGACCCTAATGTGACAGAACCGAAGAATAATCCTGAGTCTTATTTTTTAAAATTATACGAATTAAATTGCGTAAAAAATAAATAAAAAATATTAAATAATTGTTATTATTATAGGGACGAAAATTCTATTAAGTCTTAAATAAAAAATATACGAATAATATTTTTTTAAGTTTAATTAAATTTTAAATCTATGATAAATTGAAATTTTTTAATTTATTGACTACCTTTTAAATTTTCACTGTTTATTGAATTCGAAAAAATTTTCAATTGGCTGTAATATTGTTGTGACGTTACTTAAATATTGTTACATAGTATTTGGTCGCAAGAGATTATAATATTTTTTTTTTTAGATTTGTTGTAATTAATGATAATTGATTTTAAAATTTTAAAATCATATATTATAAAAAAATTATAATTTTAAAATTTTGAATAACTTTCAAAAAAAACCATTTTTATTATTCTTTATTAGTATAAACACATTCGCGGTAACGTATGTGTATGATTTTTTAAATACCTATAATATTATATTAATCATATTAATCCGTGATAATAGATATGGCTTACATCATTTGGATGTAGTAATCAAATATAATTTTAGAAGAGATTCTTGAAGCTATATCTATTAGAAAAAGATATTTTTTTCCATATACCATAAATTTGTCTAAACACCGTAAAAATCTATAAATCAGAAGACTATTCGGAACTCGTGAAAATGAAATTTTGATTGGAAACTGTTATATGTAGAGTGATATAAAAGAATGTGTAATCTATAAAATCAAATGTCTACAACCTGAAAAAAAAAAATATAAATTTGATTCCTGAAAAGATATATTCCCTTATCAACATTCATTTCTATTTAATGTTTTCGTAAAAACAACAATAAAATTGTTTAATAATAATGAACAATAATTAATTTAAAGAATAATAAAAACTATTTAAAAAATACTACAATTACATACATTAATTACTTTTTCAAATCATAATTAATATTCAGTTATTTTTAAACACAAAATTAATAGAAAAAAAAAAACAAAAGATCCACATGTCTACTACTAGTTTGATTATGAACAAGATGTAAAATTTGGATTTTCTATTGGAATTTTTTTTTTGTGTTGTTCCTCTACTGTGTCTGTATAATACACTGATTACCACTAATTTTGACATTTTAAAATATATTAAAAAGATATTTAAAATACTAATACAGTACATTTTTAATAATCAACAGAGGACAACATATAAAAACCAGTACAAAATTTGGACTCCAAAATATATATGCATTGTGAATAATTAAATTATATGCTCATAATTTGTGCTTCCCAAATTCAATTCATTTGGTAACAAAAAAAAAAAAAAGAAAAGAAAAAAAAAAAAAAAAACTCACGTAATTATATAAAATAATAAATTTATTTACAACAAATAATATAAATTTGTGGAATTAAAAAATTATGACAACATAAAATAGGATTTTATGAATTTGTCCATATGGAAAGCAACATTATTTATATACATGCATGTATTTTGAATTGCCATTGTGGTTTTAATTTTCATAATCTTTTATTTAATTTTTAGAATAATAATATTTTGACTCACTTTCATTAACTCATTTTTAGTCTATATATATATATATAAATTTTATTTTTTTAGTAGTGTAATGTTGTGATTTAAAAATGATTGAAATGATGAATTAGAAGTAGATAAAAAAATTCTAATCTCATTATCCTAATTTTTATTATTCCGTATGGTACTTTTTAAATAAGTTTAAATAAATAACCACATTTCATTAAAAATAGGAGAAGGTATTAACAATACAAGAAAAATAAATATTTGATTGAAAGTTAATATAAATATAAATTTAATTAATGTGAATTTTAAAACTAAAAAAATTTGAATATTATTTAATATGATTTTAAAGGGTAAAATATTTAACCGATAAAATTATATATATTTTTAATTTGAAATTATATTAAATTATAATTATTTTAAGACTTATATACACTTTTAGGATTTGAGAGGTTTAATAAAATCTCTATAAAAGTTTTATAGTATGTTTGTCCTCCAATTTTGCGAAAGTAAATGATTTTAATCCATTGATAAAATGTTTTTAAACCTACATTAAATATAACATCATCTTCATCTATCTATCTATAACAACAAAGAGGATTCGTTTTTTTTGTCCACATTTCATAATACCGTTTTATTCTTAATTATTTTAAAAATTAATTATTTTATAAATAATTTATTTTTAATCATTTTTCTACAAATCTCTTTTGTCTTAAATCATTATTTAGATTTTCTTTTTACATATTTTATTTTTTTAATTTTATATTTAATAACTATTTTAAAAATTATATATTTATTATTAATCTTAAATTTTTTGAAAATTAAAATATGTAAACACACCGGCGCGATAATGCTTGTGTGTTCGCTAGTAAATAATAAAGATGTTACTTATTTATTTATGTAAGATATTAATAATATTATTAATTGTAAGTTTTAATATTATTATCACATAAAATGTTTTTAATATTTTTCTGTTAACATTTAAATAACATATTATGTTAAACTAATTTTTTTAATTTTAAATATTTTGAAAACTATATTAAAATTAGGACAAATTTATAGAAATAATGAATATTACCTTTAACAATTATATTATCAAGGATAAAATATGAAAAATAAATATGTAACCAAAATGGAATTTAATAATGCCAGAAGAAGATAATCTATTTTAAATAATTAACATATAGCAATAAAAATAATTCTATGTTTTATAGTGTAATAATTTATAATTTTATAATTAATAATCTTACAGTGTTATTTTATTATAATTTTAAGTACTTCAAAAATAATTTTTATTAACTACTACAAAGTCTAGAGGGAGACACTACAGTAATTATTGTGGCTCTTCAACAAAATCCTACCTAAGCAACAAAGTAATCGTAATTAAAAAGAAATTCTAATAACAAAGGATTTCATCGAAAATTTTCATATTTTTCAAGACACTACAAAAATTAAACAAAAACTCACTTAAGTTCACATGTTTTACCAGGGAAAGCTTAATTAAGTTCTTTTATCATTTTTTTAATTTTCGCTGAGTTTTTGGCAAAACTACGAGAAGAACAGAAGAGAATAAAGGAGAAGAGAGAAAACAGAGAAGGGTTCCGGAAATAGTGTTAAAATATTCAGAATTGACATAACAAGGGTTTTTGGCGGCGAAGAAGAAGGAGCAGATGGGTAATCCACGGAGATCGAAGACGGCCGACGAACTTCATTCGGCGGCGAGGTCTGGGGATCTCATCGCCGTTCAGTCAATTTTGGCTTCAAATCCTTTGGCCGTTAATTCGAGAGATAAGCATTCCAGAACACCGTATCCTCGTCATTCTCGTCTTATGTTGTTCTATTCGTTAGTTAATTTGATTGCGAAGTGAGCGCAACGCGACAGGAACCCTAATAATTTAGTTTTCTATATGTATTGTTGTTGTTCTAGATAACAATACTCTCGTTCGATGCTGAATACTTTTCGTTCCTTCTAGTTTTCTCTACACAACACAGTAGCTGGCATCGAAAATTTCTTTTGGCTGGTTGTTTCAAAGATATGATTCGTTGCAGCATTTGTTTCACTCAGATGCATTGCATATTTTGCTCTCCTGTTTTAACTATCCATTTTGAACATCATTATCACCCCTCTGTTGTTGAACAAAACTTAGGTCCATCTTTTAAGGGATTTTGGTAGTGTGATCATAAATTCACTGCAGTAGCCTATGCTAATTTTCATGCAAATCTTTACTATATAAATTATTGTGGAAAACGTCAACTGTGGCTGGAGAACGACACACAATTTTTGTCTGTCATGTAAGAAAACGGTTTATTTAATCTGAACCTATGTTGGTGCCATCATATCTATCCATATCCGTATGGGCGGTTGAATGTTTCTTTAGATTGCATTATAGGCAGCATTGGAACAAAAATTTATGTGGGTGAAGTAGTAACTAGTGGTCTGTTCTGTTCGCTTTACTTCACACTTTGAATTATTTTCTAAAGCAATGTCATGCTATTTAAATACTAAGTTTTTATCGAACTTCGGTTAAGTTCTGGAAATTGTTTTCAAAACATGTATTTTGGAAACCAAAATCCATAATAATTAAGATGTTTTTTCACCCTCTTCTTCAGTTTTATGGCTAACTCAAAGGAGTGGGTCATTTAGAGTGGTGTTGTATGTGGTTAGACATGAGCTTGGTGTGATTTTTTTTCTTTAAATAGGAATCAAGTATACATTATAGGTTCTTTGGAATTCTTTTGTGTTGCCCTGTGACTTTGTTTCTTTGACTATGAACTTTGGGCAATAGTCTACATTTAGCAGCATTTTCCGGGCAAGCAGAGGTAGTCACTTATCTCTGCAAGAACAAGGCTGATGCTGGTGCTTCTGCTATGGATGACATGGCTGCAATACACTTTGCTTCACAGAAGGGACATTTAGAAGTTGTTCGAGCTCTACTTTCAGCTGGGGCCTCTCTCAAAGCATCTACCCGCAAAGGCATGACTTCATTACACTATGCTGTTCAGGGTTCCCATCTGGAGCTCGTCAAGTATTTGGCCAAGAAAGGGGCAAACCTTGGTGCCCAGACAAAGGCAGGAAAGACCCCTTTGGATCTTGCTAGCAATGATGAAATTCGATCCTTTCTGGAGGAATTTGAGAAGTCAGCAAAGAATGGAGAATTGGGAAAGCAAGATAAAGATAAAGCTGAAGAATTTGCTCCCAAGACATCTGAATTGGGATCGGAAGGTGATTTGAATACAGAACCTGCTGCTGCTGCTCTAGATGAAGAAAAAAATGCAAGAGAAAAGAGAAAGGGTAATGAAGATGACGCAAGAGTAGAGTCGTCACAACCAAAAAAAGCGAGAGTTAAGTTAAGCCATCTCCAAAGTTCAGATGATACCCAAGAAGAAGAGAACATGTAGGTTGGTATAGGCACAGTAGAGCTTACATTTTGTTATTGTAATATAGTTAATTGTATCTGATTATTGGGTTACTAGACCAGACTATCTGTAGACTATTAATAGCAACTTATTCTGGATTAATACAAATTTATCTTGACAGATTAGATTATCCTATTCAGTTTCCACTTGCCATTTCGCATTTTATAGCTGATAATTTTGTTGTCAAACTGATATGCGACTGTAGAAGTTAGCTTCTTTTCTGCTAAAACAGTTCAACATGTGTTTTTGTATAATAAATTAGTGAATGAAACATATAATAAATAGTGTATGAAACGATGTAACACATGACATGCTTAAGCTTTAACTAATAAATCTTGTATTTCCTTATGGGGGTTAGTTTTGTATTTATGGTAGTATAAAAGTTGTATTCAAATAAGGAGGGGGACAATAGAAAATATGATTGGAGGTTATAATAAATTAATTGTGCTTGGTAAGTTAGTTTCTATATTTTTACTTCAAATCATCTTATTTTGGAACTAGGAAATTTTGAATTTGAGATGTTTAATTTTTAGGATTTCCCTTTTTAAGGTGATCCAAGAGTTCTTGTGATGTTCGTAACAATCCTCTCTTTTACAGTTTAATGCCCTATTGTACAAGAAAGATTAAGAAAAGAAAAACTAACTCAGTTTTGAATTTAGAGTACAATACGAGTAAAAACTTGCATAGTTTATAGGTGTTAGAATTATTACTTTCATGTATTATCATTAACCATAAGTATAGGGTGTAGAGTGTTGGAAACCTCCTACAACGGTATCTAGTTCTGCATCTAGGGTCCTAGTACAATCTCTTAAGCTTCTATATAACCTTGTATCAGATTTTTAATATAAATAGAAAAAAGTGAGAGGGATCCCTTAAGTCCTCTAATCATATATTTTTCAGTTTTAATCTTAAGTATAGGTTTTGGGTTCTGAGACTTGTATGTGAAATGGAAAATCAAAAGTTAATTATTTTTGTTATTTGACGTAAATTAGGGTATTTGCTTGTTACTTTGATCAAATAGAGAACTATGTACATGATTTTATAATATTGAACTACAAGTTGACATTAGTATTCGAAGGTTTTTCGTTTGGTAAATTGGGACTTTTGTTAATTGAAGGTTTAATTATGTATGTTGGTGAGAAAAGTTGAATTTTTAAAGTGTTAATTGAATAGAATAGATGAATCTGTCCAAATATGTTATGGTTGCTTCTTATATATGAGACGTATTGAAATTGTGATCTTGGAGTAATGTGATGTTTGAGTTGAACTTGGAATTGGGTTGTGATATGGTAACATTGAAAGTAAAATCTGAAATCAGGTGAAAATTTAGAGGGGTAACCATATTGAATTTGAAAGCTTTATTTTACTTAGTTAAGGATGTGTTTTCAGGTTTGTAAATGTTATAATTCATGTGGTTTAGTATGCAAATTGGAATAGGTTTGTAAATGTTATAATTCATGTGGTTTAGGATGCAAATTGAAATGAGAGGTCTTGGTTGTTGTAATTGTACAGTTTGGTATCATTGACAAGACATTTTGAAATAAGTTTGAAGAGAGAAAAGTGAAAAATAACAAACGATGCCGTGGAACAAACCAAAAACCTCACAGCAGACACATTTGTCATGGGGCCGGGCCTTACATTTGGAGGCCGGGCTCTGTCCTAAAATCTGGCAAGTTAGGGAGTAAATATGAAGCCAGCGTCGGGCCTTGCATTTGGGGTCGGACGCTTAGCCTCTGTTGCACCAGCGTTGGGCACAACATGATAAGGCCTGGCGCATGCTAAGTTTGATGTTTTGATATGTTTCTTATTCTCTGGTTCTGTGATTTTATGATTTATGTTTTTCATGATCTTATAGTATGATTTACAATTCAGGATGAGTTTGTTGATGTGGGGATCTTTCAGGAAAGGAAATCCTATTCTATATAATTAGTAGTGTACACATTGATGTAAGAAGTCAATACTGGTGTGTTATCTTGATACTCTAAATTCATTAAATATGTAGAGTTGAATGAGGTATGTGGTGAGAGGGGCAGGAGTTCCTGTCACTAAGAACAATTCCAACAATCCCAGGATTCTTATGACAGTTAAAGGGACTAAGCTTGTGTGTGGTTTGGTAAAACCCTTTGGCCATGATTTTACATGTAGTAGAGGTCATCACAAGTGAAAAAACCACCAAAAATCATATATCAATGTTTAGGTTCGGATAATTGAGTCTAGAGTTATTCCTTGTATGTGTGATTGATTAATTGGTATTGTTTAGTATAGTGTGTGTAGTATTATGCTTCATAATTCTACTTAGTTTTATATACGTGGGTGTACTTTCTTTTGCTATTAGCTTACCCTTTTTGTATGTTTGGTTATTCGTGTTTTTTTCTTTTTACAATAATCACCATTATTTGGTGTGAGAAAATAAGGAATTAGACGTTGATCCGGCTCATGATAGAGATGATGGTGCAACTATCTAATTTTAGACTATTTTCCTGTTATTCTTACTCTTTTGAAAGACCTTATTTTTCTTAACCTTTTCTTCTAAGGTTATGTTTTGGATTGCTGACTTTTCTTGTGGAAGACTGTAAATGATGAAATTTATATACATTTCTTATATGCTTGTTGGGGTAGCAAATATTATAATATCTTGTTTAGTAGTTTCTATAATATGTTGTTTAATAATTTTACACTATTATTTGGGATGTTATAACGGACACAAGGATGTTAAAGATAAAAGTGCAACTTGTATTCCACTTTTAGATATCACAATTTCATTTAAGTATGGTTTTTTACTCGATATAAAAGTGGTGGAAATAAAATTTGTAAGTAATTATATTATTTTTTAAATAAGATAAGAATCAACTTTATCGTGTTAGAATTTAAGGAACCAAGAAACCAAAACCTGAGACAACACTTATTTTACTCAAAAACAGAACTACAAAAAGAATTTGTATTCCTTCACAACATTTATATATATATATATATATATATATATATATATATATATATATATATATCTATTTTTTTATATATTTTAGTTTGATTTCTTTGTGGCTTTGACATACAATGATTGTGTTTGATGTATTATTAATTAATTGTTGATAGTATTATAGAAACTGTTTATTATGTTAGCTTATGATATTTGATTATTTTGTTATGCAAATGCGATAACTTTTTTTATGTGAGAGGCATCAGATTCCCTGAATGTAGCTTGGACTATCAAGACTACACCCCATGCACAGATCCAAAGGTATTAAATGGTATTCATTTGCTGATGCTTTAGGATTTGCTGAAGAATTTTCATTGTCGATTGAGCATGCATGATTTTGCAGAGATAGAGAAAATATGGCCTTTTACCGGCTTACTTTGTTAGAACGCCATTGCCCTCTAATTTTTGGGAGAACAAGCTTCCAAACATCATGATTTGAATACCGACACAACAGTTAACATTACAAAGTCAGAGGTTATGGCATGACATATGATCTTACTGAAGATTACTATATTAAAAATTACACAATGATAGTTTAAAAGAATTACAGTCAAAGTTCCAAGTTATTACTCAACCATATTTACAACAATGAGCCATATTCAGATAAACAGACGTCAACCTCTTCCCTCTTCTATTGTACGACTGTCTATCCATTTCAATCTTTCGTTAACGATCCCTGTAATGAACAGAACAAAGTGACCAAATGTCATTAATTATATTAAAATATTTGCATTCTAAGTCCTTAATATATGATGCATTGGTACATGATGACCCTAAAGCGAAAAAAAAAATGGAGCAAAGGGGCTCTCACTATGAAGTGGTAGTGACTTTGGTGTTCAAGACATTGTAATCTTATTTGAGTATAGTTCACAAAAGTGAGAAATATACAAGAAGCAGGATAATAGCAGAGGAATTTTAGACACTGCAGTAATTAGAAATCATGACTTTAGAATAGTAATGAATGTAATCCCATTTTTGTACTAAAAGAGGAGAGCTGAAGCTGATGAATGTACCTTTGGTTTTAGATTACCTAAACGTATCATAAGAAAACAATACTTTTGTAGAGGGCAGCAAAAAATTGATATTTTAAGAGATTCTAGCATAAAGAGACTAGGCCTGAATATATAAAATTGATGAAGCATTAAAAGTAAAAATTACTAATATCAGTGAAGTCTATCTTGAGGAAAGCAGTAAC
>Ga0214545_1010992_pt1 | contig 12760 bp, 12 predicted proteins | sample CNSS4metaG_FD_160064 | JGI IMG/M metagenome (GOLD analysis project Ga0214545, IMG submission 160064) | Root nodule microbial communities from cowpea collected in UCLA plant growth center, Los Angeles, California, USA - CNSS4 | ecosystem: Host-associated > Plants > Roots > Nodule | place: USA... | reverse complement strand
ATTTTAAAATCACACTATTAATTGACCAAAAATAAATTTCAGCTGCATTAACAAACGTTAGAATATCCAATAATATTTTATGCAACTAAAATCAATTTTTACGCCACTTTTACCAAACTTACTCAATAAATCCAATAATCACAAATCTCAATTAAATCAATCTTTAAGCACAGAAAATTCAATTAAATCTCCAAATTTAAATATTAAATGAGGGCAAAAATTTGAACTCATCAAGAACCTAAGGAATGTATCTAGAGTAAGATGAACAAAAGTAAAATCAAACAAGACTCAAACAAGTTGAATCAAGAGCACATGCAAATTGAAATTGAAGATGATAGTAGTATCTGTGTGAGTTGTGCAACACTCTTAGCACACTAAGGAAGTAAACAAATTCTAGTGTCCTGCAACACTTTTCATTATTATTTTTTTTCTTTTTTATTTGGGTTCAGATTTGTTTCCTTTTGTTCGGCATAATCTTTTCACTGATTTTCTTTCTTTTCGTGCAACTCTTAAAGACTTTAAGAACAACTCACAACAATGTATATGTACTACTTCCATTTTAGTGATCAAATGCATGTAGCAGAGGACAAATGATCCAACTTAAAAACAATGATGAAAAGCACACTAGAAAACAAGGAATTCACAAGAAACTCTTAGCTAGCGCAGAACAATGATCAATATGCAGCAGATTTGAATCAATCATCAACACATATCACAAAAGGTGCAGCAGTTTAAGTCATTTGACAATCTCAAAATATGAACATGTGTGATCAAAGAAATAGCAACAAAGTAAACTGATAGGCCAGACACATCAACAAATATCAATAGACAGTAGACGTCATACCTCTACTGTATTCAAATGGACCAGAAGAAACAAATAATGGAAACAGTTTGAAGGACAGTAATATGATAAAACAGAAACTGCTAAAACAAAAACTACAACTAAAAAATTACATGGTAGAGCTGAATGGAAGATACTATCAAAGTAGTGCAGCAAAGGAACAAGCTGAGGCATCAAATTGTGTTAGGCAACAACATCTACAAATATGATTGAACAAAAGCAATGCTCAGATAGTAAGGCAATTAATAACAGAATATGCATTGCAAGTAAAAGCTGCTTGGTCCAATTAGAAACTATAGGATTGAATCAATGACAATGGTACAAGACTCACAATACTATGCTAATCACAGAAAATAAGAAAATGTGACTTAGCTTTCAAAGAAAAATATCCTAATGCAGTTTTCAATTCAGGTTCAGAGATGAACAAGAATTTACTGCAAGCAGTTGGATATGGATCAAATTCGAAGCACAATGACACAACAATGGTGATTGGACTACAACATGCGAATTTAACACATGTATACAATCTGTTATACTTGCACAGTCAGAAGTTAATACAATCAACAAAGCAATGCACCAATTATTGAAATTCAATTTCATAGAATTTTTTTTTGAAGGTAACTGACATAGAAAGAAAGACTATCACTGCCTATGCAGTGATCTAAGCAATACTGAATGTCCATGTGAACAATCTAAACAAAGTCAGATATATGATTAGTTCAGGGGAATACAACAATACTATCAGCACAATCCTTGGCCAAAAATTGCATTGCAGAAACAAAACAATAGTAGAGTCAAACAAAACACAAAAATGCAAGAAAATTAGCACGAACGAAACAACATGCACGAATTAAATTGAAACAGTTAGAATCATGAACTGCTAAAAATTGCTAGTGATCTATTAGCAATTAAAGAACTACACAAAACATAGAAACTACGCATTGGAATTAAAACATATTCTGAACAATGACAAAACACACAATAGACAAAACACAGTTTAGGTACACATCTATGGAATCAATGACATACAAAGCATTTAACATGACCTAAGACAAAACATGATTCGAAAAAAAAATTAAAGCTAAGTAATAAAACGAAATTAAACCTAAGACATGCATTTGAACGACAGATTAGGCAGCTTAAAACATGATATCATCAGTATTGATTGAAGACAATAAGAACAAATTTAAGGAATCAATTTCAGCAAAAAATTCAACACATATTGAACACCAGAGATGCAAAAACACAATCAATCAGGAAGAAGACGGAAGGAAATAGTGAAGAAGAAAATGAATAGAGATACTCATCTTTGAAGACCTCTTCGCTCCAAGCTCGAAACCTGGCTCTGATACCACTTGATGAGGCTCCTCCGTCGCGATACTCGCCGAAAAATATCTTCAAATGGCGTTCCACAAATTGAATCTCGTGGAAGGCGACAGAAGACACATCGCAAGACTCAGTTATAGTGTTTATGCTCAGTTCTCTTTGGCTTCTCACTAGCTTGAGAAACCCTAAGAGGTAAAAACCTAATCTAGTGTTAGGGTTTGAGTAGAGATGAAAGGGGAGTGTTCTCAACCATGTTTTAACATTCATCTCAGGTACCATTACAATGAAACGACTTGCCCTTTATAGAAGAGAAGCAACCAGAAAACAAAAAGAAGAAAGGAATGTCATCTAACAAGTTCCTAACGGCGAGAGAGAAGAAAGAGAACCCTAGGCTAAGGTTTTGGTATTGACGGTGTTATAGAACCCTGGCCTAAGCTATGAAACGCGTAATTTGTGATGTAAACGTGGTCGCTAACACTATGCCGTGAAGCTGATGGCATAAACTGCGTCAAGCAAGTAATGGCAAGAAACCCTAGCACAGGTTGGGTTTCAGCAATGAAGGGAAAACATCCCTGGGTTGAACGCGTGTGGTATATGGACTTCAGAATGACCAGGCTAAGTCTTCACTATGAAGGAGATTGGGCTTTTCGGCCCATTAGAGAAATGTTGGAAAGAATAATGGCACATTGCTGAACGAAAGCCAAATTCTGCATTACGCTTGCAACTTTCACTCTCCATGCCACATGGGCTGATGATGGGTTGGTGTGGATAAAATTTGGCCGCAGGCCCAATGTTAATTGGCAGCTTGAAAAATGGCCCTCTGCACCTCTCCCTCTACCTGTCTCCCCCATTCGTCTCCCTCCGCTCGTTTCTGAGTCTTGGGTTCTTTCTTCGCTTTAAATCAATAAGCCATTCATTATTCACGATTTTCTATTCCATATTCCATCTTCCACTCATTCACATTATGTTTTGATTTTGATAGTTGAAGATGGATTCAAGCAATAGTTGTCACAGTTACTCCAAGCACAAGAGGGATGGCGAGGATTGGGTCTTTAACGAGTAGAGGAAGGGTCGGGAAAGTTGGAAAAGAGGTTGAAAGAGAAAAACAAGGAGTGTGCTTTTGATGACAATAGAGATTGTGAGTTACCTAGACATGGTTATGAGAGGATGGACAAAATTCAAGCGTACTTAGTCAATGTTGGTTATATTGTTTGAAGAGAAGTGATAGAGGTCGTACCCCACAAAATTAAAACAGATTAAATGCAGTATGTTAAAGTTGAACCAATTCGTCTCGCAATGACCAATGTTCTTATTCAAAGCTTCAATTTCCAGATTCAAACACAACACTATAACACAAGGGGGGTTGGCAGATTCAATTTCAACACAACACAAAATTTAATTCACAAAATTGCAGAGAAATTTAACAGTGATATGAGAATGCAATGAACCCTAAGTAATTAACATGGATTCATTATGTCATTAAGCACAACAAGTTTCAGGCAGTTAACACCCACAGATTGAAGCAAGTTATGATAGAACCATAAACATTAAGCATGAATACGAGCCATTAATGTGCACACATGAATTTGAGATTAAGCATGCATCAAAAACGTGTTTATCATCAAAACGCAACTTGAAAACATATGCAATTCCGAATACAACCCAAAAATGACCAACAATCCCGTGGTCTCATTTCAATTTTGTCAAGGAATCAATGCAAAAAGCTTAGCTAGACGTGGAAATGGATCACACAAGTCCTTCAAAACGGGATTCACAAAAATAGGGCATCAAACCCTAACTTACAAATTCTGCAAACACGATTTCAACATCAAAAGACAAATTTTAGAGCATCAATTGAATGAAAAACGCTGTTATGCTATAAAAACCGAAAACCCTATCAATGGGTGTTTTTCCAAGTCAATACAATCCACAAAATGAGATGCCTAAGCTACCAAATGAATTCAAAATGTAAATACCACATTGGGTACATAAAGGCTAGTGGAATGAAGGAAAATAATGACTCATCAAGAAGTGAGGCTCCAACACCAAATCTTGCTTACTTTGACTGGACTGGTTAGGGCTTTGACTATCTTCATACTCTAAACTTTCAAATCTCCACAATTTAATTTACTCAAGATGTTGTGTTCATTATAAGTAATGCTATTTCACAATTTTTCATTTCGAAATCCTTGTGATTTTGATAGTATTTTTAGGTTGTGAAAGGGATATTTGATTGAATAGAGAAAATTGTGGAGATAGTAGAATGTAGAAGTTGTAGTTGTAGTAGTGAGTGGTGTGTTAGATGTGGTCTTAGTTCTTGTCATTCATTATTAGTAATGCTATTTCACAATTTTCATTTCGAAGGCCTTGTGATTTTAATAGTATTTTGAGGTTGGGAAAGGGATATTTGATTGAATAGAGAAAATTGTGGAGATAGTAGAATGTGGAAGTTGTAGTTGTAGTAGTGAGTATTGTGTTAGATGTGGTCTTAGTTCTTGTCATTCATTATTAGTAATGCTATTTCACAATTTGTCATTTCGAAGGCCTTGTGATTTTGATAGTATTTTGAGGTTGTGAAAGGGATATTTGATTGAATAGAGAAAATTGTGGAGATAGTAGAATGTGGAAGTTGTAGTTGTAGTAGCGAGTATTGTGTTAGATGTGGTCTTAGTTCTTGTCATTCATTATTTGTAATGCTATTTCACAATTTGTCATTTCGAAGGCCTTGTGATTTTGATAGTATTTTGAGGTTGTGAAAGGGATATTTAATTGAATAGAGAAAATTGTGGAGATAGTAGAATGTAGAAGTTGTAGTTGTAGTAGTGAGTGGTGTGTTAGATGTGGTCTTAGTTCTTGTCATTCATTATTAGTAATGCTATTTCACAATTTTCATTTTGAAGGCCTTGTGATTTTAATAGTATTTTGAGGTTGGGAAAGGGATATTTGATTGAATAGAGAAAATTGTGGAGATAGTAGAATGTGGAAGTTGTAGTTGTAGTAGCGAGTATTGTGTTAGATGTGGTCTTAGTTCTTGTCATTCATTATTAGTAATGCTATTTCACAATTTGTCATTTCGAAGGCCTTGTGATTTTGATAGTATTTTGAGGTTGTGAAAGGATATTTGATTGAATAGAGAAAATTGTGGAGATAGTAGAATGTGGAAGTTGTAGTTGTAGTAGCGAGTGGTGTGTTAGATATGGTCTTAGTTCTTGTCATTCATCAAATGGTAGAGTACATAGGTATTTATAGACCTATAGACTATTCTTGAAAGTGCTAGCCACAACTTGTGTGGAATGTTCTAGATTTTTGCCTATGTAGAATGTTCTTGATATTTTCTTCCTATCTTAGGCTTTTCTACTTTGTTTTAGAACTTTCATTACATTTCAATACTTTTATCTTAGGATTTTCTAGAATTTTCATTACACTTAATAATTGTTGATTGTACTTCTTCGTTTCAATAATTGATCCCAATAGTTGTCTGCAGTATACACTATTAAGGTGCGTAATTTTAAAATACATGTGACTCATTGGTTTAAGTATAATTTAGAATTTTTGTTTTTTTTTTCGTAAAACATTCTTTTACATATTTGCAGGCAAGTTGAAGTTGCATATTTATTACCATTATTTGATTATTCTCTTAGGTGAGGGATAACATGCACATTGTTGAAGTAGTCTTGGTAGAATCAGATAAGCAAGTTGTTGCATTTGCATATGCATATTCTATGGGACCTGATTTTGCTAATGTTTTTCTTTATCAATCTTCTATATCTCTAGGTGTCTTACCGAGTTCATTTTCCATGTAAGCAATATCTCTAGCGTCAGGTTTATTTCTTCTAGATAAACAGGCTTCAACAATTTCTTTTGTTGTTATTTGTGTTATACTTGGCTGGCGATTCTCAATCTTGGCTTTCCCTCAAGTAATAATATATTCTCTGTCTAGAAAATTCAAAGTGGTACTTATTGCCACGACGATCACATCAGTTGTTCTTCTTGTAAGTTGGAATCCTCCCCTAACCTATAAATTTGTTTATACCATATAATGTTGTATAAAATATATAACTTTTCTTGCATCATATGAAGTATGAGGTTGTTAAATTTCATATGTCGTGTCCTTCACAATTACAACATATTTTAATTTATTTTTCGTATAGGTATTGTCATTAGTTACAGACTTTTACTACTATGGAAAATGGACTTCATCTGTCTTGAATGTTTTAATATACAACGTAGCTGGAGGTGGTGAAAGCCATTTGTACGGGATTGAATGTAACTTCCCAAATCTTTTTCGTAGAAAATAATACATACCAATGTTTTATAATAGTGACAGTAAGATACCAAATTACTTGAGATGTGGATAGATCTCTATATTTCTGATATGTGAGTAGAAAACATCTTCTGGATTTCTCCTTTGCTAATTGTAGGTTGCCAAAGTTATGAGACCAGTGGCTCTTTGTCTTATACTATATGCCTCCTATGCCCGTACATTTTCTTTGATTCATAGTTACTAATGGCATACCCCCTAGTATGACCAAGAACTTTCATGAAGAGATAGAGTCATCTTTGTAAGGTGAAGCAAAGCTATTTTCTTTCAAGCCACAATGGAGTATCTTTAGTAGATTAGGAATATTGAGGCCTTGTATTAAGGGTCAATTAGTGTAGGGTTTTAAAAACAATCTTGCTTATGTAGGGAGTATCATATGCATCTAGCTTAAGCAATCCTTTGATGTTTAGTTAAGTTAACCCTAGCTTAAGGTAGAGGACGTCCCACACATACCACATTGTAAAACCTTTAATGGAGAGTTCTCTTACATAGGTAGTTAAGAAGTGCCAAAAATCAGTAATTTTCATACGGAATTCTGGCACATCTTCTTGTAATTTGTGTTTATATGATATTTTATTTTCCTTGATCTAGGAAAAATGAACTTCAATCACATGTTTCCAAGTTTCTACTTAAAAAAAATCATTTGATCCCTATTTTGTGTATTTTTCAGGTAAATTAGGGTAGGGGAGGAAAGAACTTAAGAAGAGTAAAGGAGAAATCAAGAAATAGAGAAAAAAGGAAGAACTTGTGCTGTAGTTTGCTCAAGTCAAAGCATTCTCACTCAAGCAAAAGGAATCTCGCTCAAGCTAAAGTAATCTTGCCCAAGCGATACACTTGTTGCCATTCTCGCCTAAGCGATAAGAACTCTCGCCCAAGCGAGAGCTCGAGCATAGGACAGTGAACCTTACCATCATTCTCGCTTAAGCGAGAGTATTTTAGCTTAAGTGAGAATACCTTTATTCCGCATGAAGTACATTCTCCCTCAAATGAGACTCAAGCTTAAGCAAGAGCTCGTGCAATATATATTCCCTGAGTTCAGAAAGTGATGAGGCGGGAATTAAACTCAAATCAAGTTGTGGAGGAGGACGAAAGGCAAAAGATCCACACTTTCTTGGGTTTTCTTCCTAGCTATTAGGATTTTAATGGCTACCATGCGTGGCTAATCTCTTCTCTTGGGATTGAATGTAATTGATTCAAACTTGGATGTAATTTGGTGATATTTGTATATAACATTTCTATTTCTACCCAAATTTGGTATTATATATTGTTATGTTCTTAATGCTTGATTCCATCTGATCAATAGATTCTTGATTGTGATTTTTAGATTTGACTGAAAAGTGTTTTTGAAAATCTGATTTGAACAATGATATTTGATATATTACGATGCTAGGAATAGATTAGAATATATTAATTGCTTATAAAACTTGAACATAATGCTATATAAATTTGTTGAATATGTGTAGAATCAATATTCAGGGGATTAATCTTACGAATTTTATACGTGAAGAATCATCATAAACGATTTTTGGGTTGTACATCAATATTGGTATTTTTAGATGTTATATATTTATACTTATTCAGATTACAGACAAGTTAGAAAGATGAAATTCAATCAAAGTTTCTTTTACTGAACTTTTTCTAAACTTTCTGCTTTTATTGTATTATTTTTACGCAAAATTAGTACAACAATCCATATACTCATCTTTCTACATTCTATGAATTGATAGGAACCACGAGTTTTGAAAAAGGAGATCTTGACCATGTATATATGCGTTTGTTTCCTTTTTCATTGGTAGGAAAAGCGAAGGAATGGCTTAAGCACATCCAAATCAAAGTTTGCACAACTAGAAGATGTAGAGGAGAAAGTCATGAATATATTTTTTCCACCTTCTCATTACATCAAAGCAAAAACTGATATTTCAACTTTTAGGAAAGGACCAAATAAGTCATTCTGTGAAGTTTGGCAACGATTTAATTCTTTATTAAGGATGCCCAAATCATGGATTTGAAGATATTGCTCAATTAAATATTTTATGCATTTATCTGAGGCCTGATACCAAGATGATATTTGATGCAGCAATTGGTGGAATAATGATTAATGTAGATGTAGAGCAGCCAACAAGAATCATTGAGGCATTAACATCTACAAACCATCAAGCTTAACATAATAGGCAAAGTGTCCAGAGGAAAGGAGTGCTTGATCTCAGTACCACAAATGCAATCTTAGCTGACAATAAAATTCTGACTCAACAAATTGAAGCATTAAGCAGATGTCTAAATTACCTAAGCAGTTACAAGTTGTACAATCTTCTCCTAGTCATTAAAATCCCAAGAGATGTGACTTTTGTGGGGGCGATAATCCAAATTGTTATTGTTCTTATCAGAGTAGCTCACAAGCAGAAGTTCAGTACGTAAGTTATCAAGGAAGACCAACTAATTTCTCAAACAATAATAACTTTTTACACGGGTGAAGAAATAAACAAAATCAGAATTTTGGATGGAAACAAGATGATGGTCCTTCAAACAGATAACTTCCTTATCAACAACAACAACAAAATTATCCTTTTGTGCATGACAGAACAATCAAATTGGAGGATACTCTAGAAAAGTTTATGCAAGATACTATGACCAATCAGAAAAATACATAAGCTTTAATTAGAAATCTTGAAACACAAGTGAGACAGTTGGCTACACAACTATCAAATTAGGAGGTAAGTCATTTTTCAGCCAACACTCAGTCTAATCCCAAGAAGCAATGTAAATCAATTACTACCAGGAGTGGTAAAATTGTTGGAAGAGTGATAGGAGACAACCTAGTTGTGGAGGAGGAAGTATTGGTGGAATAGAAAATGAAAGAAAAAAAATGAGTGTGAGGAAGAGGAAGAAAAAAAATTAAAGTGAGTATGTACATAAAACAGTGAAAGAAAAAGGAAAACAAAAATAAGAATGAGGAGAAAAACAAGGAAAAAGGTGAGAAACAGGTACCACAGTTGAAGAACCTATTGTACTCTCATAATTCTTCCTAAAAGGACAAGGAAAGGTAGATTGCAAGGTTCATGGACAATTTCAAGTGATTTTAGATTAATATTCCTTTTTTGGAGGCTGTGGAGCAGATGCTAACTTATGCAAAATTTATCAAAGAGATCCTAATAAAGAAAAAAAAAGATTTTCTGAAGAAATAGTGGAGCTTGAAGCAGGGTATAGTGCTGTAATTCAAAATTCATTACGTTAGAAATCCAAGGACCTTGGGAGCTTCACCATTCCAGTCACAATGGGAACATTGCTAGTGGGTAAATCATTGGTTGACTTGCCTACAAGTATAAATTTGAAGCCTTTCTCTATGCTATGAAGAATAGGAGATCTGCAAGTAAGGTCTACAACGATGACATTATAGTTTGCTGACAAATCTATGAAAATCCATATGGTGTGGCAGAGGATGTATTAGTTAAGGTTGACCAATTCATGTTCCTAGTTGATTTTGTGGTGATGGATATTGAGGAAGATATTGAAGTTCCTCTGATACTGGGGAGACCTTTCATGAAGACAGTTAAGGTCATTATTGACGTTGATAATGGCAAATTAAAGGTCAAAGTGCAAGATGATGAAGTCAACTTTAATGTATTTAAAGCAATGCAACACCCTAAAGACAAGTACGCTCTACTTCAAAATGGATGTGATAGATGAAATTTTTCTATCAGTGAGGAAGGAATTGACAAAGGCTAGCCCATTGGAAAAATCCTTAATTGTTGTATGTGATGATTTGGAGGAAGAAGATGAAAGGAAAGTTAATGAATACTTAAAAAATCTGAACTCAATAAAAGAAATTGCATAAAATGAAATAGAAAATGAGAAGTTGCAGTAAGAGAATAAAATTGAAAGTCAGAAGCTAGAGTTAAAGGTGTTGCCTCCTCATTTAAAATATGTTTTTCTTGCAAATGGAGGTAACAAACCAGTGGTGACCAGTAATGCTTTAAAGGGTTCTAAAGAAGAAAAGATGATCTTAGTTCTTAAAGTCAATGAGGGTGCAGTAGGTTGGACTTTATCTGATCCCAAAGGAATAAGTCCATTCTATTGTATGCACAAAATTCACCTAGAGCAAGATTATTGTTGGCAAAAGCAATATAAGTCTAAATGCTGAAGCAAGATTTTGATGATGATAAAAGAAGCCATGAAAGCCATCTGGAAGCAAATATGAAGACCATGTGTTATAGTGTTTAAAGCTATCTTGTAAAATGTAATTAGATTAGTTAGAATCAGTATTGTACAAGAAAATTCTGGTGTTTCTCGAAAAATCAAAGTGATACTCGATTAGCACTGGAATAATCGATTATCTGCTCAAAAATTTGTTTTTCATAAACCACATTAGAATAATCGATTATCCTGGTCAGTTGAGCGCTACTGTTCAACTTTTTGACCTAATTTCTGGAACCCCTATTTAAGGGACATGAGAGTTACTTCTCAATTACCTTTTTGAGAAGCTAGAGTACTAGTGCTGTGAATGCAAGAGAGTTCTCTGAGTGTTCTCAATAGAAGCTTTCAAAAACCTAGTGTGGGTAGAGCGATAACTTTTCCTGAGAGGTGTTCTAGGAGATTGAGTGCTGCTGCTGTTGCTAGAAAAGCTAAGGTCAAAGTTCTCTGTGTGATTCAGAGAAAGGTGTTCATCTCTTGTGTGATTCAAGAGAGGTTTTTTCTTTCCTTACACTCTTAATATCTGATTGTAAATCTGTTACTTGTTAGTGATTTAGTTAATCTCGTTTTTGAGAGATTAACAACTGGATGTAGGGTCTTTTGATCCGAACCAGTATAAATACTTGTGTTCAATCTTCTTCTCTATCTCTTTATTTCATCTATTATTGTGTTCAAAGAAATTAATTATTGATTTAATTGATAAATTTTGGAAAAATTTTAAAGTATTAATTTTATTACTTAAAACCAATTCACCCCCCTCTTGGTTTTTTGTCCACACGCTCAAACATTCCGCTGCGCGATACCAACAATTGGTATCAGAGCTTGCTTTGATAGTTATTCAAAATTTTCGAAAATGGTTGGACAAAATCAAACTTTTGCTGAGGGTCTCCTTTATTTACTGGTGAAAATTATCCTTTCTGGAAAGTCAGGATGCAAAATTTTCTAGAATCTGTTGATAGAGGTATTTGGGATGCTGTTCTAAATGGTCCATTTGTTCCTGTTAATATTGTAAATGATGTGCAGGAACCAAAGCCATTTTCGCAATGGACAACAGACGAAAATAGAAGAGCCTAATATGATGTAAAAGCTAGAAATATAATTTCATCTGCCTTAACCCTAGATGAGTTTTATAGGATCTCAGTCTGCACCAGTGCACAAGAAATGTGGGAAATATTGCGTGTAACCCATGAAGGAACAGACGATGTGAAAAGAGCACGCAAGAACTCCTTGATCCAAGAATACGAAATGTTTCGGATGCAACAAGGAGAAACTATATACGATGTGCAAAAACGATTCACACATATCGTTAATCATCTCACAGGTTTAGGTAAAACTTTTGACACTGATTAATTAAATATAAAAGTTCTTAAATCCTTGAACAGGACTTGGCAGCCGAAGGTGACACCCATCACGGAGTCACAAAATCTTGCGACAATGACAATGGAGGCTTTATTTGGAAAGCTGAGAGAACATGAGCTTGAACTGGGTAGATTAAATGAAGAAGAAGATATAGGAAGAAAGAAGAACATAGCCTTTAAAACTGAAGTGGTTAAAGGCAAAAGGCAAAAGGAAGAAGAAGATTCGGATGACGATGAAAATCTTAGTCTTATGACTAAGAAGTTTACAAAATTCATGAAGGCCAAAGGTAAAAATCAATTCAAGAGCAACAAGAAGGATAATCAAGGATCATCCTCACATTTCAAATGCTACGGATGTGGAGAATCTGGACGTGTCAAAGCTGGTTGCCCAAATTCAAAGAAAAGTGAAGAAAAGAAGGGCAAAAAATTCTTTAAAAAGAAGGCATACATAGCATGGGAAGACAATGCCTCAAGCTCATCAAATTCTAGCGATTTTGAAAATGAAGAGGCAAATCTATGTTTGATGGCTAATCATGATGATTCTAACAGTGAGGTAAATTCTACTTGCCACGAAAATGACTATGATGATCTGTATGATACCTTTCAACAATTACTCATTAAATCTAGTAAATTGGATACTGCTCATAAAAAGTTAAAATCTGATTTTAAAGATTTGCAAAGTAAATTTGAAAAATCTCTTGAAGAAGAAGAATTTTTGAAAAGTAA
>Ga0214545_1010989_pt1 | contig 12764 bp, 9 predicted proteins | sample CNSS4metaG_FD_160064 | JGI IMG/M metagenome (GOLD analysis project Ga0214545, IMG submission 160064) | Root nodule microbial communities from cowpea collected in UCLA plant growth center, Los Angeles, California, USA - CNSS4 | ecosystem: Host-associated > Plants > Roots > Nodule | place: USA... | reverse complement strand
AAGGTTAAGGATAAAATCACATGGAGGCTTAGCAAGAAGCAACCTAGAAACAATTAGCGCACTAGATGACTTCACACTATTATGTTCTATAATATGAGGTTTTTTACTATTTTTTGTTAAAACAGATCAGCCAATCTTTCAAAATCAAGGGTGACTGAATTGGTTTTTGACAAATTTTACTTTTTTTCATCTTTTTGAGACGGTTTTCGAAAGAGTAGCTTGTTAAAGCAATTGCAATTGTGATTGGATGCTTAATGATCAAATTGTTTATACCATGACAAAAATAAAGAGAAGAAAGAATAGAGCACACATAAAAGGTTTATATTGGTCTGATTCCTTGGAATCTACATCTAGTTTCCCCTAACAAACCATAGCTAGAGAGTTTTTTTCACTATGTCTCAAAGATTTACGAGATTTACAAAAAAACACTTAGAAAATCTTAATTATAAGACAAGCAAAACACTTGAGCAAGGTTATACACACACTTGCATCAAACACAATCACTTTCGCAACGAGTTTCAGCAAAAGTAATAGAATAGAAAATTCACAACTCAATAATCAAATTGAATACACCTTGTTCAAATATGATTTTCCTTCATCTTGCCAAGTCAAAATTCATGTAGTTGATTCTAATCTTGAGGGATCTTGAGGAACTTCAGCTTGTTCCTTCAATGTACTCCAAGAATGCCTTCTCTCAATCCTTTTTCCATAACTCAATTGCTAAAAACGTATGATAGAATTCAATGTTCATGAATAAAAACCTCTGCTAAGAATTTTAATCAATTTAATTAATTTTCTAATTAATTAGGTTGCTAATCAATTAGATTATTGATCTAACTGATTAATAGTTCAGTTTTTCAACTACCTTTCAATTTTTTCGTGTGATATTGATTCATAATAGACTATGCTCAGGTTAAGGTGGTTTAGTATGTGTTCTACTTTGGCCTAATTCTAATCTAGCTAGATTTCTATCCTAACCATAGGAAGATATGCATGGCATGTTTCAATTTGCTATTTTAGAGACATCATAAAAAACACAACTTTGCCATACCAACACAACCATACAAATACCACTCCTACTCCAATGCTCTAGGGATAACAATCTCCTTTTTTTTATGATGGCCAAAACAACCTTGTAGAGAAATCAAAGTCCATGCAAAACACATAACACTTTAACATCACATTAATCTAATCAGCACAGCACACACACACACACATAGATCAACACCTTAGAAGCACATACATACCACTTGTCCCCCTTCTTAGACATTAGCAAAACAAGGAAATGAAATGGAAAAGATAAGGCATATTAAGTACCAATAACACAAATATTGGTCAATCAGAGATGCAGTATCTAACCAAACAAGTTGTAGTAATATTCAACACCTTGGGTTACCTTTGCTCCCCCTAACTTGAAACTCCCTATGTGATGAAAAGGCCATTGGAAGCAGAGAATGTCATAACTATGGATTGCATGTATATACAATATGATATCAGAGTAAAATGCAGCATATGTGGATAGGAAAACAAATAGAATATCAAAGTATAAGCAACATTATTCAATCAAGTTCCAAGAAAATAACATCATTGACTTAATGGACAAACCAAATACAACAAATTATATCATATTATATCAAAGTGAAACCAATCACAGAAAAATAATCTTGATTCTAGAAGCTGGATGCATGATTATTCCACCTAGAAACATAGCACCCAACACCTATAGTCACTTTCTCATCATAGATTTTTAAATATTGTAATGTAAAGAGTATTGGTTAGAGATGGTTTACCAAAGCATCATATAACCAATTTAGCAAAAGATTAGTTGATTTGGAACTTGGCATAAACGATTGTAATAAAGCAAAAACATAAGCACAACAATGTAGAGAAAGCAAGATTTTAGTCGATTATAAAAATAATCTAATCGATTAATTTGTGCAAGAACATGAAAAATGCACATTTTATGTGAAGCAAGTTATGTTTAGCCTTGGATTCGGGATTTATGATGATGACACGAACCTTCCCGCTCGTGGTCATGCCTCTACGAACCTGTCCGCTCATAGTCCTGCTCTACGAACCTCCCCGCTCCTAGTCCTACTCTACGAACCTGCCCCCCCCCCCCACCCCCTCCCCACGCCCCCCCCCCCCCCCCCCCCCGTAGTCTAACACACGTGATCCACTAGCTACGTACCTCCCGCACACAACATCTCTCAAGTGTGAGCGCGAAACATACGAACCTACCTCGCTCGTATCCCCACACGAGAATAACAGGATATGAACCTCCCCGCTCATATCATCACGTGTCCACCACCATCCATGAACCTACTTGCTCATGGCACAACATCTGTAAGACCCGTAGAATTTTAATTAATTAATAATTAATTAACTAATAAATGCAGGTAGAGGAAGCTTTTATGGCATTAAATTCTAATTTTTATGATGTGGAAAAGTGCTAGCTCATGTGGTTGAGAGTACTTTAATTATGTGAAAGGACTTTGATTCGGGTCCTATGTATGCCAATTATGTGTTATTAATTGTTATTATTTTTAAATATATGTTGATCATGTTGTGGTATGATATAATACTTGAATTATATTAGTTAGCAAGAAACATGAATTGGCTTGATGGTTTAGTATAGACTTGGCATTGGCATGGTTGTAGGTTCAAGGCTGAAATTGCACTTAGAAAATAGGGCACGAAAAATTGGAGAGTGGTGAGGTTTAGTGCAGAATTGAGGCTGAATTGGAGGGAGAACTAAGAGGACTTTGGGTGAGCAAAGAAGAACCTTGGGAATTCTCAAACTTTTAGCAAGGAAACCAGGTTATGGGAGCTGGACTCCGATTTTCCTTGTTCGTCTTAATAATTACATGATAAGTATGATAACATGATTACATAATCCCTGTTTTAATTGCAAATTTCTGATTTCTGGAAATTTTCCAGAAACCGGCTGGCGGGCTATACATAGCCGCCAGGCGACTCATCCATTATTGTGTGTTTCTGGGTTCCCGTGAGGAACCACCTGGCGGTGAAGCCATGTACCGCTATGGAATAGTGTTAAGGTTGGAAAGAATGGGGACTTTTGCTAATAGACCAATTGGTGCTGAAATTTTAAAGGGGAATTGTAAGGGTTGAGTAAGGGATTGCACATTGGACTGTATACGAGTGAGTTAGAGTATGAACTAAGGGAAATTGGGTAGGGAACGCAGAAAGGGAATGAAGGAAGTTGTTAGATAGTGTGACTGAACCTGGAATTTGCCAAGACTGATGCACCGCCTAGCGGGCCCTAGTGTATCGCCAGGCGACAGTAAGACAACCAGAAGCATTCTGGGAAGTTTAGAGTGTGTTGGGTTCGGGTTGGAAGCAGTGATGACCTGGACATGAAATGATATTGAATAATTAAGTGAAAATGCCTCTCTTGGACCTCTCTAGAGTTGGTTAGTAAATTGTGAAGGATAAGAGATGGGATCTAATGAGTGGACTTAGAATCTATGAGTAGGTTGTATTGGGACTGAAGTATAAGGTATAACAGAGGTTAGTTAGGTATTGCTCATAAACCTAGCCAGTGGCTAGGATGGTTGACTTGGAGGAACTGATAACTTGTGCATGAGGGTCGCGTAGTATATTACAAGGCATAATTTATGTCTGTTGTGTGGGTAGGAATGGATTAAATATGATACTAACAGGTAATAGTGACACTAGTCATAAGCTAGTATGAGATGCAGAAGATTGTGAGATTAATGAGGGGGATTAATATTAAGTAAAACAATCATTGGTATAATGGGATAGAAGCACCGTGTAAGAGTAAGAACATTGGTGAAGCAATGACTTATGAGAGTTATATTCTGAAGATATGCGACTGTATAATAAAGGTTTTCAAAATGGCTGGAGTGCAGAAAAATTAGTACAACACGTTGTATTGGTGTGGCACCTGGCGGCGGGGTTCAGCCCGCCAGGCAATATCGATGGTTCAGAGAGCAACGTTCGCACATAGCGCCTGGCGGCAAAGAGCTTCCCGCCAGGCGATAGCTACAGTATCAGTGGGCTCCTGGAGTGCGTGCATCTGGCGGTGTGTGCCGTTCCGCCAGGCGGTGTTTGAAGTCATTGAGGATTTTGTGGCGCTACGCTCCTGACGGTACGTGTCACTCGCCAGGCAGTTTAGAAGTTGGCAATGCCTGGCGGTATGTGTCCCCTGCCAAGCGAATTTACGGCTGCAACCTTGGGTTGCTGAATCTACATGCGTGATCTACAAGGCTTTTGGTGATGCTTCAAAGGTGGGATTGCAGGTGTTCCTTGAGTTGAGCTCGAAACGTATCCCTTGAGTTAAGCTCGGGATAGGGGTTAAGCACGTAGCATTCATCGAGTTGAGCTCGGAATGGCATCCCTCGAGTTGAGCTCGGGATGGCAGATGAACACGAGGAACCCTTAAGTTAAGCTCGGGTTGACGAGTGTTGTCAGTGTGAGTGTGCTGGTTATGGCCAGTACAAATGGATCTAGAGAGATTGCCCTCCTTAGTAGTTAATTGACGAGTTTGGTAGTCTTAGGACGTTGCGAACTATGTTCATATTTAGGAACTCCACCTGACGTTACGGTGTTTGATCCGTAGCAATGGTTTCCCGCACGTGCTCTATCGGTTGTGGCCGATAGGTATGGCAGCAAGTCACCTTGGGGTAATCACTAAAAGAGGTAGAACATGAATGACCTGGTTGTGGCTAGGGGAGATGAAATCGATGGAGGGATTTTATTTGGCGGGTTGCATGAAATATATAAGTGTCTTAATATATATGTATATGAATATATTTGTATGCTTATTCTGTTAAGCTCACCCTATCTGCTTGTGTTTGGCGATGATCGTGTACGCGGTACACGTGAGCAGATGATGTTGATGCAGGTGGTAATGGTGATGCTTAGCCACGGAGCGGGGAAAAGCTTTGGAGTTTATATATTTTCATGTTTTATGATTTTGGCATAAGATGTAAAGTTTTATGAGATTGCCTAGCGAACACCCATAGGCTGCCAGACACCACATCAGTAGCGCAAATTTTTGCTAATTTTATGGCATCCATCAGATTATCCTTCAATCCTGCTTGCTTCCAAAGGCGAAAAAGCACATTCTCACAACAGAATCTTATTCTAATTTCCACACCATCCATAGTCCAATCATCCATATTATGAAATTGCCAAATCTTCTATTCAAACAAATGGAAATTGATCACCAATCCAGTATCTTAAAAATACAGGCACTCTACTTCTATTGCATTGTACTGATCCCAAATACCTCAAGTATCCCTTAAATTCCATTTATCCAAATCATGAGTGATACCTAACCCAATATTACATAATCGCTTTGTATCCAACTATACATATTTAAAGAACCATGTTTTCCAGAGCATAAGATTCCCCTTTGCATTAATCTTTTATCCCATTTTTAAATGACCATTTTAATATTAATTCACACCTACACATTACATAAACACACCATCATATCCTATCCCTTACTCATTCTAAACCACCCAAAATTCTAGAGTCTTATTTTTTTCCACATGAATTCATTAATACCCCAAAAACTCACCCATACGTTTAGTTTAGTCATAGGGCACAATGGTCAAACTAGCGCTACCGCCTGGCGGCATGTAATGCCCCGCCAGGCGACGTATCAAGTTCTGGGAATTTCTCAGATTCCTTCCCTGTGCAACAGACCCCAATTTTCCCTTACGTTGTCTCACCATTCGTTTATGCTGAATTCACGAGCAGCCCAGGTAGTACAAGGCACAACACATTACTACAATTATTGTCAACTATACACTGAAATTAGATTCATAATACCTCTCTTCCAAACTCTCTCATAATTCAAGGATTTCCCACTTATCCTTGCCTGAGGGATTCATCTCACAATCCAATTCCATTCAATTTATATTATTTACCCATAAAGTCAATAGAAAACCACAGAATTCCAAAAGTCGAAGGACCCATGTACCAAACAACATGAAAATGACACAGACAACGTTGTGCCGCCTGGCGGTAGTTCATTGCCGCCAGGCAGTTCATACACGAACCAAGAACACAGGTAAAAATTTATGAGTCGCCTGGCGGCATCTTCATGCCCGCCAAGCGATTTCTGGGCAAAAACCCAGAATTTCATGAAAAACTCGCAAATGAAAGGGAATTCATGCAACTTTGATTATAGCATATTACAATCTAACCAATACGAATAAAACATTGCAAGAATAACTCCCCTTACCTGTTAATCCTTGCTAAATTCGAAAACTCCAAGCTTATTTCGTGCTCCCCACAAGTGCTCCTTTGTTTCACCACCAAATTGACCCGAAACCCCTGCGTCTATGCTGATAATGGTTGCTTTGATCACTTCCTTTCCCAGTGCACTCACAATAGCAGTTTACACACTCTTACCACTGCTTTCTCACTCAATTATTAAAGTAATAATTCCTATTACTCTCTAAAACGAAAATTTGTATAAAGAAGGCTTAATGACTATTCATTAAGTCATTAACAAGGTGTTTACTCTGCCTCCTAGGCTGCCTCTCTTGGCAACTAGGGTTACTCTGCCATTTTATAAAAAAAATACTATTGTTGAAGCCTAGTTAAAGGTGTTAATTATCAGTAAGTGCATTGGTTCGACTGTAGCACAAGAATGTCGTATCAACAGGGATTTAGTTTGATAAAACAATAGTATATAATCTATTCAAGTTTGTAATGGAATAAATGATAAAGGTTTGAAATTTTGGAAACACGTTTGAATAAAGATAAGTGATGTTGATTAAGGTGTTGGAACTGAAACTTACCTTCTTTCATTCAATTGTACTACCCTTAATTTTCAATGAGTTAAGTCCTTTATTTTAGCTCTATTGGAAGTGCTCATAAATGTAATTTTAACTCCATTACTGTAGTATTAGACCCTAAGGATGTTAGACGCTAGGTGATTCTCACCCAGGTGGAAGAACATTTCCATTAACGAACAAGACTCTTTAAACAAACTAAGTCGTAAATCCATCCTTGATATCTACCAAGCATTAGGAAATTTGATTAAATCAAACACTAAACTAGTTCCCACTGCATATAGTACTGATGAAGTATGATGATTGACCAAGTCATCAAACCAATAAAAGCAAATCAAATAACCAACACATAAAACAAGAACATTATATATATATATATATATATATATATATATATATATATATATATATATTAAATCAAGTGCAATACAAAGAGTTTAGAGAAGTTACATTCAATCCCAACTAGGAAGAAGTTAGTTGCTCATAATGATCTTTGCAGCAAGTAAATGGAGAAGTTTTTCTCGTTCCATAGCTTCCTAAAGATGTTATGATATAAGCCTAAGATCTCTAGTGAGTTTCTCTCTAAATTGGTATACAAAATAAACATATAGAAAACATAGGTATGCTTTCTTTTCATAGAAAAAAGTAAGTGTTACTTTAACTCCAATCAAGTTGATCTGCTATGAGGTTTCCTCCTTAGGTGGGTTTGCTTCCATGCTTGAGCATTTAACTTAGTGATTAGCATTGAAGCTTTTCCTTCTCAAATGGGTTTTTTCTTTGTTGACATTCTTGAGCTTAGAGGTTTCTTCATGTGTGGCACATATTTTGAATCTTCAAAATCCAACTTTTGTTGCTTAGCGTCAATTATGGGGCTCAACACCAACTTCTAAATTTCCTTCATTTTATCTACAAAAATAGCACAATCAAATTCATTTCCACTTTTTATAACTTCTTTATTCCTCATTCTATAATTAAGGGCAAACAGGATTGTTTTACTAAGATTTATGTCAAATTCATACAAGATAAATATCTAAATGATATGTAATTTTACTTAAACTAGACACTTATCAACTACAATATATTATTAATAAAAGATTTAAACTATATAAAGGTTTCTAATACTGAAATTCATTTTTATAAAACTACCATCTCTTTAAACCTTCCCTCTAGAATCCATATCTTCCTTCTCTTTTTGATTTTGACTCCAAACTTCATATGTTTGAAGATTAAGAACCGTATGAGTGCTTTTGACGAAGATCTCTATGCAACATCTGAACAAAGAGTCTAATAGAGTAAGTTCTAGTTTTACCCTCTTTTAAGCATTTTAGCACATGGGTTGCATGTGAGTCTTAGAGCTATACATGTGATTCAAGGTTGCTCTTGGTGAATCTTTGTTACTCTATGATCATGATGTAATGTTTCTAACTCTTATTGGGGTTTTGATAGTTTGTCTTGGTTTTCTTGTGTGAATAGAGCTCTAGAGAGCACACTTGAAAGAAAAGACAATTTAACCAAGGTAAGGGAAGCTAATCTTAACCTTTGCACATCTGAATTCCATTGTTTGATTTCGTTGTTTGGTTCTCAATGTATTGATGGTTGAATTTGTATATTAGTTTGGATTGATCTCGATTGAATTAGGTGAGGAAATATATAATTGTGTGAAGTTGTATTGATTGATGAAAGGATATATGATGCTGTAAATTTAGGGTTTATCTATAGCACGGTATCCTTAGTTCAAATGGGGCATTTTTACCAAATTTGTGTTCTTTATGACTTGTTCATGGAAGGAAAACTCCCAATTGAGCTAAAGATACTACTAATTATGCAGATTTATGTGTATGCGTTATGTAGACTCGTTGGGCGACCCAATCGCTCGTTGAGCAAGTGCCAAAATTGATTATGGCAAAGAGTCAAGGGATACTTTCTCGTTGGGCGACCAATCCCTTCGCTGGACAAGTTGGGTTTTCTTGCTCTTAGGCATTTTGGAAAAATTAGGATTTCTGCTTCGTTAACCACTAGATTGAGTTGAAATTTTAACAATTGGTTCTTGACACATGAATTTTCACTTTAACTATGGAGGTCTTTGATATTAGTTTGTAGTTTGAAATTTCAGTCGCTTAAGATTGTTCTATTTTAGGTTTATCTTTTGTGAAGAGCATTTCTACTTGATGTGTTGGGGACTTGTTATGCATTTGTGGTTTTGGTTTGATCTTGGTATAAAAGAAAGATAGTATATTATGAATGATAGATGTGTGTGACTAGAAATGTAAAGCAAGCCAAAAAGATGAAATAATTTTTTTTAAATCTATCTATCTATGTGTGTGTGGGTGGGTGGTAGAGGTGTGTTTGTGGGGGGAAGGGGGGAAGGGTGAATGGGTCTAGGTTTGAATATAGTACAACTTAATTTTTGAAAGAACAATTTGAAAGAGATAGTCAAATTCCTCTCTTGGAGGAAAATATTAAAGCCTTAAAGAAAAGGGATGAAAAGGTCCAAAATAAGCTTGTCGCAATAAAAATCGGGATAGGACAACGAAACAAAAAAGAAACGAGTTTGAAAAAGAGATTGTTGAGTCGTCACCATAGTTTATTCTGGAAAACCATGAAGATAAAGCAAGTTTGCGAAAAACTGGAATTTTGGGTTCGAGAGTTGATTACGCGTAGGGAATTTGATAGCACCTTACAATGCCCGCCCGAGGGCGATACCTTTTACTAAACATGCAAAGTTGATGTGGTTTTCAAAATGTTAATTTTCCCTAAAAATAATAAGACAAAATATACAAAAGAAACAAAAATGTTTTGTTGGTTTTTGGGCCCGACAAATATTGACCTTGGTCCTATACGTATTCTCATTCAAAACAAGAAATTAGGGTTACATAGTTCTCTAAAAGATATTTGGAAAATTGTTTTTAAAATGATTTTGGATTTTAGGGAGATGAATCTAACAAGGATTGACCTTACTCCTATGTATCTCACAATGGAGAATCAAGGATCACGTAGTTCTTTGAAATTTTATATTTTTTGGTCTTTTTTAATTACTTGAAAATATGTGTCATATGATGAGAATGACTGGATAGACCAAAAATTAAAAGAGAAAATTATTTTCAATATTTTTGAAGATGAGTGTCACACGATGCAGATGATCGAACAAACACAAAAATATTTTTGAAAATATTTTTTGTTTTTCTCTATTTTTTATAATTTTTAAATGTTTTTTGTTGTTTTCTAGAAAAAAAAATACATCTGTATGAAAGGATGGAGCTTAATTAAAACAGGGGGCAAATATGGAATAAAATGCATGGGGGTGCAAGCATAAATCAGTGGAGAGAAAAGAAAAAGGCTGAAAATAAAATGAGAATTGCGAAAAACAAGCTGCAATCAAATAATGAGGAGCAATGGAAAAATGGTGCACGACATAAAAAGTAGGGGTGGAACGAGTAAACACAAACAGACCAAAAACAAAAATAAGGCCAACAGAAAACATGATGTGTTGAGTTAACAATTATGGGGGTGTACGAAGTTAAAACTAAACAAGTGTGGCATGAGTGTAAACACCAAAAAATGTGGTGTTTGAAAGCAGCAAAGTCCAACACTAAAATAACAAAGCAAGGGGAGTGGGAATAGCAGCAGGGGGTGCACAAACAAAATGGAAACAACCCAGATCAAATAAAAAGGGTGGCAGTACAAAGAATGGTCAGGGGGAAACCTAACCCTCTTCCTCTTCAAAATAGAAACCATGAGGGTTTCTTATTCCCCCTCTCACATGCGGAACAAACTAAAACTTGCACCATTCCGGTGAGACAAGGACACTAGTGACGACTCTGATCACCACTGGAAGTTTCACCTGTGGCAACACGTCTATTTCTTCCTTCTTCCCCAACGCACAAGACCTTTTCTCTGGTCATTGTCCACCAGAACACCACCTCCATCTTTAGTTCACCATGCCACCACGCTGGCTTGTCGGTAAAGCCAATCAATGTCGGAGACGTCGACATCCTTTGCGATACTCAACGACATCGTTTTCGCACACGCATCGAAACCTAACCCCAATAGATCATCACCACACTGAAACTAGCCAAACACGTCGTCAGCGACACTGGTGTCCATCATGGACCTTGACGACGAGAACTTAGAGACATGCGACCTTCACTCTTCCTACTTCCATGCGCGGCTCGAAATGCCTCCACGCGAACACCTAGGGCCACTACCATTAATATGCGTCCTTCGTTCAAAGCTCCGATTATATGTGGGTGATTGGGGAAGATGAGATTTGAATGTTTGGTGCTGGAGTGGGGTTCTGGTTCGGTGTTAACTTGAATTGCAGGAATGGGATTGTAATAGAATCAATGTATGGTTTTTCTTGATGATCAAGAATGAATGTGAATATACCTATTTAAAAATTAAGTTTATTCTTTAATTTCTATCAATATACCTATTTAAAAAACAAATTTAAGACTAAAAAATAATTTATCATAATATAATCAAAAGTTGAGAGACATAATTACTAAAAAAACTATGATAATCAAGTTACAATTAAAAATCGACTATGAAAAATCACATAGTACCTTGTTTATTCTTCTATATTAATAAAAAATAAATATACAAAAGGTCATAAGATAAAAAATAGTGTTACATGTTAAACAAAAACTTTACTATCAAGTGGGATAAAAAAAATTATTTATTTATTAATGGAAGAAAAGATATTAAAAAATAAGGACATAAATGATGAATTTCTGTCTAACTTATTTTTAGTAACAAAAAAAATAAATAAATACATATGAGAGAAGAATACAACATATGAGAAACTCAAAAGACAATGGAAAATAAAATAAAAAATATCTTAATAATTTTATTTCTTTATATATTTGATTTTATTTTTTATTATTGATTATTGTACTTTATAAAATAAATACAAAAATACTTAATTTAATTTTTATTAATTTTTTATATTATTTTATTTAATTTAAAAATATAGATACAATTTTAAAGAATAACAGAGGGGATGATGTGCGTACAGACGGAGGAGAATAGAGTGGTGAGGGGATGATGTTGATGATGGCAACAAAGATTGAGGGTGAGGTGGTGGAATGATGCATGACTGGTTGATGGTCCTTAATGGAGGTAAGGTGAGTCTTGAAGTTCAACGTGCTGGTTCTTTAGAGATGAAGGTATGAGATGGTGGAAAAGAGTGAAATGGGTTGAACGTGATGGGGATTCGTTTCGATTAAGCCAAAACATGGAGAGATAGCGACAATGCAAGCATACATAACAATATCGTGTGATACATTTGAATCATGTTTTTAACAGGTTAAATGCAATAAACACAAGACTATCATGTTCGTTCATGGTATTCTAGAATCATTCAAGGATCAAAGATATTGAAGGTGTAGTGCTTACCTTGGAGCATCCTTCACTTGTGCTAGTGCTTTGTGATTTTGGTTCTTGTTTTCCCCGTCTTTGGCTCCAAGTTTATGGTTTCGTTGTATTTCTCCTTATCACTTTGTTACTTCCTTCCCCCCTTTTGTTCCTCTCTTTCTAGATATACATTTGTAATCTTCAATTTTTTCTCCCCGAGAGTGTACTTAAAACTTGTGCTCTTATGATGCTTGGAAGTTGTTTCTCCCCTCCCCTTTTTTTATTCTTTTTAGATTGTTCCTCTTATTACCATGCCATCTTTTCATCTCATCTCATGCGTATTCTATGAAAGCTTTTGAAAATGAACAAAAGCAAGATGCAGGTTTTCTCTTGCCAGTCCACCACAATTACTGTCATGGTACAACTGTGATATAGTTTCAATGTTTGCTTTTTCATGCCATGACTCGTAAAAGGAGCACAAGAAAAGGCTAACAAATTTTCCTTGCATGAGAGAAGAAGGACTTACAGAACTCTAATTACGTTGACTTGATTTCCATTTTTTTACATATATATATATATATATATATATATATATATATATATATATATATATATATA
>Ga0214545_1010985_pt1 | contig 12772 bp, 9 predicted proteins | sample CNSS4metaG_FD_160064 | JGI IMG/M metagenome (GOLD analysis project Ga0214545, IMG submission 160064) | Root nodule microbial communities from cowpea collected in UCLA plant growth center, Los Angeles, California, USA - CNSS4 | ecosystem: Host-associated > Plants > Roots > Nodule | place: USA... | reverse complement strand
TCTAATTATTTGGTTTGTCATGAAACGCATTCGCATCTCCAATATATTTTTTATCTTATCATAACCTTTATGTAATTATGTTAAAATGATGTATGTCAATTAAAAATTGTTTATGCCTCACATTTGAATATTTCTATTATTTTTTAATATTTTTATTTATTATATATTTTCCTTTCACATGAGAATGTTTAATACTCTCAATTTAAGGTAATATAAAAAAAATCTTTACTTATTATTATTAATTTTTGTTTAATTTAAAGAACTCTTTTGTTTCATTAAAATAATTTTTGTTATTTTTCAAACATTGAGTATGTATGTTAATATTTGAAAACTTTTCTTAGATCTCTAAGGTATTTTTTTATCTTATTATACCCTTAATTATACATTTGATTTCCTTTGTGCGATCTCTTTCAATAGTCTCTCAAATTATTTCTAAGACACACATTTGTTAACTTATTAATATTTTTATTTATTGTTTATTTTCATCATTAGAATAATATTTCGATATATTCTATCTAATTATTTTTTATTTTCTAATTATTATCAATCGTACTATAATTTTTTCACTTTATAAATAACTTTTATTTACTACAATATAAAAGTTTAATGTAATTGTCATGAATATTTTTTGTCACTATTCAACATATATTGGAGTTTAAAAGATACAAAATTTATATCAAAATTTTATTATTATGTTTGTTATTTGTTCTTTGTGTCATTTTGATCAAGTGATTTATTATAACTTTTATTAGTGTATAAAAAAGAGATTCATTAGAATTTAAAAAAATTGAAGTAAACAAACATTTAAAATATTTTTTAATTTGAATTTTTTTTTTCTTTTATATTTTTTAAATATTTTTTAATTTTATCAACTAAGTTTCATTAATGTTTGTAGTTTGCAAATTTAATAAATGTTTTGGTTCTCATGAAATTTTATTTGGTATTTTAATTTAAAATGTAAACAATTATAATTTATTTCAAAGTATTTGATATGGAAGAAAAAATCATCCTTCTAATATTGAATATTTGATAATATTATGTTTTCTTTACCGTAATTTTTTTATCTTTTATAAAAATTAATATTGAAGTAGTTAGAAAACGAGCACGGGTATGAGTACGAGATTATACCCGTTATCCGGTGGGGATGGGGATGAGTATGGGTATGAGATAGCGAAACATGTCCCCGCCCCGCCCTGTTGCCATCCCTACCACCACCAGCGAAAAAGCGAACCTGCCTCCACATACAACAAACACCCACTACGAGCAGCGACCACCACTACGAGAAGCAACCACTGTTGTAAGCAACAACCACCGTTGTAAGCAACAACCACCATTGCGGCACCATGCAACACGATGGAGAGCAAGATCAGGAAAGGAAGGGCACATCGATAACAACCACCTCCTCAACGCAAGGGAGAACGAGATCGTGACAGGAGACGCGCGACAGCAATCACCGCACTTCCCTTCCATCACACTTCCTTCCTTCCCACTTAGAGAACCCTTGTTCCCTTTTTCCCACTACGAAAGGTTGTTGATTTCTGGGGGTTGAGTTCTAGTTGTGATGTATTGTAGGGTTTGAATTTCTACTAATTGGGGTTTTCTGCATTAGGGATTTTATAGATTGGAAATTTTGCAGATTGAGATTTTTTAGATTGCAGGTTTTTACATATTGATTTTTTACGTATTGATGTTTGTTTGGATTGAGATTTTGGAATTTCTTTGGTGTTCATTTTCTTCTCTTTTACAAGTTGTGTTGCTTCTCGTTCTCAACCTTTCTTTGTGAAAATCCTTGCACAATGCACTTACTCCATCTCCATTCTCTCTATGGTCAGAAACTAAAAAATAAATAAACAAGAAAAAATAAAAAATGGTGGGCCAGCCCATCAGCCCATCAACCCGCCCGATTATGGGATGGGTTCTATTATTCAACCCGTTTTCAGGTAACGGGCCAACCCGACCTGACTTGTTTTAGGCGGTCAATAACGGGTCGGGTCAAAACGAGACAGGTTGGCCCGTTTTACCATCCCTACAAAAGAACATATACGAAATAAAATAGAAAATATTTTTGAAATTTTTATTTGAACTTGACAAGAATCGACTTTAATCCTACGTATTTTCATTCTATATAGAAAATCAAAGTTTGCATAGTTTTAAAAAAAAATCGTTTTGTTAACATTTTTTAGTTTTAAAATTTTAATATTTGTTTAGATATTTTCTTAAATGAAAATTTTAATCATCAAATCAATTCGAGACTTGACATGATAATTAATAATTTTAATAATTATTACGAAAATTTTAATTATCAAATAAATCTGAAACTTAACATGATAATTAGTAGCTCATGAGACTCAACATCATAATTTTTTTTATTATCATGAAAACATAAATTTTAATTTATCAAGCTAGTTTGAGACTCAACATAATAATTAATAAACTTTTCAAAATTATTATGGTTATGAAAAATTAACTATTAAGTGAATCAAAATTTAACATAATAATTAAGATTTTTATTTATATAATACGATGAAAGGTTCACTTCACACACACAAAAAAGTTGAATAAATGTTTTGGTACATACCTGAAGTCAATAATTTTCAAAGTAGAAATGGTAAAAATATTCCTATTTATAGGTATTCGCGAATAAATTCTACTATGGATAGTTAATGGATACTTTAAACATGTATTTGTGGGTAATGGATAATGGGTAAATTTTATTCTCGCTTACTAACTCAGCGGGAAGAGTCTCATATTGATCGTCCTCACAAGTATCATTACATATTGATGATCCCATTGTTGCTTTGTGGTATCCTTTCTTCTTCCCATTGTTGATGTCATTACTCTTTGATGAATAATTCTTCCCTAGGTAATAAAACAACAAAAGGAAAGTTAATACTTTATTTCAATGACAATTCAGAATGCTCTCTTATTTCTTTCTATTTTTCTCTATTTTCTTCCTCCTCTCGTTTTCTAGTTTTCAATGAAAATTTAGAATGCTCTCTTATTTATTTATCTTTTTCTCTCCTTTCTTCCTCCTCTATTTTTCTAGTCTTTTATTCTTTTTCTATCTTTTCTTTCTCTTTTTTCTTTTTCTCTTTTTTCTTTCTCCTCTCTTTCTCGAGTTTCTTTTTCTCTCTTTTATTTCTCCTATCTTTCTCAAGTTTCTTTTTCTTCTTTTTCTCTTAGTGCTTGTTTCTTCTTTTGCTCTGGTCTTGATTCTTCTAGCTTCTCTAATCTTTTCAATGTCATTTCTTCCTTTCTTTTCAAATATAGGGTGTAGTTCTTAAGATCTTTATTTGTTAGAAAACTTGCATTCCAATTAGGACATTGATGATTTTCATGCCCATAACCTTTACATTTGGAACATCTTAGTGCCTTGTCCTTGGCAATGATTTTTTGTCAGATTTGAACTTCCTTTTAAGTCTACCAATCTTGCCATTCAACTTAATAATTTTGGACACCAAGGCATTGACATCCTCCTCCAAAGCCAAACCCAAATGAGGCAACTCTGATATCTTCAGTGAGACTTCCTAGAATCGCTATTGTTCCCTTTTATTTTTCAAAACTATAGTACTATGTGTCATTCTCCCACTTTCACATTCTTTAACAAATGGATCTCTATGAGGACTAAGATAGGTAAAATCATATGTAAAACCACCTTTAGAAGAATGTCTTTATTGGCTTATGAGGAATTGCTCCTTATTACTAGATCATACAAGAAAGGTTAGCAAAATAACAATAATATATTTAAAACCTTATCACTTTTCTAAGTGTTTTCATTCAAAAACTTCACTTGTGTTTCACACTTTGTAAGTTTTTTCTCGAGTGTACTCTCTTGCCTTTTACCATTCAATTTCCTTTAGCGCTTGGCATAAAACTCTGGTAGCTTAAGCAAAGAGTAAACAAATAATGTGAAAAATGTTACGAGATCTAAATGTTGACTCAAGAGGTCAAACAAAAACAAAAATCTAGACAAAACATCAAGGAATTTTAAAAGACATAAAACAATAAAATTAGAAAATAATAAGATTACCAAAGAGAGTTAAAGGAGACAACGCAAAGACTCTAACAAAAAGTCTTATTGCAATACAATATATCAATAAAGCACAAATAAAAATGTAGCAAATATTTGTGTTAAACTCTTTTCTTTCCATTGGATCATTACTTTCCCTTTTTTTCTTCTTCTTTTCTTTCAATATATATTTGTTTCCTATTGACTTTGATCCACTATTATTTCTTTTCTTTTCAATTTTGTAGTTCAACACATAAACATATAAAAATAAACAATTTGATAAATCAATGTAATTGCACTTGTAAGTAGTTAATTGGGACTACGATTGATAGAAAAACACAAAAACAAATAATTTCCACAAATTAAATGTAGAAAAACACAATTTAAATGAAGAACACGAAAAACAAGATAAATTAAAAACTCAATGGAATTGGATAAAACCTCAGGGGTTTTACTCCTTCCAAAATTCTAAGAATAATAAAATAAACAAAATTTCAAAACAAAGCATAAAACACATACATTAAAAAATTGTAGTTTTTTTATATTTCACATGACAAAAAAATAAGATGGGATGGGAAATTCAAACTAGAACTTTGCTCTAGATACTAAATGATACAATCTTATCCAGGAAAAAATTATGAATTTGAATCCTCAAGAGGCATAACAAAAATAAATCAGAGAAGAATGCGAAATAAGATAGGGATGAAGGACGCTACAATCTAACAAATTGATAAGTAAAGTGAAGATTCGCCACAAAGATGTTAATCTTTGATAAAATCAAAGCTCTAATCTAAGAACCAAGAGAATCCTCTCTCAAATAATGCAAATGCATATAATATGACTTAAAAGTGTTTACATTAGTTTTTGGTACCTCTATTTATAGGCACATATGTTTAAGAAAATCTAAAAGAAAGCCCAAGACCAAAAACATAAATTAATTTCTAAAAGAAAGCCCAAAACACAAAAACATTGAAACAAATTAATTTTTGTAATAACTATTCTTCAAATGTGTTCATGATCTTCATGTTCTTTAAGTTTCCTCCTTCGTGGAACATTATAAGCTTCAAGGAGACGTGTTTTTATCTTTGACCTTGTCATAGATATTTTGAATTGCAAATGTTCTACCTTAAGTTCTTCTTATATATGTATAGGAGATAGTCATTTATCATTCCCTCCTTCTTGAAGAGAATTTGTCCTCAAGTTCATACCACTTGAAGTTTAAGAGATAGTCCTTTATCACTTTGTAAACCACATTTGTAGTTGTAGTGTTAAATTTTTATCTTCATCCAAAATTAGTATTTTCAAACCTTGTTTGGTGTTCACTCTAGAAATTACTATGTATAGTTGTCCATGTGTGAATACAAGGTGAGAAAGATAAAGTCCAACTTTATATAGAGTTTTCCCTTGACTTCTTTTTGTTATCATTGCAAAACATAAACATATAGGAAATTATCTCCTTTGAAACTTAAAAAGGGATGCTTGGATCAGAAGGAGGCAAGTTCATTCTTGGCATGAATATTTATCACCAACTTTTTTGTTTGTTATTATTGTAGTATAAATAATATTCTTTCTCAAATCATTGACTTGCAACCTTGTACCATTGCAAAGACCATTTGTTTCATCAATGTTTCTTAAAAGCATGATAGGTACACCAAATTTCAATTTAATTTTATGATTGGAAAACTCTAAGCATTTAATATCACTACGAAACTCTATAGTAAACCACTCAACTTGAATTTATTGATCTTCATTAGATTAGTAAGGAGTGTATGAACTTAAATAAGTTTGTTCTTCACCAGGTATTGAAGATAAAATGAAATCTTTTACCTTTTCAACAGAGTCAATTTTTTGACAAAGCATTGCACCATAATCAAAGAAACTTGTATTCATGATTTTTTTTCCAATAGACCAGGATAAACAAAGTTGACTAAAGAAAGTAAAGGTGTTTCATATTCTTGAATTAAAAGATTTGGTGGTATACAAATTTTGCCTTCACCATCCTCATTAAAATCCATATCCATCTTCCCGGTTGATACATGTCAGTTTGAACCCAGGAGGGGTTACCTGCAGAAGAGTCTCCAAAGCTCAAGTAAGTCAAAGCTCTTAGAAGGTCAAATCAGTGATTAATGAATGCGTACCTTTAATTATTGGGGTCCACACGTATTTATAGAGCATTAATGATGTCTGATTACCTCATGGGCCGGGCCTTGACATGGGCTCTAGCTTGGGCCATGAGTGGGCCTGGGCCCTAACCCAGGCCCTTAAGACCTATTGAACGCGGGGGCTTCTATTTTCACTAAGTTTATTGGAGTTGTCGGCCTGGACTTTAATCTTATCGGGTTTGCTGGAGTAGCCGGCCTGGACCGACTACCTACCTTGATGGCTTATATTGGTTACATGAGGTGTATGTTATTCTTCTAGATGTATAGGTTAAAACCGGTACAAGTTAGGCCGAATACTTGGTTGCCTTGATATATGCATTGTTTACTTATTTGGTCGAGTTTGGCTAGGTGTGGTACACCAGTCCCCCAGCCTTGTCCGATATGAGTTGTCGGTCAAGGGTGATATGTGTTGGTATGCTAGCAGAACCGGCTAGGTGTGATACACCAGTCCCCCAGCCTTTAAGTGTGATGAACATTGTTAAGGCTAAAAAGTGGTAACCGTCTGAAGGTAGGTGAAGGGGTGTCAGGGGTCAAATCAAGAAGTTTTGGCGCCGTCGTTTTTAAAAGTTATATCTTTCGCAATGATGGTGTCGATTGGTCTAGGGTATTGTTTTGGCGGGAAGGGGTTTTCGTCGTTTGGGATCCTGGACTATAAATATAGGTTTCAAAACGGGTGAGGGGTTACTTGGTTCATTTGCGAGAGTTTTGAATTCAGAGTTCTTGTGCGCATCATATTGTCCAACTAGTTCCCAAATTCAGCCGACATCTCCCCGTAAACACGAAAACAGGTATGTCTAGTAGCGCTAGTATATCGTTATCTACGTCTAGTAGTAGTGAGAGTACGGAGTCGGAGAGAAGTAGGCGTAGACAATTTGACGAAGAGGGTACAAGTTCTGGGGGCATGACAAGTGGGATTCCAATGGAGACAGTGAAGGAGGTTCGAGAAGATTCCCCTGAAGAGTTGGTAGAAAGCAACTGGCCGGCAAAAGGCGGCTATGGGTGGCGGCTGCCGACGTCCGCAACCAATCATCTTTGTTTCGGTGGTCTCGTCTACTGAACTCCTGGTTAAAATGCACACCTGTCATCTCCAAGGGCGTCAGTGGGGACATCGTTTCCCTAGAGAGAGTTAGTGTTATCGACCGGGAATGTCATGGACAGGAGGGTGCTACCGAGAAGTTTTTCTACATGTATATGTGCCTTTTTTCTCAACTTCATATGCGGTTACCGTTAGACGGTTTCACTATGGGCGTATTGTGGGCACTAAATGTGGCACTTACGCAGCTGCATCCGAATAGTTGGGCCTACTTGCAGGCTTTCCGCATCTTGTGCCAATCCTTATATTTGGAGCCCACTCCTTACGCTTTTTTGTATATTTACGACACCAGACCCTGTCGGCCGGCTACTTGGCTATCTTTGATAAGTCGCCCCAGTATCAGCAGACTGGATGCATTTTCCCAGTCTTTCAAGCATTTCAAGAACGGGTACTTCAAGGTTGTCGTTAAAGAAGGAGGCAAAGCTCATTTTTTGAAAGCAAATGGGAGTACCAAATTCCCTTTTAGTTGGACACGCAATCCTTCTCGGTATAAGGATATGGGGATGGATGAGTTATCGGCTGGTGATAAGGAGGTGGTGGAGATCTTGTTGAAGTTTGTTGACAAGTTGCCCACTAAGGGCCTAGTTAGAGTTTATAATTCGGTGCATCGGATAATAGATATCGAAGGTATCTGTTTATTACTTAAACTGTGTTAATAATTCTAAGTTGTTTTGATCCGAGTTGTAATGTATTATTGTAGGGCATATGGCGCAATCTGGAAAGAAAAACTTGGCGCTTTTCCAATCGCTGAGGAAGGAGATGGCCGCTAAGGCCAAGGCAACTGGGAAGACTGATGTTCCCAACTTGCAGGAGTCTGTGGTGGAGGTGCATGTGCACGGCGGGACGAAGAGGAAGGCTGAGTTGCCGCCTCGACACGGGAAGGGAAAAGACGTGAAGAAAGTAAGGGCGGCCTTGCTCGAAACGGGGTCAGCTAGCGGAGCAGGGTCGGCCAGTGGGGAGAAAGGGCCGAATTCTGGTTTGATCGAATTGCCGGAAATATCTATGAGGAAGGATATTTCAATTACCCTCCTAGATACCATTGTAAATTCTATTGACGGCATGGATGTGGACCATATTGTGAGGACAATGGTCGAGTTTGGAAGCAAGGCTTTAGTACCCGCTGTTTGGAGGGTCCGCTGTTTGGATTCTGAGGAACAATTGGCGCCCACCGTGGGGCACAAGACGAACACCTTTAGTACCCGTTTTTCTCTGAAGATGGTTTCCACCCGTAGCAAAGTTGGAGTGAACAAGCAAGCGGATGCTGGTCCCTTTGGACCTCCTGACATCACCCCTGATATGGCCACCATCCTCGACGGCCAAGCAAAGATGCAACAAGAACTCGTAGATTTGAAGAAACGCAGCGCTGACGAGATGGAGGCGCTACGACAAGAGAACTCTCGCCTGAGGCGAAAGATCGAAGCTGATCCCAATCAGAAGGGAAAAGCCAAGGAAACCTCTGAAGCTGCGAGGTCTCCGACCTTCCAGCCCACAGAGGAAGAAAATGAGTACAACCCCACTCCTCACAGCTTCACCACCATTCAACAAACATCCATCCCCTTTACCCATCCCCCTCACTTCCCATCTACTCAACCAGGGCTCACCGCACCCCCAACCCCTGCCGCTACCCTCCCTACCACCCAGATCCCCTACAACATACCCACCACCCTACACACCACACATGTTCCACCATACAACCCACAATACCTTCCGACAACCCACATCCCCCCTCACAACCTCACCTCCACCTTCCCCGCTATGATCAACCATCCCATCCCACCTCACCTACTCCCTCCCCACCAGTCCAGACGCCGTCACCCCTTCACTGACTTTATCGCCAACACCCCTCTTCCGACCCAGTGGGAACCTTTCACCCTGGACCGCTATATTGGCGAAACCGACCCTGACGAGCACCTTAAAGTCTACATCACCCATGTCGCCCTGTACACGTCCCAAGATGCAGTCTTTTGCAAAGCCTTCCCCACCACCCTCAAGGGCCCTACCCTAGAATGGTTCACAACCCTTCCGCCTTACTCCATCGACAGTTTCGACGTCCTCTCCCACATGTTCTCCACCCATTTCGCTGGCAGCCCGCCGCACCAAACTACCACCATCTCCCTCCTGGGCATCAGACAAGAACAAAGCGAACCACTCAGAGCGTTCATAGATCGCTTCAGTAAGGCAGCTCTTCGTACACCACAGCTCAATCAGGAGATGATCCTCCAGTGCATGGCCCTTACTTTACAACCCGACCCCTTCGCCAACAACGTCTATCTCCACCCATCTGCCTCCATGCACGAGCTCAAGTTACGTGCAACTGACTATGTTTGCATAGAGGAAATGCAAACCCTCCACACCAAATTCTGCAACGAATATGCAGCCACCACCGCCAACCCCACCCCACAACCTAACCCACATCCTGATACCCGCCCACGCGAGCCCCGCCAACCTCGCTTCACCAGATACGCCCCTCTTACCATAGCCCGCTCCCGCATCCTCGACGAGGCCCTACAAGCTGATCTAATCCCTTCACCACGCAAGACAACCACACCTCCCAACGTCGATATGACCAAATATTGCTGCTACCACCGCAACCATGGTCACACTATAGAAGAATGCAAAGCACTCCAGGATAAAATAGAAGAACTGGTCCGTGTTGGCCACTTTCGCCACTTCATCCATAGAGACGACCATTCCTCCTCCTCTCGATCCCGCCACCCCCTCGATCCGATCACAGACGTCCTCCACATGACTCTCGTCACGACAGACGCCCCGCCCAACCCACCAGTCAAGAACTGGAGCCGGCTCGCACCGACATCACCCCTGCTGACCCTCCCCTACGTGGCACCATTAACACTATCTCTGATGGCTTCGCTAGCGGAGGATCCACTTCTTCTGTCAGAAAAAGACACCTCCGCCATATCCAATCCATCAACCACATCACCCATTCCCACCACAGACGTCGTATGCCTCCTATCATCTTCATAGATGATGACTTTCACGGCCTCGACCATCAACAAGATGACCCCATGGTTATCACTGTTGAAATCGAAAATTACACTGTTAAGAAAGTCCTCGTTGATCAAGGCAGCTCCGTTGATATCCTCTACTGGGCCACCTACCAAAAACTCCAACTTCCTAACACCGTCATGGTCCCATATGACGAGCCAATATGTGGCTTTTCTGGTGAACAGGTATCCACTCGGGGCTACATTGACCTCCACACCGTCTTTCGGGAGGGGACCTAAACTAAAACCATCCCAATCTGCTTCCTTATTGTCGACGCGCCAACATCCTACAACATCCTCCTGAGCCGTCCTTCCCTCAATACCCTTGGCATCGTCGTTTCCACCCCTCACTTGGCCATGAAGTTCCCTGCCCCGTCCGGCGACATTCTTACCATCCACTGCGACCAGCGCTTGGCACGCGAATGCTACATGGCCAGCTTGCGACCACAACTCCCAATCCAACAAACCAACCACATCAAACGACCCCCTGGCTCCAGCATAGCCCTATCCGGCGAAGATCTTGACCCCAGAATAGGTCGGGATGTTCGCCTTGAACCAGTTGAGGACACCTCCCCTCTAGAGCTTCCTAATGGTCACTCTATTAACCTAGGCACCGGTTTAAACTCTGACGAGCGTGCCACCATCACACTCATCCTCATCAACAACACCGATCTTTTCGCCTGGTCAACCGCCGACTTCCCTGGAGTGGACCCCCAAGTGGCATCCCACAAACTATCCATTTATAAAGAAGTCCGCTATGTATCCCAGAAAAAACGCAAGCTTGGCGAAGAACGTCGACAAGCAGCCAAGGTTGAAGCCAACAAGTTACTATGCGCAGGATTTATAGAAGAAGCTCAGTACACCACTTGGCTTTCTAACGTTGTCTTGGTGAAGAAAGCCAATGACAAATGGCGGATGTGTGTAGATTACACGGACCTAAACAAGGCTTGCCCTCGTGATGCTTACCCCTTACCCAACATCCATCGACTCGTGGACGGCGCGGCAAGGAACAAGGTGCTTAGCTTTTTGGATGCATATTCCAGATATAACCAAATCCCCATGGCCTCATCAGACATGCACAAAACCACCTTCATCACGGACGATGCCAATTACTTCTATAGAGTCATGCCCTTTGGCCTCAAAAACGCCGTAGCAACTTACTAACGGCTGATGGACAAGGTTTTCAGCCACCTAATGGGGCACTGTGTCGAAGTATACGACGACGATATGGTTGTCAAGTCTCCAAGTCATCGCCAACATGTCGAGGACCTGTCAGCAGTCTTCTCTGCACTACGCCAATACAACCTTCGCCTCAACCCTGACAAGTGTGTATTCGGCTTTGACCGGGGTAAATTCCTTGGTTTTATGTTAACCCAGCGCGGCATAGAGGCCAACCCTGAAAAATGCAAGGCCATCATCGAAATGCGCAGCCCCACTACTATTAAGGAGGTCCAATGTCTCATTAGTCGTCTCACAGCCATCTCCCGCTTCCTACCCAAACTAGCTGAACAAACCCAACCCATAATACAACTCCTAAAGAAATCCACCCGATTCACGTGGACTGATGATTGTGAACAAATTTTCCAAAAACTGAAAACAACCCTAACCTCCCCACCTATCCTCCACAAGCCGGACACTCATCAACCCCTACTTGTATACATCACAACCACCGACTATACTGTCAGCGTCACACTTGTCCAAGAAGTAGAAGGCACACAACATCCTGTATATTTTGTGAGTAGAACACTGCAAGATCCTGAAACCAGATATCAGATGGTAGAAAAGCTGGCCCTATCTTTGGTCCACGCAGCACGCCGCCTACGCCCATATTTCCAAAACCACACCATAACAGTTAAAACTGACTACTCAATCCAAAAAATATTACAAAAACCAGATCTAGCCGGACGCATGTCATCATGGGTCGTCGAACTGTCAGAATTCAACATCCGTTATGAACCCCATGGCCCCATCAAAGCCTAGTGTCTCTTAGACTTCGTCAACGACCTACAACAAACACCCATAGAGGACTAGTGGACGCTTCATGTAGATGGTTCCTCAAACCCAAGAGGTGTCGGCACTGGCATCGTCTTAGAATGCCCCAACGACATCCTCATTGAAAAATCCCTTCACTTTGCCTTCAAAATGTCAAATAACCAAGCCGAATACGAAGCCATCCTTGCCGGTCTTTCCCTAGCCCGTGAGGTAGGCGTCAAGAAATTAATGTGCAAAACCGACTCCAAGCTCATTGTAGGCCATCTAAATGACGAGTTCCAGATCAAAGATCCCATCCTTCTACAGTACTACCATCTGGTCCGTGCAGTCATTCAATCCGCCTTCGAACAAGTCCGCATCGAACACATTCCAAGGACCGACAACATCAGGGTCGATATCCTCTCCAAATTAGCCAGCACCAAGTTAAAAAACCGTCACCGATCCTTACTACAGCAAACACTATCCACGCCTTCCATCACACACACTTGTCAAAATTTAACCCACGCCCCAG
>Ga0214545_1010981_pt1 | contig 12776 bp, 10 predicted proteins | sample CNSS4metaG_FD_160064 | JGI IMG/M metagenome (GOLD analysis project Ga0214545, IMG submission 160064) | Root nodule microbial communities from cowpea collected in UCLA plant growth center, Los Angeles, California, USA - CNSS4 | ecosystem: Host-associated > Plants > Roots > Nodule | place: USA... | reverse complement strand
ACGTCTAATGCAAGTGTTGGAAGTGAGGAACTAAGGAAAAAGGGAAAAATACTAACCCGGGTTATAATATTGAGATGATGTATTTATTATGATATTTGTTTGGTTTATTTAAATGAGCTCACCCTATCTGTGTGTGTTTGGCGATGATCATGTAACTTGTTACATGGGAGCAGATGTTGATGCAGGTGAGCATGCAGATGCATAAAGACGAAGTGGGGAACACTATGGGACAATTTACTAAATTTTATTATGGATTTTCTTTTGTAACAATTTTTTTTGGATGGTTTGGTTTTGTAATAACTAAACACTGCGATTTTAATTACTATTGAAGCGACGTTTGAAGTTTTAAATTTTCCCGCGTTTTGGGAAATTGTTGAAAATAAATGAGGTTGTTTTGTTAAATTTATTTTGTTTTATTTTTAATAAGTAATTTCTGGCTAGGACATTACAGTTCTCACCTAAAGGGCAGAATACAAAACTCACTCATTGCAAAATATTGTCTAGAATATAAAAAGTGAATTGTCCTAAGAATCTAAATCACATTAATTTTGCAGAAACATTGAATTGAAATGCATATACGAAACAGAAGAAATTAATAGAGAAGTGACTTTATATCTTTGTTGCCTAATTTTAAACAGCTTCACTAACATGACTAGCTATTTACACACTTTATATAGATGTTGCTTAGATTCCAATTACATCAAAATTGTTCAGGTATGTTCAAATTTAGATAAGTGACTTTATATGGTTTTTATTCAATTTTAACCATATAATGAAGTGGTTTAATTTCTACACTAGTCTCACAATAAAAACAAAAGAAGTTTTTTTTTTCATGATTGACTAATTTTGAATGAACTAATTCTTGTGACCATGGACTTAAGTTTAGCATTTGGGGCTGAAGTAATTGGAAACAATTTTGGAGTTAAAAAGGTCGAGAAAATTGACAAAGAAATTGGAATCTAACTTTATATTCAGCACAGAAGTCCCAGAAACATAGAACTAACTTTATATGGCTGCTATCCAATTTTAAACAACTTCACTAACTATTCACACACAAGAAAATGGAGTTCTCACCTAAAGGGTAGAGTACAAAACTCAGTCATTGAAAAATATTGTCTAGAATCTAAAAAGCAAATTCTCCCAAGCATCCAAATCACACTAATTTTGTAGAAACATAGAATTGAAATGCATATGCAGCATAAAATAAATTAATAGAGAAGTGAATTTATATGCCTATTGTTCAGATTGATCACATATTACTAATTGATCACACACTTAATATGGTTATTGCTCAAATTGCAATTACATCAAAATTGTTCCCACATAAAAGAAGTCCACAAAGAAATTACCCCAATCTCCATAGTCTCATCATTCACATAGGTGTCATTCTTTCTCTTATAAGTTATCTTCCATAATCCAGCTCGACCAACATTCCTACATGTCTCTATTTTCTATATATTTAAAAAAAATATTGTAAGAAAAAGAAAACAAAATATATAACTCAAAATTGAAACCAAATATCAATAAAAAAACTACCAAATTATCCTTTCTTCTTAACACAAACATAGCACCAGTAGTGTGAGGAATAATTTTTCTTTTCCAAATATTTGTATTTATATTACACAACAACTACAAAATGAAAATCAGTTAGATATTGCAAATTTAAACTGAAGCTTATTGTAAATATACTAACTTAAGAACTTGTACCATTATGGAAGGCTTAAGGCGATAATCAACAAAAACAACTCATTGTTCCATGTTAAGACCTTCTAAAACATTCTCAATGAGTTCATTTCTTATGAGAATTGGGTCATAAATTCATTCCACAGCTTGAATCTATACTCCCTCCAGAGTTTTCCAATTTTAAACATAACATCTCTTCTTGCCAAATCTTCATTTGTCTTGAAAATAAATTGAGTCTTCAAATAATATAAATGTTAGTCGAAATCTACATTGAATAAAAGAAATAACACTACAAATGTTTAATGTAGGTTCAATTACCTTTAGGGCACGTTCCCAAACATGATCCTTGTAAGTATCTGGCATAGTTGACCGTCTTTCAAAACTTATAGGTAACAAAACATGATTTATTTCTAGCAAGCCACACACTCCTGTAAGTAAAGCAGATGCTTCTCCAATCGGTTGATATGTATCATCATAAGTCACAACCACGTAGTTCACTAGGCAAGTTATGAATATCATTAATCTTGAGCTTCAGATTTTGACTAAGTTCATGCTCATATGTAAAAGTTAAATACATTAGTTGGAACTTAATAAATGAAGAAAAGAGAAAACATTATCTTCCTTTTTTTAGACCTACTCTTTCAATTTCAATGAGATAAATCTTTTTTCTTTCTCCAACTCAACAACCCCTAAATCCCCCATACAAGTGTAAACACAAATTTTAGTTCAGTGAAATGCAAGCTGGTAGCAATGAGAGAGAGGAAAATTCTTTATATCTTTTTTTTCTGCTTTCAATTCTAGAAACTTTTCAAAGCTTCCAGATTTTGGGTTTCGAAGGAAAATGAAAAGATGAGTTCAATTTTGGATTCTAGACTTCAATTTCTTATCTCTTTCCTATCATCTCTAACCTAATGTCTAACTTTAACAAGAGAAACGAAGAAAGGTCGAAATACATAATCAATAGGTTTGTACCTTTGCTCGACTGAGATGAGTTCAATGCAAATATCGTGAACATGGATGAATTCACTACGAATTAAAATGGTCAACGAAATTATTTTAAGCTTTATCACTTCAGAAACATCATAATGCTTTAAGATAAAAACCATAAATCAATTTTTTTCTTAAACTTACCAATCGACTGGAACTTGGTATGCGAGAGATCCCAACGAGATTGACTGGAGCATCGAGTTGAACAAGTGAGGGATGAAAAGTGAGCTTGAGAATTCGATATGTGAGCCTGTAAAAGTGAGGGATGAAACGTTGGGAAACTTGAGTCGAAATGAAGCTAGGAAAGATTAAGGGAATATTGGGAAAGTAACTTAAAGGGAATTCGACTTGGGAAAAATGTCTTGGTTTCAACTTATTAAAATGTCAATTTAAACTGCCACATTTTACGTGTAAAATGTGGCAATTCTCTAACATCAATAAGTGATAGTTAAAACCGCCACATTTTATGTTGAAGTTTAAAATATGTCATATTATACTGTAAAAAGTGGCAATTTTCAATAACCACTGTAATAAAACCACCATAATTTACACAATTTTTGTAGTGTATGACATAAACTTAATACACTTCACAAGATGTTGTAAATTTGCACAAAATTTTTCAGAAGAATATACATGTATGTTATGAATGTCCAAAGATTGAAACTAAGTAAGGAAGTAATATCACCAAATCCTTGATTAACGATTTCCTCAAAAGATATGAAATCAAAAACTTTTTAGCTTCTTGAAACGTTTCTTGAAAATATGAAACGAGAAATATTGAAAGTAATTGATAGTTAATAAAAGAATACTAAAGTTTATTTTAGAGAATAATTTTGAGAGAAAACTTAATCAATTATATATAGAAAAGATCAATTATTTTTGTTCTATGTGTCATATTCAAACACAAAAAAGACCAATATTATCGATTATTTTCAACCTATCAATAAAATGCGCAAGGTACAACAGGTTGAAAATAGGGGAAGATTGTTGGTCAAGAAGATTAAGATCAAATAAGTTGAATTATTGAAGATGTCTTGATAACGAACCTTAAGGTATATTGAAATACAAGGAGTATAATCGCAAGCACTAACCTTAACCGATGATGGCGTGTAGAGGTACAGGCTTTGCGGTTGGCATCCAAAAGTGTGGAGCGTTGATCGTGAATCACATGGGATGCTTGGGGGTGCAGATTTGGCACCTTTGGTGCGAGTGGCTAGTTAGAGGGGGGGTTTGGATTATCTTTTTCTAAATCTCCTTTAAATGTATAGGCATAAAAAAGTACATATGTCTAGGTTCTTAATAATATTTTATATTCCTTTGTACCAATTACCTTCTCCTTGTATGAAGGATGATATGGTCTTTGTTCATATTTATGAAAAAGTTTATCGTGCTGGTCTAAAGTAGTGAAAAATATCATTTGTGTGCATGTATTTTGTTAACAAAAGGGGATAAAATGCTTGCACATTTAGACTTTTGTAAAAAAATTGATGTGACTTGGAAACATTTAGGTCAATGGAAGGCAATTCCACTTAGCAAAGAGTTCTATGAATTTGCTTTTTCTTCCTTAAAAGACATGTGAAGGTTTTTGGCTGTTGGAACTTAGAATTTATCTCCTGACATTCTTTGTGTTTTTTCTTGGACAAAGGATTTTGTCCCGGGTCGAGGGTCGAATGGGGCTAACCCGGGTCGGGGGTCAAGTTAGGCCAACCTAGGCTGATGGTCAAGTCGGGTCGAGGGCCGAGCTGAGTCGGCCCAAGCCGAGGGTTGAGTCTAGTCAGTTTGGGCCGAGAGTCAAACTGAGCCAACTTAGGCTGAGTGTGGAGCTAAGTCAAGCTAGGCCGATGATCGATTCGAGTCGGCTCGAACTGAAGGTCGAGTCGAGTTTGCTTGGATCAAAGGTCGAACCAAGTTGGCTTGTGTCGAAGTTTGAGTTGAGTTGACTCACACCGAAGGTCGAGCCAAGTTAGCTTGGAATGAATGTTGAAATCAACCGACTTTATTTGATGGTCGAGACGAGTCAACTTGGGCTAAACTAGTTGGTCCAGGTCGAATCCTTTTTAGTTGACCCAGATTGAAGGTCGAGATAAGTCGTCTCGGATAGCAGATTGAGCTAACTCAACTTAGACTCAAGAATAAAATTGAATTTAGCTTAAAATAGAAATTAAATTACTTTATCAAAACAAGAAAATTAAAATATAAAATATTTCAACCACTCCATTCAAACAAACTATTTAATAAATAAAAAGAATTCAATTATAAATAATTTAAATACTATATATTTTGATTTCTTAAAATTATTGAAATCCATGATCCAAACAAAACGTCAAGATATTCTTTACGAGAGATAATCGTTCCTCCGTTGCTGACCAATTGGACCGAGAACCGAGTGAATATACATGTGAACGATGATATTCTTTGGGAAGTATGCGGCATCATGCAGATGAATTGGAGGGCCATTTTGCATCTTTCTAGGTATGCATGTCGAGGAAGACCCTCTTTTCGGCTTAAGAGTTACATATTGGCAAATTTATCGTACCACTTCACTTGGATGCTTATTTGCATGTTTTAGCTTCTACCAGTTAGCCTCTTTTCCTATTGTACAAATGACCCTAGTTTTTTCTTTTTTACCAGCGATGTCTAGACAACTTTTTTCTAAGTACTTTTAGAAGAGAAAACTTTTAACTCAGAATTTTTTTCTTCACTTTTTTTTTTTCTTTTCTGAACGAACTTGGAGAGACTTGTCCAACTAATACTTAAATTCTAACAAAATGATAACATTATACTTTCCCACCAGTAAATAATGAGTAACATGAAACTAAAACTAAAACTAAAACCAAAGGCTAAAATATGTGATATTTTGAGAGAATAAAATCACATTAAAAGACATACTATCAAATAGGGTCCAAATAAAGAGACGTTACACTAAAGCTCCAAGGCTGTGCTGTATTGAACATGATGTTACAGAAACCAGATCCAATTCGTAAAAGATCGCATATTCTCTCAGTTTACAAAATAAGGGTAAAGATTGCATTGACTCTAGAATTCCAATGGTGTGTAAGGTTTGATTGTGATATATTCCTACATCAGCCCAGAAATTGCATAAAAAAATGTTACTATGTATTATGTAAGATCCAAATCAATAGGCAGTGGCAGCACATAATCTGGTTGGTAGTGGACTGGCATATTTGGTCGTGCATATCCATTGCAAGAACATTCTTTACAGGAAGCTATCAGTAATAAAATACAATAGCATCTCCAAGCTGGGCCTGTTTTTAGCTTTAATAAAGGGGAAGGGTGTAACAAGGCTCTCTCATCCACTATAAAAGATAAAAGTTGAGACGCACCGAGTAGAAAAATGCCCTATGAACCACAAGACATTCCATTATGAAATATACACTCCCCTTGGAGCTTATGAGTGATGCTTACATAGGATACTTTAACCTCCAAAATCTAAAGTCAAGTCAGCTTCAAATGTAAGGCCACGATATTAATGCATGAGATTCTGAGTTGCATTTGTAGCCCAACCCTTACTAACGAATGGGAACATTGCAAGCTTATGTCAGCTCATGTGGCCTATATTTTTCACTAAAAGCACTAATACTCCAGCAAAATTTGCTTATTCTCCCGATGAGGATATGCCGTGAAATTTAGTTGTCATCTTCTCTAACTATAACAGATGACGAGGCAATAGAACTTTCAGAACTGGTGCTCTGGAAGATATCTCAATGATATCCCCATCTTGGATGGTATGATAGATATGAGAACCATCAATATATATCACACCTTTTCTACAGGTCCATGTAGAAACTAATGTCTGATCATGTTTGATCGATCCATGCATAAGATCTGAGGCTGCCCTGGGTGAAATAGGCTCCCTTGTCATGTACTGGAGATCCCGAGATAAAATTGGCATTGGAAATCCACCTGCTGAATGCATTGCAGCAGTTGAACCAGCAGCTGTTGAAACACGTAGACCACTTGATCTGCAGTTAACGAGAGGGGAACATGGCTTGTCACCCTCTTTGATTCTGAAAACATATATGCTTAGTTGGCTTCATTTCCGAGAATAAAATCTCTGAGACGAAATGAAGAAAATGTTAGTTGAGTTTTAATTTCTCACTGGAAAGATCATACCTGAATGAGAACCTGGAAACCGAGGCAGGACATGGATGTGCAACTAAGATATCATTGAGAGCATAAGTTGACAAGTGTCGTGCGTTAACAGATATCATGGACCTTGTTAATTCGGAAGGAAGAAATTGACCTTCAAGTACAGCATCTAAAACCTGAAAAAGATTTTAAAAACCAGATAGATGAAATATTATACTGAAAACAAAAAAAATTCAAAGAAAATCATTTCTAATTCCTAATTTGTATGTTACATTTTGTCCCACTTTTTCACCTTTCAATTGCCCATGCAAGCAGAATGTTTAGATTTCATGTCCGGAGAAAATCCCTTAATTTGCATATATCATATACATACAATAATATGAATGTTTTTTCACAAGAAATAAGCATTTGAAGCTGAACATTTATCCAAAAGTTGAAGAAGTCACAAAATATAGAGTGACATTATTAACAAGAAACCTCTAGGTTAAATGACCAATTTCATCCTTGAATATGACGCTGAAAAATTAGTTCTTGAAAGGACAAAAAAGTTTAATCTCTAAATGTGTAAAAAATACAAATTGGTCCCTGAATATTATAATTTAATGACAAAACAATCTATGATTTAGTATCAAATTGATCCTCAAAATTATATTTTAATGATAATATTCTCACAAAACTTAAAAGTAGAAGATAATTTACACATTCAGGGACTAAATTAGATTTTTTTCATTTTTCCAAAGATTAAATTGGCAAAGTCTCACACGTTGAAGAAACAAATTGGTCATATAGCAAAACTTTAATATGGGGAAGGAAACAATAAATTGTTATGCTTAAGATAGACAAATTAGATATTTAAGAACTTCTTTTTCTATGAATGGATTCCCTTTCAAAAGATACTGCTATTGCCACTTGTTCTGTGCAGGCTTGCAGCTCATCAACTTATGGACTACAATGGTATCAAATTACAGGTTTTGTAATAAAATTGAAACCTCCATCAAACCGTACTTATAAAGGAGGGAATGGACGTTGGACAGACATCACCGCAAGCTTGTCTCATTTCTCACAATTGATTAGAGGTACATTCTGAACCTCAAATTAATCCTATCTCTACTCAATGCTAAACTAGCTTTGAGCGGTTAGTCAAATCACAGTATAATGATTAAATTGGCTTCAGAGGAGTAATTACTGGTTCATCATTGTGATAAATTAACAACAATGTCATAAAAAAAATTTCAATATTTCAAGTTACTGAATAATAAAACTTTATTCCATACATGCACACCTCAAGGAGTAGCAAGGAAGAAAAATGATTACTGATAATCTTTCCCATATGGGTAGACAAGAGCTAAGCTTACTTGTTCAAAGTTTTCAACAGTAGCAGCACAAAGATGGCCTGTGCTTCTGGTAGCATCAAATTCACCGCTGAATTGCTCCACCTATTGCAAATGGAATTTTATCAAATAACCTGGTCAGTTTGCTTCTTTATTTGCATAATCAAAGGATGATCAAATGAAATATATGAACATAGCCGCTATATCAATAGCAAAGCCAAAACTATATGTATATATACCTCATCAATACGTGTAGGGTCAGAATTCACTCCAAGAACAGGAATTTTGTCATCCAATGAATGGCTAGCCTGTAGAAGAGTTCCATCACCACCAACTGTAACAACTAGATCCACATCATTGATGGGTGGTGACAAATTGTTACGCAGTACAGCTTTCCATTCAACTGACTTTTTTTGCAGAATAGCTTGACAAAAGTTTATTGCATCATGGTGGACCTTACGCCTATTCTCCAAGAACTGTACGATCTGCAATTTTCCTGACAGAATTCAAATTTCAAATTGCTCTATAAACATCTACAATCATGCCAAACATCCATGTAATAAATATAAGCCAAAAATCCTCGAAGCACCCATAAGGATGTAAGACATCATATCAAATGCACCGATATTGCAATTTGTTTCACGTATCAACCAATACTTATCTACATCCTATACTCTAAGATACTTATTTATGAAGTACTCAAAGTACTCGTACTTTCATGATGACAATAATTTTTTTTTTTTTATTTTGACAATGTTTAAGAAATGTGATCTTTGGACCGCATAATTGAAATTATATATTTATTATCTTTTAAGAATTGTTATACATTTTAAATTGTGTATCTATCCTGTTATTTTAAAAATAAGCACGACAAACACACATCATATCTAATACATGTCACGTATTTGTGTACCATACCATCAAACACACATATTTATAAAGGTTGAGTTATTAGATACTTCCTCAGTAATGAAAGCACAAACATCGGCTTATTGGTATCTTATCCCTTCTTCATTATATAGGGTGTACCAAGTGACAACTCTTCTTATTGTGAAATAGGTGGGCTATAAATCTGAGTCATAGAGCCATACAAGAATAGTTAAGATTAAAAGCTAGTGCTTACATGATCACATAAAAAATTCACGCAATTTTATTCTTAACTTTTCAAATATGAACTTATATTCTACATTTCTGGTTCTTGTTTTTCCCAATAAGAACAATCTTATTATTAAATGGTCAAAATTAACTCTTCTGACAAAAGCTCGCACCTAATACACTTCACACACAAAAACAGCTATTTTTTTTGTTCTAATTCATTCTTAAGAAACTAAATTACGAGTATTACCCCAATACTTTACCAACACGACGAAGGACGTATAAAGAAGCGTTGAGCATTCAACTAAAGCATTTTCTAGGTTAAAATGAAAGTGGGCAGCAGGGAAATGGCAATGTAGCAAGAATGTACGCAAAAATGTTGGAACTTTTTTACTTCCCATCTACCCATTTTAGAATACAAGTTTCCAACCAAGCACAAACAAACAAACCCCATATTAACATTTCATCAAGCAGTATGCGTGCATAAGGGAAAGTGTGGAACCAACCCTTCACCCATTGTTTCCTAAACGAATCATCAAACAAGCAGACAAAACCATCACAGGGAATTATACAAACATGAGGAAGTGGTAATGAAACGAAAAGGGAAGATGGTGGGTGGAGGCAATGTTACCTGAGGGGGGGTGTGGGACCGTGGTGAAGATACAGTGAAGGGTTTTAGCAGCAGTAAGAGTCTCGTCATCTTCATCACCATTTGCTTTTGCTTTTAGCTCTCTCAATTCTCCTTAAAAGGTTGCTAACTTGCAATTGCAGGGGCACACGACACAGGCGCAACACCTTTTTTTCGCCTAGGTCGTTTTTCTAAATCAATGTAATTTTTATTACCTGTTATTAAATAACGCTTAATTATCATCTCTCAAATTACTTTTGATTTTAATTTTCCTTATTGTAATAGTTTGCGTTTTTTTTTTCTTTTTTTTTTTTAATTTAAGACTCTCCTTTCCTGGCTGAAGTGATTTTAGTTCTAATTTCGTACTGTTCATTTTGTATAATTCTTAAAAAAAAAAAAAAACTTAATTTTTAGAATGTATTGATGGTTCTACACGAAGAATGAGTCCATTTTTCTGAAATTTATTTTGCAAGTTTTCTTTAGATAAATTTATCGAATTTACTCGCAAGTGAAGTAAACTTCCTCTTCGATTCATTTCATTTGATGAGAAAACTATGGATTAATCTTCCAAAAAGAGGTAAAGTTTTTAAAGTTTATTTACTTTAATTTTATCAACTAATTTGTATTTCTATTTTACCTTCTAACTGTTGGATTCATTTCATTTTGTGTTTCATGTGTTTTTTTTTTGTATTTATTATATTTTACTTTTAAAAAGTTAAATTACTGTGCCAATTCATTTGCATTTGTTTTATTTTTGGTTTTTATTGTAGTGAACTAGAATACATGTGTTAGCATCTGTATTCACTTTTACTTTATAATAATAAATAAAAATTAATTTTTCTAATTATTATTAAAATAAAAAATAGTATTAAACTTGTTGGAAAAAACATATAATCAATCATAAATTAAAATTATTGTAATCTTTACTTCCACGAATCATTCTATCAACACAGGAAACTTCGAAACTGGAGAAAAATCACGATTGTTATATAAAGATAACTAGAAATATAACATTGGACAAGAACACCATGAACTTAGAACTCATTATATAGTCACCAACACTCATTCCTTAGATTATCCTACGCGATGTGGGACTTTCAAACACATATTATTTTCATCAACACAATAATTTCCACCCTGATTAAAATAAACACATCTTCATTGCCTATACCGGTAATCATACTCCACCATAAAGAGTATAATCACTTACAATTAAACTATCCCAAGAATTTTCATGCACATTACATCAATGCTAACCAATGCTTGTGTATAATCACCACACACCTTGCATCAATATTAATCAATGCCCACACATAAGCACCATACACCCTGCATCAATGCTAACCAATACTCGTGCATAATCCCTACACACCTTGCATCAATATTAGCCAATGTCCATGTATAAAATCACCGCTAGAAAAAATCATTCTAGCACTCACAGTTTGCCCAACCAAGAGCTCTCACGTGTCACATTCCTCCACTTTTAAATTTGATCAAATAAGAGATGCCACATGTCACAATCCTCTACTATTAGATTTGTCCAACCAGAAGTTGTCACGTAATCTCCTTGTTGTCACGTAATCTCCTTCTTCCTCAAGCGGATCTACACTACAACCAACATTCCTCATCGCACAACCACCATCGGTCATTCACACAGTCATCGCATCAACTAAACCAACACCTTTCGTCAGAAATCATGTCACTATCGCACTATGATGCAACACGTGTCATCGACAAAGCATCGTGCGAGCCACACAAAACGCCACCACTGGAGATCTCGAGCTTCACCCTCACCACGCAGATCCAACGTTACCAAACATTGTAGTCCACTGCACACAACAACCCAAATCCACGAGCTACACTACACGAACAACCAAAGTAGATCTATACATCACTCATTGGGCCACACGAGCACCAACTATGACCTCCTCCGCATATCTAGGAGCATCTCACCACATGTGAACCGTGTTGACATGAGAAGCCAAGGTGGTTTGCTTCTTGAAGATTTGATGAAGATTGAATGAAGCTCTTTTAAACTATCTTGAAGCCATTACCATTGGAATGAAGCCTATATTGATGAAGGAAAAGAGATTTGATGATATCCATGGTGATCAAGGCTGGAACATGTGCTCTCCATGTTGTTACATCATTAAGAAAGTGTATTTGTTGCTTGTAATTCGTGTTGTAGACCTTAAAGCATTAATTAGATGTAGTTTGGTCTTTATTGTATTTTTAATTTGTTGAATGGTTTTTCAATCGGTTAAAATGTCTCTTTTAATCTGTTGAATGGCTTTTTAACATGTTAAAAGGTTGGCTACAGTAGTCTTAAACTGCAACAAATTCAATCAGTTGATTTAGTTTTTAATCGACTGATTTCACTTAAGTCAAGTGAAATCAAATGATTGATTTAAAAATCAACCTGTTGAATTTCGTAACAGTTTGACTATAAAAGTTGTGATTTTCGAAAGAGAGGTTGGTTGATCATTTTAGAGCACGATTTGGTTATGGAAACTTGTGGAAACTCTCTCCTTCGTGATCATAGGTGTTGCACCTGTTGAAGATTGATCTTGGATCAATTCTTGGAGCTTTTGGCTTGGTTTGAAGCTTGGAGAAAGTGGTTTATGGTAGGCTAGGTTGTGCTACCACTGAGGTTTGATCTTTCTCAAGCTTTGTGTGTGTGCCTAGTGGTTTTCTAGGTCTGCAAGAGGGTTCTTGCGGTGCTTGTGTGATTCTTGTGTGATTCAAGAGTCTTTTGTGTTGTTTTTGCATATTTTGGAAGTGTAAGGGTGGATACTTTGTAAAACTTTTGAAATAGTGCAAAGTCAAGCTAAGGTTGCCTTGACTAACTGGATGTAGCTCAGGTTTGAGTGAACTAGTATAAAAATTTGTGGTGTCCTCTCTTCTCTAACCTTTCTCTCTTGCATTCTCATTTTAAAGTTTCA
>Ga0214545_1010979_pt1 | contig 12783 bp, 5 predicted proteins | sample CNSS4metaG_FD_160064 | JGI IMG/M metagenome (GOLD analysis project Ga0214545, IMG submission 160064) | Root nodule microbial communities from cowpea collected in UCLA plant growth center, Los Angeles, California, USA - CNSS4 | ecosystem: Host-associated > Plants > Roots > Nodule | place: USA... | reverse complement strand
CATTTGCTTTATTTGACTTTCTCCCATTCGTCTTCCCATGACGTCTACCAGGCTTATTCTGATTTCCTGTATGAACTTCTGAATGGGATTCCACATACTGTGGTATCTGAAAGGCCTTATGGACTGGACTTTGTACCGAATCAGGAGACGATTGGACGTCATTATTACCAACTTGTGATTCACCTTTCGTAAAGGGAGGTCCTCCAGCCAAGAGACTAGTCCAAAGCCACACACTCTTAGCAGCTGCTACCAGGGGTGCAGAAGCTTTCTGTGGTTGTGCAAGAAGAATATTATACCTCCTCAACCGCAACTGATGAAGAGCATTGGAGAAGTCTCTATCACCAGATATTAATAAGTAATTAGCAGGTGCAGGATTGTCCACCGCCCAGAACAGCATGTCAACAAGAATCTTTTTATCACTTGCATCTTTAACACCTGGCAGCAAAAATATGAAAATACAAATTACACGAAATCATAATTTGAAGTTTTCCATTATCAGGAAAGCAGATAGATTTGCAACAAACTATCCCGAGAGGCTCATAACAAGGTATGTCAACAGAGAAGACTAAACAAATCAGTAAACTCATTGACAACCCCTTATCATGATCATTACAAGTTGATTGTCATCCCATAGGCTCATAACATGATAAAAAGGTACTTCAACAGAAAACACTAACAAATACGTAAACTCATTAACAACCCCTTATGCTCATTTTAAATAGATTGTCATCCAAGAGGCTTTTCCAACTCCATCTTTAAGGTCTTGTTTGGTAGCAAGAAAATATTAGTTGTTTGATAGGATCCACTGGAACAATTCCCCTTTATTTCTTACTATTTCCATTCTTTCTTTCTTTCTTTCTTTTTTTATTTCTATCTCCTTTTATTTCTTTTGGACTCTACCAAGATTATCCTAAAAGACTAGCATGATTAAAGACCAAGAAAATCAAACAAACTAACAAGACAGAGGATTCAAGTAGTGTTAGTTATGAGCGAAAGTACAGTGTCAAAGTCTTCTGTCATTTATTTATTATAATATAGCTTTTAATTGATCTGAGTTAAAAGGAGTCGTTTGATCATGGAATCTAGTACTGTACAAGGTCCGTTCAAGGCTAGGTTACTGGATACACCACAGCAATGCATCCTTCTTCCTGGACGGAGTAGGCAAGTCATAAAATCGATGATGACGAGGATGAGTAGTACACAAGCATTAAAAAAAACCCTATGATAAGAAGTTAGTCTAGGTTCTGATAAGCTTGAAATTCAATATCAATCATTTTGAAGGAATTGAACAGAATAGTTTGGGGGGTTGGAAAGAGAGAAAGAACGGATTACCAGCGGGGACATGGTTGAGGGAGATGCCGGTGCTGGAGAGGGCATGCTGGACGGAGGCAGTGATGCTAGTGGTGTCGCCGTAAGCAGAGATAGAAACGGGGCCGCAATAATTCATCCGAATGAGGGCGGAGCTTATGTTCTGCGCGATGGCGTGGGGATCACACCCTTTCGGCACTTGGCAGTTCTCTATGTCCCACCAAACCGACGTTTTGGCCAACGAGTACTGTGCCTCCGCAAGCGCCATCCCCGCTCCACCTTCGATGTGGGACATAGTATTTCTCATTTTCGTTATTTTTCATTCACCATTACCCTCTTTCTTAACTCTGTCTCTAAAAGAACTCATTTTGATGACGCGTAAAGTTCGTGTCTTTACTTTTCAGTGACCGTTTTCTTATACCAGTCTCCTTAATTGTTCTTTAAGCTTCTTTTTGGTGACAATAGGAAGAAGGGATGCGCATAATCTTGAAATGAAAATAAAAAATAAAAAATGAGAGCTAGGGGTGTGATTGGATATGAAAAGAGAAAATACAAAATAAAAGAGATCATTATAATACATGTTTTTTAACTTTTTTTTCTTTCTCTATTTTCATTATGTTTCTTAAGAGTATATATACTTACATAAATAAGACCAAAACGTAAGTATTTTTTAGATATATTAAAAGACATATTTTAAGAATTTGTAATTTATATTTCATAAATTATTTTAACCAATAATTTTTTTAAATTTATTATTATTGTTTATATTTTAATATATTTTTTATTATTTGTAGTTTTATTTTATTTATCATTATTTATTTCAATATTAAAAACATAATCAATTAATACAACATTTTTAATATTTATTGAATTATTTTAAATTGTTATACAGTTTTGTTCTTGCACGAAACATAGTTTTTTGGAATTTAATCTTTTTTTCTTTCGATTTGAAATAACTCTGAACTACTATTTGTATTTAAAAAAATTTAGTTGTGCTTATATTTTTTTTATGATTGACTGAAGTTTTTTTTTTTTTTTAAATGAGGGAATAATTTTGTATTTTTTCAACATTTTTCAAAATTTTTCATTCTTCAACCTAAATGGTCAATATTATAAATTTTTTTGTTCATTGTTGTGCTTCGAACACTTTGTTTTGTAGTTTTGTTAATGAGGGAGGATCACAACGTGTAATATTTTACAAGAATGGTATATATAAAAGACGGATCTATGACTTGTTAAAAAGGTCTATAATTCGTTATAAGTCGACTATTTACTTTCGATTAGGCGATTGATTTAGGTTATTTTCTCCTTGTTAGAATGTCGATCAAGAAATATTGATAGAAACAAAGGGTTGAAGCAAATCAATAAGGAGAACAAAGCAACAACCATCATAGAGATTTAATGGATATTAACTGCTCAAGATCCATTGATTCTAAATCTTCTAGGAGTAGTTTTTAGAATAATTTTATCTATTTAGATCTCAAATTCAAAATCTTGTAATTGTTCAGATTTATATTATATTATACAAGTAACTATGGAAAAATACATACATTCTAAGAAACGCACAAATAAGACAAATGGCTAATATAATGTTAATGATTACAATTTGGGTCACTGCTTCCATTAATTTTTGTTACAAATTTCTTTAATTTTCTTGATAATTTATTTCTTACAATTTACTTTATTATTATTATTATTATTATTATTTCATTACTATTTGTGTAATCCTCATAACCACAGTAGTATTTTGGATTTTACCACTTTTATATTTCATCAATTGTTACTGTGTTTTCATCTCCATTGTTACTTAGAAAGAAGAAAAAAACAAAGATACAAATACAAATTGTCTTATACATGAAATTATCATTGAAGTCCAAATGAAAATGAGATTAAATTCATTCAATGTATGGGTAAAATTAGTTCACAAAATTAGTGATTTGTACATCAAATTGATTTTCTTAGTCGAAACTAACGCAAGACACCCTAATTAGATTGAAAAACAAGTATTTATTAGTCTGGTTACATCGAGTAAATTTAATAATAAATAATAATAAAAAATTGATCGAAACTAAATCCTAAAAAAAAAATACTAAAATATAAAATAAAAATGATGACAATGAAATTTTTTTCAACTCGTTGTTTATATATATATATATATATATATATATATATATATATATATATATATATATATATATTTATTTATTTATTTATTTATTTATTTTCAGTGAGTTATAATTTTTAATACAAATATTTAGTTAATATTAGTGTAATACCAAGATGCTTTGAAATTTATTAGTTCAATAGATTAGGATGTAATTTATATTAAAAGTATTATGAACTCAAAAAAAATCTCTTATTTTTCTATTCAGCCTAAATTAGAAAAATAACATTCAGAATTTATTTATTTCACTGTCATCTATTTGTAGCAAATGAAAAAAAAAAGGTTAGAAAACATTTTCTTTTCTATTTTTGAAAGCATTATTTCTTCTCTTTTTTTTAACATAATACCACCATTCTTCTTTCTCGCATTTCCATATTAATAAATAACCCTTCAATTTAATATATGATAAAACACACACTCATATAAAAGACTATTTGCTTGGTTTTATTTAGTCATTTCATTTCTTAAAATAAAATGTACTTTAGTTTCCTCTAATGTCGTATTTTTCATTGTAATTGGATAAATTTTATTCATTGTAATATCTAAAGGTAAAAAAAAGGACACTGACGCAGATTATAAGAGTACAAGCACCTACAGTCATTATATATCGGACTTTAAACTAATTTTAATTGAATATTTATAGATTAAAACATACTTTATTTTATTATTTATCAATTACTTTTATTAATATTTTATATTTCTTATCTTCCTTTTATAAAACTTATTTTATTTCCATGTGAAAACAAAACAAAACTTAATTCTCTCTTTTAAGTTTTTTTCTCCTTTTTCTTTCTAAAAATTCCACTCCATTTCTCAATTTTTTTACTATCAAATCCTACTCCTTTATAGAGAGTGAGGTTTGGATCGTTTCTTTTCCAAACATAAGTTAAATTAGATTAAATGTTTGCATGGTGTAAAAATGCTTAGTTTCTTATTTACGGTTAGATTTGACATCAATCAATTTTAGTGGAGTTGGTTGTAAGAAGTTATTATCTAAGTTTATTTAATCGTGTATTGAATTTTTGTAATGTTCGGTTAACTTGTTCTAGGTCTCTACATTTTTTGTGATTTTTCGATTTGGGGGTGAAAATTGCTTGAATTGAAGTGCTTACAGGTCAAGGAATTTATTATTTTTCCACTTGGGTTGGAAATTATACAAGTGGTTATATGTAGAGGAAGCTATCATTTTTGTACTTTGTGAATAAGTTGGAGATGGATGTTAAGTTAACGCTATGAGTGAGAACTATATTGAAACTGGTTTGGAAATGTAGAATGATTAATTGTGTATTGATTGACTTTGAAAGTTGAAGTGAATGATATATTGAATTTGAGCATGGGTTTTGAAATAGTTGTATTTGAACAAAAAGTTAAGTATTTGAAACTAGTTAGAATTATAAGTTTTGGCACAACATGTGAACGCGAAGTATAGGTGAATACAAAGATGTCTCTCCAGTACAAGAATTAAGCATTAACTTACTCGAATGGAAAACATAAACATTTGAATATAATTGCATAAATGAGAAGAGACTACAAAAAAGTTACTATTTCATTCAATTCCAATCCAAAGAAGCTTAGCTACTCATGATGATGGGATATTACAATACAAAACTAGTAACAATACATAACAGTGTTTACAATATGAAACTATGTTTATTCTAACCTTTTTTCACTGAATATCTAAGACATACCATGCGCTCTCTATATATAGAGACAAGCTGCCCTGTCCTCTAAAAACTTTATTCCAACTAAATCTATTTGTTAACCAAACATCAATTCAAGTTCATTGATTAAACTGCTTCTCATCAAAACTTGTGAGCAAACAGATTAATAAATTATACTCAGACAGCTCTATAACAACTTGGTTTCACCATCTATGATAAGCTTATGGAGTCAACATTCACTCAAGTGCTACGTGAAAATATTGGAAAGACAAGAATATTATATTGTACTAGACAAACTGAAAGGGCTTTTGATGCAACAATCAGGACTCACTTATATGATATATTGTGTTTATACACAAAATTCTTAGCATTAAAAGAAAATGGAATGTAGCAGGAGCAGAGACCTATTCCCAACGGAATGGCCAAAATTCCCAATTATGATTTGAGAAATATGCCAAAAGCCAACTCCAAGTAAAGCATGAACATTAAAAATCACAACTCTACAAGCACCATCTACTCGAGATACAGAAATCATTCTGTTCCCCCGATCGTTGATCATTTCCAAAAGCTCCATGTAGTGATTTTTGTTGATAGTGAAAATCCTTCCGGAACATGCCATGTGCATGGGTCAAAATGGTATTTTTTTTGGGTCGACGGTCTATAGTAAATCATGAGCTTCAAGGATAACCAGTAAACATAATAGTACAAGAGTAAATCTGATTTGATAGACCATTTCTGAGGTGATAAACCAACACAGTGGATTCACGTAGCTTGCCTGAAGCTCGACAAACTTCCAGCAATTCATAGTTCGGTCATTATCCTGGACGCTACTTAGGAGGCATAAGTCCAAGGATTCACGGGTTCGGTTCAATAAGTCAATATCCAAACAAAATATGTGTAAAAACATAAGTAGAAGTCAAAGTTTTGAGGGGAGTATATTGGTTACAAGATAGATCCACTGTATAAGAAACCAGAGGCTGAGAATTTGTAACCTCAGCAACCAGAAGAGACTTTAGGTTTTGTATGTTTCAAGTTTTATTTGTGGTCCAAAAGCTAATTTCCTTCCCCTTGAACAGAATTGAAGAACCTTACGAATAGTCAATCATATCTGTAAGCTATAGCATTCAAGCTACTTACATACTACAGCTCATTATTACTAACTACCTTTGATTCACATTAGAGGTTGATTCAGATAAGTCTTGGTGTTCTATTCCAACTGGCTACTAATATATTCAGTTACTATTTCATTTTCCCAGCATGCCTTTTGGAGTTATTGGCATGATACGACCTCTGAATCAGAATTGACCTCAGTAAGGGTGATTTTAAGTGGTTGCCAGCCCAATTGTTGATGCACAATCCATTTTTTAACGGTAATCGCTATGTTCAAAATCTGTAGGACATCGCCCAAAGCATGATTTTTCAAGCACATATTCTTAATCACAATACCTGCTTCGTACCTAGGGAAAAGACAAATATATACATATAATGAGAAGCAGGAAATTTCAGCAGCTGAAAATAAACTAAATTATAGTATCCTTACTTGCACTGCGTACTCATTATTGCTAATCTTCCCGAAGAAGTAGATAGAAATTTTTTAATTTCATTCCATGTCTCTTTTGAGTGCTTCTTAGGATTACCACCTATTGGGTTTACGCACTTCCAAACTTTATCATTCTTACCGACAAACAACTGCAAAGCACCTACTTTCTGCTTCACTACCATCTGCTGCTCAACTGCACTCTCCAGAGCCTTCTTGACATCTGTATTGCGATGCTTGGGATCTCCACATCGAATACAATCCGTTATATTTGACTCAGTTGGTATAATTTGTTCAGTTTTTAGTGTGTTCAAGGCAAGTAAAACAACCCCTATAAGACCTTGGACGTATTCAGAAGGTTTAGGAAATCCTGGTGATCCCCACATACCGTTACCAGGAAGATTATTATTACCCACAGTTGCCGATGATGTAGGTTGGTGTTCTGGACCATGTGGATGGCCATTATACAAATGTTGTGCATTCTGTATCATGTGCCCATTTGGTTCATCAATCAACTTAATAGGATTTGAAGAATTAGTGTAAGAACTCCGTCTCAAGTCCCCGTTCAAATGTTTAACAGGGTGTGAATCGTGAGCGTTACTAGGATATCCAGAAATATTACCAATATCTGGCACCTTTGTAAGTGGTGCTGCAGAGAAGCTTGGCCCACCAGTCCTAGGTGGCACTACTGAAGTTGCAAAAGTTTGGGAATTTGGGGAAAATGAACTGCTTGGTGCAAAAGGAGGCTGCATAGGAAAAGAATTTGATCTTAATGCCTGTGAATGTGGATTTTGATGATTGCCTTGTAGATTACCATTATTGCCGCGCATTTGATCAGACTTGCCACGAGTAAAATTAGGAGCAGAACCACTTGGGGGAACATTATGGGTAAAATTTGGTGCAGAACCACTTGGGGGAACATTATGGGTAAAATTTGTTGTAGAACCACTTGGGGGAACATTATGGGTAAAATTTGGTGAAGAACCACTTGGGGGAACATTATGGGTAAAATTTGGTGTAGAACCACTTGGAACACTATGGGTATAGTTCCCAGGTCGAGAAGAATTTATATAGCCATAATTTTCTTGAAGTCCAACTGGAGCTGGATTCATGACCTTGTGTCCATTTGGTTTACTTGAATTTCTCCAATTCGTCTTCCCATGATGTCTAGAATCAAGTTGCCTTCCTGTACCAGGAAATTTCTGATTTCCTGTATGAACTTCTGAATGGGATTCCACATACTGTGGTATCTGAAAGGAATTATGGACAGGACTTTGTACCGTATCAGAAGACAATTGGATGTCATTATTACCAACTTGTGATTCACCATTCGTAAGGGGAGGTCCTCCAGCCAAGAGACTAGTCCAAAGCCACACACTCTTAGCAGCTGCTACCAGGGGTGCAGAAGCTTTCTGTGGTTGTGCAAGAAGAATATTATACCTCCTCAACCGCAACTGATGAAGAGCATTGGAGAAGTCTCTATCACCAGATATTAATAAGTAATTAGCAGGTGCAGGATTGTCCACCGCCCAGAACAGCATGTCAACAAGAATCTTTTTATCACTTGCATCTTTAACACCTGGTAGCAAAAAAAAAATGAAAACATTAATTACACCTACATGAATTCATTATTTGAAGTTCTCCATTATCAAGAAAGCAGATATATTTGCAACAATTATACAGCGAGCCTGATAACAAGGTACTTTAACAGAGAAGACTAACAAATAAGTAAACTCATTGACAACCCCTTATCACGATAATTATAAATTGATTGTCACCCCAGGGGTTCATGACATAATATCAAGGTATTTCAACAGAGAAGACTAACAAATCAGTAAACCATCGACAACCCCATATTATCAAACAATATTAGTTGTTTGTTGTTAGGATCCACAAGAACCATATTCCCCTTTATTTCTCACTATTTCCATTTTTTTTTTAAATTAGAGGAGGGTATTTAGCCTTTAAATTTCTATCTTCTTTATTTCTCTTGCCTCTACCAAGATGTTCCTAAAAGATAAGCATGATTGAACACCAAAAAAATCAAACAAACTAACATGGCAGAGAATTCAAGTAGTGTAAGTTATAAACCATAGTACAGCGTCAACCTCTTCTCCCAATTTATTTTTCTTATTATATATATATATATATATATATATATATATATATATATATATATATATATATATATATATATATATATATCTTTTAATTTTTCTGATTTAAATGGAGTTGTTTGACTGTGGAATCTAGTATAAGATCCGTAGGTTTGTTCAAGGCTAGGTTACTGGAAACATAATAGTAATGCTTTGTCCGGTCCTGGACCGTAGTTGACAAAAGTCACACAATCGATAATAACGATGATGATGATGACGAGGAGGATGAGTAATACACAAGCATAAGAAACAAAAGCTATGATAAGAAGTTAGTTTAGGTTCTGTTAAGCGTGAAATTCAATATCAATCATTTTGAAGGAATTGAACAGAATAGTGTGTGGGGGTTGGATAGAGAGAAAAAATGGATTACCGGCGGGGACATGGTTGAGGGAGATGCCGGTGCTGGAGAGCGCATGCTGGACGGAGGCAGTGATGCCAGTGGTGTCCCCGTAAGCAGAGATGGAAACGGGGCCGCAATAATTCATCCGAACGAGGGCGGAGCTTATGTTCTGCGCGATGGCGTGGGGATCGCACCCTTTCGGCACTTGGCAGTTCTCTATGTCCCACCAAACCGACGTCTTGGCCAACGAGTACTGTGCCTCCGCAAGCGCCATCGCCGCTCCGCCTCCGCCCATCTTACCGGTTCTGGAACCTTCTTTCGGTGTCTACTTAGATGAAGTGAAAGTGAACCTTAACTTGTAGCTCCGGTTACGATTGTGGAAGAGAATGTGTCTGGTTGAGGGTTGGAATACGGAGCGAAGAAGAAGGATAGAAGAAAAGAGTGTGGTTGGAAAAAAATGGGAATGGACTTGACTTAGAGGAGTAGGTTCTAATTACAGGTCAGCATTTTTTCTCTTTTTCTTAACCTTGTCCTGAAAAAGCTCTACTATTATGACGCGGAAAAGTTTGTGTCTTTCTTTTTCAATGAGTGTGGTAGGTGACTCGCTGATGGTGGAATAATTGTAGTTTTTAATTTATAAAATGACAATTGTGATAAATTTTATTTTTCTTATATTAGTTTGTTTGATTCTTCATATGTTGGTAGAGCGTGAGAGTATGGGATACGCATAACCCTGACATATAAAAGATGAGAGATTGCGGTGATTTCGATGTGTGGTTGAGTAAGAAACAAGAACAAAAAATTCAGAAAGTTGGTTATAATATACACTTATTAAAACACATGCATATAAATATTTTTTTATTAAAAATAGATATAAAGTAAATAATTTGTATAGTTTTTTATTATGTAAATAATTTATTATTATAAATCATTATTTGAATTAAAAATATAGTTATTAAAAAATAAAATTAAAAATATTTTTTATTATGAATAATTATTTGAATTTTAAAAAATATGAATAATAATATGTGAAAAAATATGAATCGATAGAATTGATATAACAGTTGAATTTAAAAATACAATTATTAAAAGATAAAATTAAAAATAATTTTTTTATTATGAATAATTATTTGAATTTAAAAAATCAGCTATTAAAAGATAAAATTAAAAAAATGTAAACACTAAAAAGATGAATCATCTTAATTATATAATAATACTAGTATAGATATAATAGTAAAAATGTTTTTTAAATTTTTCTTTCCTTCTCTGTATTTTTATTATTTTGTTATTAAAAGTCTATTTGTAGAGATAAATAAGATAATCCCAAAAGTATTTTTTTAAATATATTAAACACTGATAAAAATTTAAAATTTATATTTATAAACTAATTTAACTAAATCATAATTTATTTAAAAAATTTATTATGATTTCCTATATTTTATTATATTTATTTATTTATTTATATTTTCTAGATTTTGATATTAAAAACACAAATAATTATTATAAAATTTTAATTGATTATTTTTTACTTTTATACAGTTTAATTCAATAATTAAAAAATATTTCATTATTGAAAATTATATATTCAAAAAATTATTAAAGAGTTAGAAAATTAATAATTAAATATAAGAAAATAAATTTCAAATTTCAAAAAAATTAATAATTATTAGATAAATTTATTTAAATAAAATATATCTATAATTTTAACAAATAAATAAAATTGTTAAAAGTTTTATTTTTTAAAAGAAAATTAATTATTGTTACACAATAATATCTTATTTTAGAAACATCAATTTTAGTATATATTGAATTGTATGTAATTATATCTTTTTATATTATTTAATATTTTCCACTAATTTTTATTTATCAAAAAAGTTTAATATAAAAAAAAAAACTATGTTAGTTTGGAATTATAAGTTAAGAGTTTTAGGGTTATCAACTAGTTTAATAGTTTTCTTTTTAAAACTTAAAATGACTTAATAAATAAATAAATAAATAAATAAATATATATATATATATATATATATATATATATATATATATATATATATATATATATACTAGGACTTACCTCTTAATTCGGATTGATAAAGATATATAAATCGAAAAAAGAAAAATAAATGGATATAGAACCATTAGAAAGATATTAACAAATGAACTACATAATTTTTTACGAAAGAAAAAAATATGCCAACACTTAATGAAAACCATTGAAGATGTTAACAAATGTAAAAATGAGTATTTACTTTGGGATTATAGACTTCTAAAACAAACTAGTTAATATTGATTCGGAGGTTTAAAAAAACACGGGTGAAAGTTATAGCCAAGCCATTACTGTTTGTTATTTTACATATTTAGAGTTGTAAAAAGTAAATACTTAGCCTCTTGTATGAACTATGAAATTTATTTTATATAGTCCACTCTAACGTCATTTTAAATATTTTTTCAAAACTAGAAAGCAGACTCTTGCATATATAATCGAGTTGGTTTCATATTATTAATTTTTTAAAATAAAATGTAAAGTAAAATAATAATAAAAGTAGTCATAATTAAGTAAAATACAAAAACCAAAGCAGGTTGAGGAAAATTCCCTTGATAAATTTTTAAGTAATAAGATAATAATGTTTAAATCCTTGATCCAGTATTAATTTTAGATATGAATAATTATATATTAAAAATGTTAAAGACACATAATAATTATGTTATGTTAAATTAAAAGTGTGTTTAAAATGTATTAAAGTATGTTGTCAGCTATGTATATACTTTATAATATGAAGGGCAATTTGGTTTGTTAATAAATAGATTAGGTCCCGGATCACACTACACTCGTTTTTAGGCATTGATATGGAAAGTCAAATTATCATTCTCTTTTATTATAAATCACCTATATTTCTGCTTCTAATTCTGATAATTAATATAGTAAATTTAAGGTTTATACACATGATGGTTTCTTTTATCAAATAGGTAAGTTTAACTTTGGTTCTAACCAATAAAATATTAGGTATGCTTTATCCAAAAGAAGAATATTTATGAATTACTCGTCGTACAAAGTTAAAAATAATAAAATTCACAAAATTTGAGTCATATCTACGAAATTCACTTATATTTCCGAGGTATCTTTTCTTTTAGCATAATTTTACTTACGCATATTTTATTTTGTGTAATTTTTTTATGATGTATTATTAATTTTAATGAATTAAATAATTTTTAAGTCACGTATTGTAACACCCCATTTAATTAAGTACGTGAAATTAAAGGAATGTCACAATAAAGATAACATAAAAACGTTGTCTGGGATCAACTCCATACCACCCATGGCATACCACGATGCCCAAAAGGAACTAAAGGAAAAGTTAACTAAGGACGAACAGATACATGGGTCGCAGCCCTAAATGAACTCATGCAGAAATAACAACTAGTTCACACGGACTATGCAGCAGAATCTCCACTTCCTTGCTGACTCCTGAAACCTCGCCCATCTGCTCCCATCAATTAAATTGATGATCATTGCAAGAAAGAAGAACCACATACAAGACAACCATACAATACACAGGGTAAGCTAGAGCCAATAACATAATCATCATATAGTCAATCATATTTCATCATCCAATATCCAT
>Ga0214545_1010977_pt1 | contig 12786 bp, 9 predicted proteins | sample CNSS4metaG_FD_160064 | JGI IMG/M metagenome (GOLD analysis project Ga0214545, IMG submission 160064) | Root nodule microbial communities from cowpea collected in UCLA plant growth center, Los Angeles, California, USA - CNSS4 | ecosystem: Host-associated > Plants > Roots > Nodule | place: USA... | reverse complement strand
ACAAAAAAAAAAAAAAAAACATAAAACATAAATAAATGAAAAATAAAGCATAACTAAATACTAACACTAAAACACTAAAAAGCATAATATACCAATTAAAAAAAAAGTTTGATTATTTTTTTATTAACTGGAAGTGGATTTACGAAGATAACAAACAATGCAACCAGAAGTCCACATCCGGTCACTACCACTTCCGGAAAACAAGTAACACACCGCATTTGGAGCATTTTAATAACTAAAAGTTGACATCTGATTAATTTCATATCCGAATGTCTACTTCTGGAAGAGTGAGAACATTATTATATTACATCTGGGACACTTTACTACCAGAACTTGACTTTCAGCAAATTATAATTTCGGATGTTCACTTCCAGAATTGCGGGGTTTTATTTTCTTTCTTTTTGGAAGTCTACTTATGTTAGGAATCCAAGTGTGAGTCTAAGTCCCACATTGACCAAAAATGAGAAAGTAGAGCACTATATAAGAATAAAGACCCATAAACCCATTGCCTTAAGGTTTTGGGTTGAGAGTGGTGTCAATGTCTTATGTGGTTAGGCTCAGGTCTCATTGGTGTTGTATCTCCCCAATGATACCCCCTCCTTATAAACCTAACAAGTGGTATTAGAGTCGATGGTTAAAACCGGCTAAGACGAGTGCAATATGGTCCTAGTATCGAAAGTTTGCCTGACAGTGTGGGTCAGGTAAGCGTGTCCCATTAAAGAAAAGAACGACGGTACAGAAAAGGGCAGAAAATGAGTACTCGTGGTTGGGAATGCTTCTGCTAGAGGGGGAGTGTACCAATGTGGTTGAAGGGACCCACTCTTGAGGGGGAGATTGTTAGGAATCCAAGTGTGAGTCTAAGTTAGGCTCAGTTCTCATTGGTGTTGTATCTCCCCAGTGATACCCCCTCTTTATAAACCTAACAACTTCCATCTCTAGTTTTTTCCGGAAATCACTTTCGTGAATGTGAAAAATTGAAAGTCCACGTCTGGTAAATTTGCCAACCAGATGTTCAAATATATACCTTTTTTGTTGGGAATGAAATGAATGAAGGTTTAGTGAAATTGCAACAAACTCGACAACAAAGCAACTGGAAAATCCTCTTTAGAAACTACGACACAATAAGAAAAAAAAGTTTTAACTTATGCAGTGAAAGTGAAAAGGGCAAGAGATTTGGGGTTGTAGCATCAAAATATAACATTTGCCATAATTTAATAAGTTTGGTCAAGACCAAACTCTGAAACTTCATCATTGCTTAATTATTACTCTTACCTTATTCATTTTGTAATTTTAATTTAATTTTTCAAAGGGCATAAATGGAACACCACAAATCTTTAGAGGTGCAAAAGAAATATTGGGGGTGCAAGAAGAAAACCCCTTAATCAAATCTGCATCGACTATGGTTACATGATGGTTTGTAGGCCTTTTCCAAAAGGGGCTTCTTCCCACACCCCTAATGTTTTTTCCTGTACCACTAAAAAGTTATTTAATTTGTAGTTTGCCCTGCACAGTAAAAGTAAAAGAGTAAATTTTCTCTCTCCTCTATTTAATACAACAGCCCACCATCAGATGCATGCACCCCAAATTTCCAATTTGATCTAGCCCCCTTTGGTATGGTAGTATCCCTTTTTTCTCTCCACATTAGTCATTTTCTCTTTCCTCTCTTCTCTCCCCTCTGATTAATTCGCACTACTGTCGCAGCCTCCAGATCTTGAGTGTAGTTATTGTGTTGCCATTATGTCTTGTGCTTCACATCCTTTTCAAGAAATCTTCCAGTTAAGTTAATTCTTCACCTTTATTCTTAGTTATTTATTTGTATGTTTTATCTGTGTAATCCATGTTTAAATTTGTAAATTAAAACGCTGTCTGATTTGAATTGGTTTTTTGAAATAACAGAAGTGGATTTCTATAGCATTATTTTTTTCCTAAAAAAGACCATTACAGATGTCGACATTCGGTAGAGGCCATTGAATTGTAGATGTCGACCTGTATTGATGTTTCAACGTTACAAATGTGGAATTAAAACTGCACCATTACGAATGTTGACATTGGAAAGAGGAAATTGAGTTACGGATATCGACATCCGATAGAGAATTTATTTTCTTTATAACATAATACTAATGTGGCTCAGAGAAGAGGATGTCGACAAACAATAGAAGCAAATGAATTGTGGATGTCGAAATTAGTTTCATTTTTTTTCTTTTAAGGTGTTACAAATTTGATTTTCAATTGGGAATATTATGGATGCGGACCTTTGGAAAAGCAAATTGGGTTGTGGGTGTGGACATCCGTAGTAAAATATTTTTGATTTTTAATGTGTTACTAGGATATGTAGATATGATGATATGATGCTCGAGATATAAGGTTTTTCCTTTCTTAACCATTCAAAATAAATTTGTTTAGAATAATGGAAATGTATTATTGATAGAAAAATCATGTTTAACCATTCTTTCTCATAACACTTTATTTATTGGTGAGTCGATTAAACATAAAATGACATCAAATTTTGATTTTTAATTTTATAGATATGCCTAGGACACGAGGTGGTTTGACAACACGTGGTGGTTCTTCTTCACATGATGTATCCGAGAGTTCAACATGGAAGAAATTGACAACTTTAGCTCGTAGAAAGGGTCAACATGTTGAACCTGCTTTACCTCACCAAAATCCACCGTCAGGTCATCTGGATGAGGATGTTATTGAGCACGATGATGTCGATGTAGCTCGAGAGCAAGAGTAGGAGGTTGGGAATGATGGAGCAGGATTTCCTAGTGGTTCATTTGATACTTCCTTATTGACTCATTATGCTGATCATGTAGCACGTGTGATATGGAAGGGTTAGATTAGTCAAAAAATTTATAAAATGGTTTTTTTATGGTTCATATGTTGTTCGATTTGTTTTAAGGAATTTTTATTTTGTTTTTAGGATCGAAATATGAAATTGGTCTCCCATGCTAAAAAAGTTACAAGATTTGTTTTTATGGTTCATATGTTATTTTGTTTTTAGTTTATTGCCGTTGTGCGATTTTTTGTATGATTACCATGATACTGGGTTTTGTTGAGAAATACTACCATGAGACAAACCGTTTTTATCTACCTAGGGGTGAACTGACTATATCTTTAGATGAGGTGTGGTCACTGATACATCTTCCAATCATGGGAAGTATTGCCCAAATCAACACTTGATTTTGAAGATGCAATAAAGACTCTAAGGACACTTTTGGGTATGGACCAGGTTATGGCTACAGATGAATTGAATTAATGTTGTGGTTCCTAGGTTAGATTGAGTTTCTTTAGGGACCTCTATAACAACTGTTACGAAAACTAGCTGTGGGAGTTTGTTGCGCGAGCGTATCTTTTGCACCTTGTTGGGTGCACTATATTTGTTGATAAAAGCGTCATTTTCGTCCTTGTTTCGTACCTGCAACTGTTTAGATATCTGCCTACATGTCGCAGATATGCTTGGGGAGTTGCTGCTCTTGTCTACTTTTACGAGTAGCTAGGAGATGCTAGCTTTGCATCAATAAAACAATTATATGGATATCTACCTCTTTTATAGGTACCCACATATATTTTACTTTTGTTTTTGTTTTCATATTAGTAGTAAATTGCTATAGTATTTTTTGTAGAGCTAGATATATGAGCACTTTCCTGCATTAGGAAGGAAGTAGTTCTGCAATACGTATGTCGAGACTGAACCTCGTGCAACACGTTTTGTCATTGGATGAGTTACTTCTACTGTACATGATGTTAAAACCTAGTTAGATGTGTCAACACCCAATTTTGTTCAGACGAATAACATTGTTTTAAAAAAAGAAATAAAAAATAAAATAAAATAAAATAATATATATATATATATATATTAAAAAATAAGTGTTAAATAAAAAAAAGGATAAAAATAATTTGTTGAAAAATAATAATAAAAATTAATTAATAAAAGTTTTTTTAATTTATGTTTTTTAAGCGTTGAGTAAAATAATTTTTGTTTTTATTATAATAAAAAAAGATAATTTCGTTTTTAATTAATTAATAAAATTCAAAAATTAAAATTCAAAAATTAAAAATTAAAAATTAAAAATTAAAAATTAAAAATTAAAAATGAAAATAAAAACTGTTTGCAGGATTGGAGATAAAGGTGTCAATTTGGCCCCTAGCCGATGGGCCAGTCCTAGCCCACTCTTCATAAAACCCCCTTTTAGGGAGGCCCCAAATGAGGGGGCCAAAAAAAAGCCCTAGCCCCTAAAGCCCCCTCTCTCTATTGGGTTAGGGCTAGGGCTAAGGTGAGTTAGGCCCCCCAAATAATGTTACATTAAGTCAGAGTCAAAGATCAAATTGAGCGACCCAGACGAGTCCAGAGATCCAAAGGTGCTCAACGAGCCAAACATGTCCAATCACCAGGACAAGTCCGAAGCCCTAGATGGGCTCGACGACCGGACGGGCCCTAAGGCCCGAACAGGCTCGAAGACCCAAATCGGCCCAACAAACTAGACGAGTCTAAAGACCTAGATGAGCCTGATGACACCGATGATCCAGAAGACCTCGATGTTCTCGACAGGCCCAAGGACACAGATAACCCTTAAAACCCGAATGGACCCGATGAACCGAACAAACCCGATGATCCAGACGGGCATGACGACCCGGACGGACCTGACGATCCGAGTGAGCCCGAAGACACGGACAAGCACGATGATATAAACGAGTTGAACGACCCCGATGACCCAGACAAGACAGACTACCTAGACGGGCCCGACGATTTAGACATGCCCAATGATCTGGACGGGCCTAATAATCCAACCGAGTCCGACGACCCGAATGGGCCCGATAGGCACGACGTTTCGAACAGACCCGACGACCAAGATGGGCCAAACGACCCAAATAGGCACAACGACCCGGACAAGTCTGATGACCCAAACGGGCCCAACGAATCGGACAAGACCGACGACCCGGATCGGCCTTATGAACTAGATGGGCACGACGAACCGAACGAGCCAAACTATCTAGACGGGCCCAATGATCCGGATGGGCCTGACTGTAACACCCCTCCAACTGAGAGCATGTCAGGTCTGCAGCCCAATACACCCCAACCCCTCACCCCGGGATTCCCTCATCGCAGGTGGGTTGTTGCCAGTGGGTATCGAACCCCCAACCTGACCTTTAACATCCTCCCAACTGGAGAGATGCAACTGGTGACATCTCTCTTGTTGAGAGGGTGTTAAAGGTCAGGTCTGGGGTTCGACCCCGACTGGCAACAACCTACCTGGTGGTCCTTGTGTGGCCTGAGGGGTGAGGGGTTGGGGTGTATTGGGCTGCAGACCTGACACGGCCCTCTTGATTAAGAGGGGTGTTACACTGACAATCTAGACGGGCCTGACAATCCAGACGGGTCAAACGACCCGAACAGGCTCGATGATCTAGATGATTCCGACGATCCGGACGGTCCTAAGTGTGGGCTTTTTTGGCACTATCCCACATAGGTCAGGGCCAAGTCCTATGGACTAGGTCAAATTGACACCTCAAATTGGAGGGAACAGTTTTTTTTTCTATCTCAACTTCTACTTTAACTGCTACTCATGACTTCATTGGCACATAATGGATGGATCGTTTTGTTTTGTTCTCATTTTTAGAGGCATTTTTTTTCCAATTATGGGATACTTTTCCATTCACGAAGTAGAAGCTATAAACCTCTTCTACTCTCATTCACGGAACAACAACAATGAAAAGAGAAAAGAATGGAGTAGTGATAGAAACAACAGTGCAACAAAGAATATAAACAACAACATTCAGAATTAAGAACAGAGGATAACAGTGATAGAAAAACAAAGTTGAGACATTAAATAAGGTACGATGCTCTGGTCATTCTATTTGTTGTTATGCGATAATGGTATAAATTGTGAATTCCTTCATCCGATGTTGCCTTAAATTGAAAATAAAAGAGAATTGAGTTTAAATAATTTGAAATAGAAAGGGTTTGATTTACTGCAAGCAAATAGAGGCTGGTTGTGAGCATTGCTATTCTGGAAATCGTGGGGCAGCCATGGTTGGTGTTGGAATCCTTTATTATAGGTAGTTCGCAGAGGTCTCACCGATGTTGCCATGGTGGTCACAACAAGGGAGAGGTGAGTCACGGTTGAACTAGTCTTGGATTTTGGAGATGATGCGATGAATGTGAGAATAAGTTGGCATTGGTGACGTCGTTGGCAGCATTAAGGTCGCACCGCCGCTGCTGGCGCCATTGAAGTCGTGGATAGTTGCTCGATGAGGGATGTAGCGTAAGGATGGAGGCAAAAATTTGTGGTTGCCGTTGCTGTTAGTGGTGGCATGACGATGGCGGTCGGCGCCATTGTTGGTCGCGTCGCCGCTGGTGGTCTAGGTCGTGAGTTGGTATGGCAATGGTGTTTTGCGGAAAGGAAGAAGATAAAGTAAGGGTTAGGTCTCATGTTAACTTGTGATGTGCATTTTGTTAATTAGGGCAGATATCTAATTCATTTCTTCATGCACCACCATAATTAATTTAGTGCACCTCTGTTTTTTTAAAGTTAGCAGATTCATTTCTTCACGCACCACCATAATTAATTCGTGCACCTCTATTTTTTAAAGTTAGTAGATTCATTTCTTCACGCACCCCTGTTTTGTAAGGTTGGCAGATTCATTTCTTCATGCACCTCCATAATTTAAGTTGCGCACCCCCACTTTTTAATTTGGATTCTGTTTATTTATTTACTTCATGCACTCCCCAATGTAATAATCCCAGACCCCTTACATTAAGTTTTATTTTTATCTTATGTACCAAAGTACCCACCCCACTCCTTTCATTTTCTTTTTTTAGGCTAGGATGCATTTACTTTATGCACCACATGTTTCTCTTTATGCACCCCGTTTTCGTGTATAGTTTTTGTCATTTAACCCACAATCTCACTTATGTACTCTTATTTTCTATTTCCAATTTTACTATTTTTAATTAAATCTCACATTTCAATCACATCATATTCAAAAATAATAAATGTATTTTAAAATTGAAATAACAATTAAAGTAATTTTATTAAAATGATAAAAATAAGAATAAATAAAATTTAAAGTTATTTTCTTTATTTTATCTTTTAGTGTCTAATTGATCGCTTGTGTCGCATGACACTTTCTTTTAAAATACAAAAATTATAAAAAGTGTGTTTGGTGTCTAATCGGCCATTCGCGTCGTACAATACTTTTTTTAAATACAAAAATTATAAAAATGTTTTAGGTGTCTAATTGACTGGTCGCGTCACACGATATTTTCTTTTAAAATACAAAAATTATAAAAAAGTGTGTTTGGTGTCTAATCGGTCGCTCGCGTCATACGGCACTCGTTTTCAAAAATGTCAAAAGACAACTTTCAAAAAATAAATTATTTAATCAAACCTTATTCTAAAGAACTCTGTAGCCCTGATCGCTCATTTTTAAAAAGAATACGTAGGACCAATGTTTTAATCCTTGTCGAGTCCCTTTCACTCCAAAAATAATTTTGTTCAACATTTTCTTATGGGAAAAATAAATATTTAAAATCAAAATAAATCTTTTGCAAATTTAATTAAAGGTACCACCTTTGAGCGGGCGTTGTAGGGTGCTAATACCTTCCCTACGCGTAACCGATTCCCGGACCCTAAATTTGGTTTTCGCAGACTTTATATGATTTTCATGGTTTTCTATGGTTTTCTAAAATAAACTATGGTGGCGATTTCAAACATCTTTTTTCCAAATAAATTTATTTTTAGTTCGTCGTCTCGTCGCGATTTAGGTTGCGACAGATGGCGACTCCATTAGGGTTACAAGCTCTTGTCTCGTAACCTAAATCGCGACAGATGGTGACTTCAATGGGGAATACATATGTTGAACCATTTCAAATCCATATTTATCATGTGCCTCTCTAATGATGACAAGGGTTATTTTGAAAGAAGGTTATGAATCACCTTGCTTGCACAAAATGAGAACCATGAACATATCTGATACAAATTAGTTGATGTTGACTTTGCGTACTAGGTGGGGATGTACATAGTGGGATGATATCGTCAAATTTTGAATCGACGACAAACAAACTAAGATTACGTTATATCGATTAGCAATTGCATACTCCATGTCCAGTATAGTCATCCACTTCTCCTGATTAGCTTGTTTATAATTAATGAAATTATAATAAAACAAATTATTATAGTGTATAGAGCTCATACCCTTGATGGTGAATGGACTAGCAAAGTCTTTCTTAGTTTTTCTAGTCGATTATGGCTTCCAACTAATGTTGAATATTCATCACGCCACAACTAAGTTTTTTGTACAAATCATGTCTAATTAGAGGCCATGACTCCTCACCCATCCCTAACAATGCATCAATGCATCTATACCCACAATTTTTATCAACAACCATATCCACAACATCCTCAATGTAAGGCTGACAAATTGGATGGAACTATTCTAACATGGGTATTCTCTTTTCTTGCATTACACATTTGGCCTTCAAATTATTTTCTTCCTTTGCAACAGAGGTATCATGTCTTGAATTCTCAATGAGGGCATCTACATGATCGAAATATCATGTCTTGAATTCTCACGATGACTCTTTTGTGCACCCGTCGTTTAAATTTTACTCGCTGGCAAAAACAATGATGTCATCGAAGGGCAAACGATGTCAAGTAATTTCTGTTTGATGGTCACTTTCCCTATAATGTCTACTTCTTTGAAATAATTGAGCACTAGATCAAGTTCGTTTTCAGTAGATAACTGCCCATGCGATTGTGAAGAGGAAACATTTGAGAAGGTCAATAGAATTCACTAACATTTTGCATTTTGTGTGCACATTTTTTTGAACGTGGAAACGACACAGAAGATGATAACAATATTAAATGCATTTAACAACTTCATGGCATCAGGATGTGTCTAGAAGAGGTCACTTACCATCTTAGATTCATTGACACATCTACTTAAATGGATATCCTTATCACGTTCTAACATCACCATTAGTTGTTGTAACTTAGTCCTCAAACCTCTCAATGATCTTTTATACTTGTATCTTGCATTGTATACTTGCTTCATAGTGGTCACATTACACTCATCTTTTTTTGTAAGAGTAAGGAATAAGTTTGCATGTTTCACTTGGCTTTTAGTCATATCAACAAGCAACGATTGTTCACTAGACTACCTACCAGCAAATGGGTGACCAACTAGAGTATCTGACAAATCATGATTATGGTAACCACATATTACCTTCAATACCCACCCCTCCCCTTTAGAGATGGGTTTTCCTCTCAATTTAAATTGATAATCACATTTTCTTGTGTCAGGTAAACTAAGCTCCGCATCAGATTTGTATTTCTTATATTTTCGACCTCTTTCACATCCTAAGAATACATATGCCTTTCTTCCTGGTTGTCCATTATATTTATCAGATCTTAGAATAATGACAACAAAATCTATTGTGGGGAAAATCTTATCGCTCGTAAACTTAGATGTATAATCTCCTTTGCATATATCATTAAGGAAAGAAGAAAAATTTGACACCAAACTCGAATTTACTTGAGAATACAAATAACTCAAATTGAAATCTTCCATAACTATAATCACCTATAGTTAATTAACCAAAAATCACCAAAATTATAAAATCATAAACGCACCATTCAAATAATTAAATTCAAAAAAAATACCAGAAAATACATATTAATCAAAATACCAGATCTAGGACACTTGTAATTAAAATTTTAATCATTTATTTCAAATATATTAATCATATTTGTTATAGATATATAAAAAATTTAAATTAATAAATGAATATTTATAAAACTAACAAAATCATATACGACATAAAAAATGGACAAGACCAAAATACACAGTCAACAATTATTAAAAAAAAAAATATTGGACGCATACCAAATGTCGACAACTAGTAAGTATATGAATCGGACGTCGACATTCTATTCATTAAATGACTTCCGTGGACTTCATCAACATTGAATCTCGACATCCGGTGTAATGGCCAGCTGGCATACGTTTTCTTGACGAACCAGATGTCGACATCCGATTTCTTTGCATAGCGGATGTCCACATCTGGTAGAGTTATAAATAGGAACCGTATCTCGATATCCGAATTTTAGACATACCAAATATCGACATCTGGTAGTCACTTAATCTTAAAGAATGTGTTTTATATTACAGATGACCACATCCGTAAATTTTGGAAACCAGATCTCAACATATGAATTTGGAATGTACCGGATGTCGACATTTTATCACCTTTTTCTGAACCGAAATTCCATATCCGATATTTAATCACATTATTTATTTTTTTCAGACACTTTGAATGCATTAAGAGTATAAACGAAGCAAAATAATGCATAAACAATGAACACCTTATAACAACAAACAACCAAAAACATGTATATAGGTATGCATCACAGAGCATTAAAAATGATACCTGCAATCCAAAAATACTAACACTGAACACAACCTCAAAAGATTCAAATAGGAGGGACCACAACCAGAAGCTCAGCCTCAGTACATCACTACAGAGGAAAACGCCGTTGCAAGATGAAAGAAGGAAGAGGTAGAGGTTGTGTTTTGAAAACGTGAAAACTTTGAAGGTGCAGGTTTTAGTTAAAAAACAACGGACAATAAATTTTTTTAATTATCTTACTTACCTTGGTTGGTAAGGATATAAATGTACTTAATGAACAGTCTTGGAGTACAAATCATCTGGGGTATAGGGAGAAACCCCTTTCCAAAATAATTGGCTGCACGTAGTGCATTATGTGACAAGAGATTTTCATGTATTTGTTTGTAATACGATTATGATTAGTAAAATCCTGTAAAAGTTATTAAATGAAAATTAGATATAACCTATGATTTCGGGGTAAATAGTGTAAAATTTGTATGTTGTTCTTGTTATACGGGTGATTTGCTATTAAACATTCTTTTTAGTACTAGAATAACAAACAAAACCGTTTCAACGATATTCTCCAAATTTGTCCTTCATTATATATGAATATTTTAAATTATTAAAATATTCATAATTTATTAATTAATGTAAATTATATATATATATATATATATTATTTATAAATTTTTACATCATATTTCCTTGGTCATTATATTTTTAAATATTAAATAATTAATTTATATTGAAAGGCTCTTTCTTCTAGCTCTCTTCTCGCTCATATTTCTTTCTTTCTTCTTTTGTCCGGGTTAAATACTCTTTCAAGAGTACTTGCTAGTTCTGAGATCCTCGGGAGATCCGAGAAGTTCCTGTTGTATCCTGGGGGGCTTGCGCAACACATTGCGGATAAGTCCTTAAGGGTAGTGAATTTACACACCTCAGGAAGTACCTTTTGTTCGTGATTTGTCAGTTATTTACAACAATCTTAAGGACTTATGGCTGACAACAACAACAACTCTACTATGCTGGAAAATCAAAATAGTTCCGGAACTCCGACCGTCTTTGCGAAACCATTTCCGGATGTATCTAAAATTGAGGTATTCTCTGGGCAGAACTTCCGACGCTGGCAAGAACGTGTGTCTACTCTTCTAGACATGTATGAAGTAGCTATGGCTCTCTCAACTTGAAAACCTGACGAATCCAGTGTCAAACAAGTTGAAGATTGGACTTATGCAAACAAGGTATGCCGACACACCTTAATTAGTGCCTTGTCTAATGATTTGTTCGATGTGTATTGCTCATATAAGGAAGCGAAAGAAATTTGGGATTCGTTGATTCTCAAATATACTGCTGAGGACGTCGTCTGACAAAGGTTCATCATAGGGAGTTATTACCGTTGGGAGATGATCGAAGACAAAGACATAAAGACTCAAATCAACGAATATCACAAGTTACTTGAAGATATCATAGCAGAGAACATACTCCTGCCTGATGAGTTTGTTTCAGAACTTTTGATCGAGAAATTACCGTCATCCTGGACTGACTATAAACAACAGCTGAAACATAGACACAAGAAAATGACGCTTCAAGAGCTCCTTACACACATCATAATAGAAGACACCAACAGGAAGGAGAGTGCTACTGCAAGGGCCAAAGCTTTATCCGCAAAGGCAAATATGGTAGAAGACAAACCTGCTTTAAAAAGGTACGAGAACAAACCTGATCACAAAAGGAAAAATAACTTTCGAAATTCCCGTCCCAATGGATCTAACCCCGTCTTTAAGAAAAAAGGTAATTGCTTCGTATGTGGGAAGCCAGGCCATCATGCACCTCAATGCAGGCGCAAAGCAAGAAACGACAATCCTCCTAGGGCAAATATAGCCCAAGGGGAAGATGATACTATAATTGCGGTCGTTTCTTATGTAAATCTGATTACCAATGTGAGCAAGTGGGTGGTAGACTCTGGTGCTACCAGGCACATCTGTGCAAACAGGAGTGCTTTTACCTCCTACACTAGTGTAGGGGATGAAGAAGAACATGTTTATCTTGGTGATTCCAGGACAACTCCAGTCATTGGAAAGGGAAAGGTTATTCTAAAACTCACATCTGGGAAGACTCTGGCCTTGAGTGATGTGCTATATGTGCCCTCTATAAGAGTTAATCTAATCTCTGTAGCACTACTGGGAAAAGTGGGGGTTAAAGTGTCATTAGAATCTGACAAGATTGTAATGACAAAAAATAATGTTCTTTGTACTCAATATTTCAAAAATTATAAATGAATCATGTTCTTCTGCTTATATCGTTGACTCATATGATATGTGGCATGCTAGATTAGGACATGTGAATTCCTCATATGTTATGAAATTGCAACGACTAGGATTAATTAATATGCA
>Ga0214545_1010972_pt1 | contig 12794 bp, 10 predicted proteins | sample CNSS4metaG_FD_160064 | JGI IMG/M metagenome (GOLD analysis project Ga0214545, IMG submission 160064) | Root nodule microbial communities from cowpea collected in UCLA plant growth center, Los Angeles, California, USA - CNSS4 | ecosystem: Host-associated > Plants > Roots > Nodule | place: USA... | reverse complement strand
TCATAAACAAATAAATATATAATATATATATATATATATATATATATATATATATATATATATATATATATATAAATAAACGGATTGGATCTTTATGCATATAATTTAAATTAATTTATGCATATAATAATTTATACAAACCCCACATTCTTTATTTCATTATACAAGTATAGGAATTCACTTATTCTCACCTGTTAAAAACGAAACCTAAAATATCACAGTTTAAACAAGAATAAAAGGGAGGAGACAAAAAGGAGAGGAAGTGGAATATAGTATATGCATAAAAAAAAAAGGCTATGATAAAGTTTGAGCCACGGGGTTTTTGAATCACTTCTTCATAAGAAGGTTTACATGTTGTGTCAAGGGTATCAGTGTAAGTGCAATTCACTGTTTCATCCACTAAATTCAATTTGCTTCCTACCTATCTATGTCACTGAATAAAATAAAATAAATAAATGATACTAGGCATTATAATTAAAAAGTTCTATTAACCAAGAACAACCACATTTATACTTAATCTATGGCAGTATTGAAAGAATCACTACCAGCATTATCCACTTCTCTTCATGACACCAGTTGCAGGAAAGAAACATCAAGCTCATCACTGGCAATAACCGGAACTCAAAAATTAAAATTTTGCTATCCAAACCTTGTCATCCGTCATAAATCCTACAGGGAAAAAAAGGCAATACTAACAATACAGTCAATCTGGCTTGGAGCTTGCAAGTTAGAAAGCACACATACAGCATAATGTTAACTAAGTACAACTAAAATACGAAAAATTAAATAGTATAAATTAAATTAAAAAAAAAAAAGTATTGGTGTATTAGCCACTTGTTGAGTTAGCCAAGAAACTAAAAGGAATGGTAATTCATGAAATATTGATGATTAAGAATTCAAGTTGTTTACAATACAAAGAGCCACAAAATACTGCCACACGGCATATGAGATGTAAGACAGTAGATATCAATCCAGAGATAATAAAAATATACTCAACTTCTGACTTGTAATCAAGATAGAGCACCATGGAAAAAAATGCATCTTTATAATACAAAGAATCTCAAACTCGAACTGGGACAATCTCAGCTTTGCATCCATAATTCCAACATTTCACAATGAAAATTGTGTTTTCGATTTTTCATGAAGTGACCACCATTCACAAGCTTATGTGCAACTAATAACATCCAATATTAGTCAAGGTAGCAGGCATCCAATCTTAACCCAAGTCTGGCAAGTACCAACTATCTAAACTTAACCCTTGTCCAAGAGGCATAAGCAAATATATTAATGCATTACAATGAGTTGATATTACTCAAACACCTTTTTCTTTTCAAAATTTCAAAATACCTTTTGGCACATCTTGATTAAATATCTTAATGACCTGGTAATATCAATCAAGTTTATGTTAGTCCATGCAAAACACTGAATTTCTGTACTAATTGCATCTATTGCTACTAAATGGACAACCAGCTACTTTATATCTTCAAATTATGTTCCCTCTTAAGATGTTTTGCTTACCAGCGTCATTTCTGATACATCCTATTACTTAGTTTACTGTTTATGTTTTTCATATTCAAAATATATCCTTCCTCCGGCAGCTGTATATCATTGCTTAAAAATTGTCATACCTGCACAGCTATACCCTATTATTATTCAGTTCTGAGCACAAACTCCATAGTGGAATCAATATTGACATGTTAATGCATTTTAAATTTAAGTCCAAACCAGTTTCTGAAAGAATGAACACGAATGTATCAAATCAGTAAAAGAAAACGTTTCAGGGATATTCTTTCTTGTTCGTTTAACCTCAGCCCTCTCTATCTAAGTGCTAACAAATCAAATCCCATGATACACCACTGTGAAAAAAATAGTCTTCAATTGTGTACCGTGTGAGTGTCCTTTATATGAGAGGAGTCCGTTGCGAAACCCTAGCTTTCTCAGCATCAATGATAGACTCCATCAACTTCACCGCATTCTCCAGCTTCCCCTTCGCATTCACCACAACATAATCAAAATTCTTCATATGCTTCATCTCCTCTCTCGCGGTGCCGATCCTCACCAGCAGCGATTCCGCCGTCTCCGTCTTCCGGTCCACGAGCCTCTCCACCAGAGCCATCTCGCTCTCGGCCGCCACGAACACAAACACCGCCGACTTCCCAAGCGCCTTCCTCAGCGTGGCAGCGCCCTGAATATCGACCCTAAGAACGGCGTCACAGCCCTTGGCGAGGCATTCGCGAATCTGCTGCTTGGGGACGCCCTTGTAGTCCCCATAGACGAGGGCGTACTCGAGCAGCTCCTCCCGCTCCACCATCCCGAGAAACTCCTCCTTCGACACGAAAAGGTAGTCCTTGCCGTCGACTTCGGTGGGGCGGCGCGGGCGCGTTGTGGCGGTGACGACAAAGTGGAGGCCGCGGCGGACCTCGCGGAGGCGCGCGATAAGGGTGTCTTTGCCGACGCCGCTGGGGCCGCTGATGACGATGATGAGAGGGTTGGGATTGGCAGAGAGAGGGTCGGAGCTGAAGGGGGAGCCTAGGGAAGCTTCCAGAGCGCGGAGGAGATCAGCGCGTTCGGATTTTTCCAAGGTGGGGATGGGAACGGATAAGGGTCTGCGAGCGTCCCCCATTTTGGAAGAAGAGAAGGATTTGATGGCGTTGGAATGGGGTTTTTGGGTGAGGGAATTGAGAATGTGAGGTTTTGGTTTTGGTGAAATTATTGGAAGACGAGGAACAGTTGTGCACACGAGCCTGCGGAGCATGGAGCACTCGCTGTAAATACCACTGCTCATCCACATCACATATCAGATTGACGAGGTCGTTAATTTACTCAAAACTAAACAAACTACTTTAGAGCTACAGCTTAACGCTCTTTATACTCACTCTTCTCATATTTGTACACAGAACTGGTATTTCGCTTTACTCACTCTTGAGGTATAGAAAAAATACCTTTGAACTCGTCAAACTGTGAATGTTTGTTTGTTCTTCAAACTGTGAATGTTTGTTTGTTTTCTGTGAATGTTTGTTTGTTTTCTATTCGTAAAAACAAGTAAAATAAAAACTTGTTTTATTGTTTCTTAGTCTTGGTTTGGGACCTCTTGGCGAATAGTTTGGTCCAGAAAGATGTAATGAATGGGACTGTGTTAGCGATCAACAAGTGTGACTTGTTAAATTTGAATGGCAGAGGAAACCCTCCATTCCCAAAGCAGGGCCTGGCCTGCAAAGAACCGGTTTCCTTATGTTTCCTTATCTCTTGGATAACTTAGTTGTTTTCTGTATATAGGCATAAAAGTGAGCGCTCATGTTTGTCCATATAATAAGATATGATTTCACTGGCCGAGGAAAAGACTTGCAGGGAAATATCAGACTGCACACGTGGAATTCAGCAAGCATAGGGGTAAATTAAGGAGTTAAAACTTCAAAGGAGGCCAACATTAGTTTCTTTTGTTAAACATAAAATCAAGTTCCTAGCAGCAGAGATGTGCCATAGAGAAAGAGACAAGAGAGTGACTTTGGCTATATGTCTGTTTAAAAAATAAAATACATTATCTTGGTAATGGTATCCAAGTTAAACTGGGGTATAATAACAACTACAGTTCAGCAATGAAGCAACCGGTCTGTCTTCAAGTTCATGGCTTTTCAGATCTTTCATGTACTCTGTTATTAACACATTAGAGTGCAATAAAATCATCAATTGGACCATGCGAACCCTTGAAATTGACTATGCATTTGAGTGAATTATCCTCTAGGTACTTCAACATTGGGAATTGAGCCCCTTTAGCTCTCCCCTTTGTCTGTTGCTATGTGAAATTTCAGTTCTGACCATCAACATTAGGTGTACCACATGAACCTCAGGTATCTATCAGAGCTTCATGGCACAATACAAGGCACTAGTTGGCCACACATTCAATATCAATACCACTGACCACCAGGTCCACCTGGAGCAGCAGCAACTTTTCTTGCCATGTATTGAGGCTTTGGCTGCAGTCCATTTGAACCTTCCATCCCATCATCCTCTGCACCCGTCTCACTTTTATAGCCTGGGTTTCTCCTAGGATATGAACAGTTTGACGCTGCGAACTGAGCTGAAACAGATGGATTCCTGACTATCCTCCTCTTCTCAGTTTCAGCCGTTACTGCTACCCCACAGTTATTGTATCGCATCACTGAACCAACAACCTTTCCCGGCCTTGCTGCCACACCTACAGACAGTGAGCCACAAATGGGTACATTGGATGAGAAGATCATAGTACTGTAAATCCATAGGAAGTATCGGATGAAAATTACATTACAATTCCTTAAAACTATTTACAAAATAAATCATCAAAAAAAATTAAAGTAAATGTGTGCAAAGATGGAAATATAAGCTCTTATTGGTTAAAAGAAAGATTACTTAAAATGAAACAAGCATCATGAAGGCACAACACTCTTGTCCGATAATACCATTCATGTGTGTGTCGAGTAAATAGGAAGTAAGGGAAACAGAGAAGGGATAAAATGCATGTAAAAGTCAATCATCACACCTTGAATATTTTGAGGTGCTGGTAAAGGAAGCCGGGACATAGGGATAACATTACTCCTATCTACTGGTTGTTTCTCAACTTCTTTGATGGAACATTTGGACAAATCATCTGCAACGTCCGACGTATTATGTATTTTGTTGTCTGAATACAACACACAAGGCCTGCATGACAGTAAAAAATCAGCAGTGTTGGCAATTCCAAACCAGATACAGGGGATGTATTCTATTTGGAGTTTCACAATATAAAAAATAATAATAATGTGACCAAAGAGGAAAGCAACAATTTCCAAAACAGTTACAGAAAATTAGAATACCTGGGCAAAGATGCATGTTGCCTCTCAGGTGGAGCAACAGTTCCTCCCTTGCCGTAATGCTCCTCAAGATATGCAAATTGCTTCTTGAAGTGATCCACAGCACTACTCGAAATAGAATTGAAGGAAAGAAATCAGGGGGAGAAACCAAAAGCTAAATTTAGAGATATAAGAGTAATAAAACCAGCCAAATCCAAAATACATCAATCTAAATAAAATATGCAAGAAAATCACAAATTTACAATTCCCTAAATAAATAATCAATTCGAAGCCAAAATTACATCTCATCAGAACATTCCAAACAAATTATTTCAAAATAAGAAAATTAGCAGATACTGAACAGCAAGTATCGATATATCATATAGTTACTTTCATATCTATGAAATTAAACATGAAACTTGAAAATGATGTTGATCCTTATATCATAGTTACTTTCATATCTATGAAATTAACTTCAAACTTGAAAATAACGTGGCTTAAACCTTATGCGAGAAAGATAATGGAGATTGTTTTCTTAATATATGGGTTGCCATGGCATTTTATTTTGTGCTTTCTTCGATAAATCGATTATTTTAGCCATAACTCAAATCTTCTTAAACACTACAGAAGTTACATTAAACTATACAAGATACTGCAAAAAAATAGACTCCTCAATGAATGAAAATGAAAATTGTAAAACCCACAAGAGCAAGATTTTATGAACTATTAAGCAACAATATCAGGTGGAAGCAACATCCCAATATGTTATGTTCATGAAGTGCTAATGATATGTAAAACAAAATTTGGGTAGAGATTTAGACAATACCTCGGATACATGAAGCCTGTTGGTTCTGCTCCCTCTAGAAATTCCTTCAACATCTTCGGATGGTACTCCAGAATCTCACGGTATATAAGCTCACGGACATCTTCCTTTGTTATCCGGCGTCTCTCAAACTCAAATTCCATCTTGGTAACAGGCTGAGCAGATGGTTCTCTCTCAACCTTGGCCAAGCCTTTAAAATATGGATCCGCTAGAGCCTAACATTATACACACAAAACCCTATTAACCAGATATAATACAGCAAGTGAACCGTAGATAGATGGACATCAAAATCTAACCTCTTCAGCAGTAGGCCGATCCTTAGGCTCAAATGCCAACATTCTCTCTAACAACCGAAGAGCTAGGGGGTCTGCATTTGGAAACTTTTGTGAGAAAGGAACTGGCTTCTTCTTACGCATGCTGCTCAAATATCTACGAGCTTTCTCATTTCGTACCTATTAATACAATACCAAGGTTGCATTAAGTGACTAAACAGAACAAACAGATAACAAAAATGCTAAAAGGAAAACTGAACAACAGACCCTAGCAATGGCTTCAGGAGATGGAGTTCCAAGAAGATCAGTCATAAGGTCTAGTTGATGAACAACATTTTTCCCAGGGAAAAGAGGTTTTCCAGTCAAAAGTTCTGAAAATATGCAGCCAATGCTCCATATGTCTATAGCCGGTGTATACTGAAAAACAAAAGTTCATGATAAAATTTATTTAATAACTCCAACATTAGATAATAAAACATTAAGACACATGGAAACATTATCCATTTTCATTTCACAAACATCATCAACTTAACACTTTAGAATATGAAACAAACAATGATACTGATTCCTATTTAAATCTTAGAACTATCCAGAATAGACATTATAATGTAATTAAAAGTAGCAATTCTGATGCGGAGGAATGGCATGGAATCTTTTACTATTTCCTACCTTTCTAGTTGTTTTCAAATTAATTATACTCAACACGAATTGGAATTTTGGAGCAGCACACATTCCTTAGTAGACTACGTGGATGTAAAAACCATAAAGGACGGATAAAACGGAAGAATACTTCAAGTTTCATCTGTTAAAAAAGGGTACAACTCAAACAAAGAGGAAAACTGTACCACACAGCTATAATACTTACAATGTTGTATGGAACTGAAGGTTCGAAGGTAAAAAGCGATCAAGAAAGCAATTATATTGTAGGGATAAGAATATTGAGGGCACATGAGATACAAGGGGGATAGGAATGAGAGCAATACAAAGAATTTTCAGGAAGCACAAATGAAAGATGGTAAAATCTCGCCTATTTAGGTATGTGTGGAGAAGACTGCAAAAGTTCTAGTAAGAAGAGTAGGCCAGATGTAAGGTACCCCCCCTTAATAGAAACCATTAAGAACCAAGAAGGATACAAAGATCAATGGCTTGTCTATATAGCTACGACCATGATAGAAGATTACGACACCATTAGCTGACCACTCAGGGGGAAAACGTTGTTGTGCATATATTATTTAGTGCAGTTAAAATTTAAAATTGCTATCTGACACATTCATCACGAAAAATAAAACTTTTTGATTAAGTAACTCAACAATCACTACTTAAAAATATTAAATATTTGATGAAATTGACTAGCGATGCTAACTAATAGTAGTAACATTTACTGCACCTTGGAAAAAAAGGATCCGCACAACTCAGGAGCCCTATACCACCTTGTTGCAACATAATCCTGTAAGCAAACAAACAGAATTGAGAAGCAATGAACTGAGAAGGACGGCTATGTTCAATTGAAGGTATTAGTATATTAGTCGCAGGGAAAAAGAACCATACTGTCCAGAAGATAGCAGTAGGGGTATCATTGAAAGCCACTCTCGCAAGTCCGAAGTCACAAATCTTCAGCTTGCAGTCAGCATTTGCTAAAATGTTCTTTGGCTTTAGATCACGGTGAAATACATTTGCTACAAGTTCATAAAAAAGTTTAATTTATCCGAAATGATAGTAGCAACTAGGTTTATACAGCAAAAAATATATAGGCTATAGCAAACAATCTATCAAAGAGCCCCTAACTGACCAGTGTGTATATACTTCAAGCCTCGAAGAAGCTGATACAGGAAAAACTGGTAATGCTCTGGCGTCAGATCATCATTAGCTTTGATGACCTGATGCAGATCAGATTCCATGAGTTCAAAGACAACATATATATCTTTGAATTCCCTTCTAGAAGGAGGTAAGAGAATATGCTTGATCTCCACAATATCTGGATGGCGTAAAAGTCTAAGAAGCTTAATCTCACGAAGAATGCGAGTAGCATCAGAAACATGCTCAAATATGTCATTGATTTTCTTTATTGCAACCTTTTCTCCAGTGTGTGTATCATATGCAGAGCAGACAACACCATAGCTTCCTTTACCAATTACTTCCTCTATTCTGTATCTGCTCCCCTCACCATATTCTGTAAAGAAGTCCACATCCACGGACGACTGCATAAACACACAAACCAAGCTACTATACCATCAAACTCGAACTCAACATTTTTACATAATGAAGAGAGACAACACTGTTCCACATTTTTACACCCAAAAGTTGCTAGACTGGTGTCTTAAATTTGCACACAGGACCATGAACGACAGAGGATAAAAGTAACTCCAAAGTTTTTAAAGACGGATATCAAGATAGTAAATTTAAAATTGCACAAAAACCACGGAGTGTACATTAGACTTTTAAATCCCAGATGCCGAAATTTCTTGGTACGACTAAATTTCATAGGGATAAAAGCTGAATTGTGAAGATAAAATACAAACCGTTATTACGTGTTAGTGATTTTATAATATTAAAATAAAATGAAACATAAAGGAGGAGAAGTGGGGGCTAAAATAATCCACTGCAATAGTTTGCAGATACCATAGAAACCAAAAAAGTAGACAACCAAATCTTAAACGAAGGAAAACTTTCTGCAGGACCTCTCACAAACAAACACTGCAGACTTGGGCATATGCCAGAGAAATATAACATTTGCCAGTCACGTTGTTTCTTCTTAACTAAAAACGGTTCTCACGTCCAAAAACCAAAAAGAGAGAAAAAAAAAGTAGTTCCAGGGAAGATTTAGAGCTCCACGCTAGATGGTATTAAAAAACATGTTTTTTAAATCATAGAGAATACAAATTCCACCCATGTCCTATAGATGCAGAACTCAACACAAAAAGCATCCACTCCCCTTCAATACCTACCCAATTTCTCTCCGAACAATACAAATCAACAACAAACACAAATTAAGCTACAACACATATCAGTTAAGCAACTTTACCTTTTTTCTCTGATCAGGATGCATCTCTGCAACTAAGCATAAAAACCCTACAAATGATTTAAGCCAGTAGGTGCATCCAACAAACCCCTCTCACCTCAACTCAAATTCAGATCACGCAAACTCCCACTTCCACTTCAGAATCCCAGAAAATTAAAAGAGACAACCCCAGCGGCACCAGAACGCCCCAGATCAAAAGAGGGTGTTCAAAATGCAAACCAAGAAAGAACAAATCGAAAGGAATTAGTAAAAGTAAAATCTTTCAGTTCAAACTTGAATGGAACTCAACAAGAAAACCGACCCAGAAAATCTTAGCGGCGAATACAGCAACTGCAATTAAAAAACAAGAACACGTACTGGAACACAACTCTGTTAGAATTAAAAAAAAAAAAAAGAAAAAAAAAACACACAAGGAAAAAAAATCTTTTAAAAATAAAAAAAAAAAAAAGGAATAAGAAACCCCCAAAGCTAAAAACAAATGGAGAAAGAGTCGAAATGTAGCTGAAAAGGCCAAGGACGCAGATCAAGCTGGAGTGTGAAAGCGTTAAGCTAAGAATCAGCGGAAAAAACTAATCTTGGGAGGATCTGCTACGGCGATAACCACTAACGCTGCTAAAGGAAATGAATAAATAGATGCGTAGAACAAAGGCTGGAACTTAGCAGAATAAGATTCTTGATATTGGGGTATTGGAAGAAAAGATTGTGATGGAAAATTGGAGTGAATAAAGGTACACAAACTTTTGGATCTCACACAAGCCGCGTACTACCGGTTCAAGTTGAAGAAGATTGTGGTGCAGAGCTTTGGAAAGTGCAAGAGAGAAAGAGGGATGAATAGAAGAAAAATAATACTATAATTTTAATTTAATACTATAAAATAATAATTTTGAAAACGAGTGTGATTGTAAAGGAAGAGTATTATTGCAAAAAAGTATGAGTGTGTCTTTGCCACTCAATTTCTCCCTTTTCCTAATTTATTTTTTCGTTTTTTTTTTTTTTTTTTCATCCTTTTTCTAAGATATTGGATAAGATATTATGTGGAAGGAGGTGTTTGAATCTTGTGGCATTCCTTACTCATGGTCAATAATTGTTGCTTAACTAGCTTCTGATTGATTCCCAGAGATAAAAAAATTACATGTCTCTTATGATTATTGTTAATCAAAGAGTGAAAAGAAAGTGAAGAAGGTAATCCAAACAAATTAGAGAAATACATGTTTCGATTTAATGTGTAATAAAAAAATAATTGCAATAAAATGTCAATTGCAAGATTTTCAATTTATTGGCTTGATTTAAGCATTTAATTGATTTTTTATTGTCAAATATGTGGGCCATTTTTTTCCTTGGCAGCAACAGCGTCCAACTTCCTGGAATTGGTTTTGGATGTCTCATCAAAGTCATTTTCGATTTCATTTTGCACGTTATGTTACGAACAACCAGTCACAAGTTAGATAACTTTTATAAAATTAGATATATTTGGTACCAGAGAAATAATAATTCACACAAAAATAAGAAAAAATGAAAACATAATTATTAATTTATTTACTCTTGAAAATTTTCTACTTGTTTCGAAAACATACACGTACATATATAGAATATGGAATTAGTGTGGTCACTGATATATTTTTTTTGTTCTGTTAATAACAACAACAAGAACATCATGGAATAATTTAATAGAGATATCATTCCATTGAATTCCTCATATTTCAAACGAAAGACAAATAATAGGGACAAGAACATTGACGAAGGTTTGTGTCCAAAAACTATTGAAGAAAGGGCACAAAATAAGGCAAGTATGAATATTGATGTGAAAAAATCGAAGTTAGAATTCAGTAATTCCAAATGGCATGTGCCTCACATGGCTTGAATACTTCTTAAATCGTGAATCGGTGGCTTTTAGGTATAAAATAATACATGGACTCGGTTCTGCCAAACTTTATCTTTTTAATTCAACTATGACAGTTTTCAAGCTGTTCCCATTAATTTTCATTTTTTTATATAATAAATATATTGGCTCTATTTAAAAATGCACTGAATCAAATAATAAAATTGGAAATAATTAATTTATAAGCTTTATAAATGGATTGCTGAAAAATGCAATAATACTCATTTTTCATTTGTAAATTTCTAAATTTAATCAGAGAAGCAACAATTTGTCCTTAAATAAATAAATCAAGCGACATATCTTTATTGGGAGAAGTTTAAAATCCTTTCTTCAAGCAAAGGACACCTTGTTGCTTCTGATTTGGGGTAGAAAACAGATAAACACCGACCTATGTTATTTCGAGCAAAACAAAGCTTTCAATTCTCTTGGTACTAGAAAAATACGTATTAAAAAGAAGAAGTTTATCAACAAAATAATGTTCATTTTTTTTATATGAAACTGAATCATTGTTTGTTTTGCCCCAAAATAGTTCCCAGAGCACCAAAAATCATTGCAGAATCGTAATGGCCGTCAATTTCCTTTGTCAAATGGAGAAAAAAAATGGAGAAAACAGAAGAAATATAAACTTCTGACAAGAAAAAATTTGAGGTGGGGACAAAGTATGGGTTGTTTCTTACACACTATGGTTGCAAGAGATGCTCCAAGAAACTATGAAGGTCAACGAAATGGTGATTCCACCGTTTGTACTATAATCAGGTCCACCACAACTATTTTTCTATCACTGCTTTTCATGCAATCATAGTAGAAACCACATTTATTTTCAGATTAAATACATCGTAAGATTGAATTATTATCGTACTTAGTCTGATTATAGTATGAAAACGGCTCAGGGAAACTCTCCAAATCAACTTAACGATTGGTTTCTTAAATCCAACACAGGTATTTATGCTATGTTTGCTGTTTTGGAATGTCCAAACACGTTATTTTATTTGGTCAAAGTATTATTTTTAAAAATTTTCGAAATAGGGTTTATATTATGCATACAATGGAACTTGATGATGAACCCCACAATTGAATTTGAAGTCCAAAAATGTATCTCAATTATTTTTCATTATTGATGATTACTCTCACGTGCTCCCAAATAGTGAAGATCCATGTCCCATGCATAATCAAAACTATTATTATTATTAGTTCCCAACTAACTGGGTAATGCTTTTGAGTTGGACGTTGAAACATCAAAAATCAAAACACGATGCTTGTTATCATTCTTCTTTTTTGCTTTTGTTTTTGCCGAAGCTAGACATCAAGATAATAATAATTATTATAACAATAATAGTATAATAGTTTGCAGGTCTTGTATGAATCCTTATACGTAGATTTCACTAAGATATTTTTGCGAATTCAAAAATCATATAGAATGTCCCTATCTTAAAGAGTACGAAAATGATATTCCAATATAATTTGAACTAATTTTTCTATGAACGTGAGGTGATGATGTTGTGCATCTTTTAGTGTTCCATTTTTTATTTCTGAATACCAAAATCTTTGTTATGACTCCACATATAATATGAGAGCACTCCCACCAGAGGTGGGAGGTGTTGTTTACTTTATTTATTTGGAAATGCCTTGAAGCAAGGAAGATAAAGGATTTTTGAGTCTACTGTAACTTTAATTTAATTTCATTTTCATGAATGTAAGGTGATGATGTTGTGCATCTTTTGGTGGGTGTTCCATTTTTTATTTCAAAATCTAAATACCAAAATCTTTTCCAGCACTCTCCATATAATTTGAGAGAACGTCCCACCTTTGGAAGCGGTTGTTTGTTTTTATTTATTTGGAAATGCCTCCAAGCAAATTCTACTCAGATTTACGTGATACTCAAAACTGCTTGGGATATCTCTCTTGTGAGGTATATCGAACGTACAACGACGCCATTTTCCTATGCTTCCCTGCACCATGCAACCAAGATTTATGTTATATATGAATTTGTATATGC
>Ga0214545_1010969_pt1 | contig 12800 bp, 7 predicted proteins | sample CNSS4metaG_FD_160064 | JGI IMG/M metagenome (GOLD analysis project Ga0214545, IMG submission 160064) | Root nodule microbial communities from cowpea collected in UCLA plant growth center, Los Angeles, California, USA - CNSS4 | ecosystem: Host-associated > Plants > Roots > Nodule | place: USA... | reverse complement strand
AAAAAATCCAATTACAGAAGATAACCGAATATTAAGTATTTAGGTAGTGGAAATAAATTTGCAGTACATTAAGGTCATCAAGTTTGAAGTCCATTTTTAAAGTAGAAATTATTTGACCAAAATATTCATCATCACTCCCCATTTTTTTAGTTAGTAGTCCCCACTTATGTTATCAATTATTGATGGTTACTTTTACAAAAAACCTAAGTAATGAACATAACCGAAAAGTGAGTATTTAGGTAATGGAAATCAATTTGCAGTACATTAAGGTCATCATGTTTTGTGGACAATAAACTTTGAACCCCATTTTGAAGTGGAAGTTTTTAGACCAAAATCTTCAACACCACTTGCGACCTTTTTAGTCAGTACTCCCCACTTATGGATTCAGTTATCGATGGTTACTTTTATGGTCAATAGAACATCATCAAAGTGACCTTCTGATGGTAGAAAATGATTTTCATGACAACAACATTCACTATTGGGTTAAGTGGATAGTGGCCCTTTTGGGAAATCTGCTAATACTGATATTGTTCATAAGTGGGGAGTACATAAGTAGTACATGGGGAGTTGTGATGAGTATTTTGGTTTTCATTACCCATGTTTTATATCAAAATCAAACTTCATTCTGAATATAATTTCCTCACAAGAACTTTAACATAGTACAAATTCATTTCCATCACCATGACATTCAATAATGGGTAATGTGGCCATAAGGCTTTTTTGGAATTTTCAAAAGTCAGACTATGATCAAAACCAGGGAGTGTAAAACAATTAAGTGGGAAGTTATGTTGGATATTTTGGTCATCAGTACCAATTTTTTGTTTCATATTTCGTAATGCATCATGTCATACATACATAAGTGGAAACAAAAGTCAAACTATATGGGTACCTGCTACAATTGATTAAGCCTAAAACAATAAACTTTACATGCACAACCAACAATGAAAATAACGTCAACGAATGAAGAAACCATTTAAAAAATACCTGATTCTCCAACCCTTGCAATCACTCCAGCTGGCAAAAAATCTGACCTTTTCTGCTCAATCTCACAAAAATCAAACCTATCTATGTTTGTGTTGTGGGCTCTCTCTTTGAAAAAATAAACAGATCAACAATGGGTTATCAAAACCATGGACGATGAAGACAGTGTGGAAAATCTGTGTAATAGAATCAGAGGAAACTTACAAGATAACAATTTCTCCAAGCCCTTGTCTCCAAAATCCCAGTCTCAATGGTTCTTTGCTTCTCACTACAAACACTTCTCTCCCTTGCAACCCAAAACTGACACACGTGCCACACTTAATTTCATTTAATGAAATTCAATTTTTAAAATGAAATTGTCGTGCGACATCATCATTGTCAAAATTGAGTCTAGAAAGTATGTATGAATCTCATTTTCGTTTGCAAAATTAGAGGAAAGACTAAGGCAATGTGAAAAGAAGGAAAAGTCACCTGATAGAAAGATCCAAACTGTAAATTTTAATCTATAATAACCCAAATCTATATTATTTTAAGTTTATTTAAATGTAGCTTTTCAAATCCAATTCAATATTTTTTTTTTATTTTAAGTTCAATCTACTTAATTGGATTTGGATTGGATGATCTTTTGAATTTTGAAAATCCAAAATTAAGATGCATCTAGGTGGTGTTAAGTTTGCCTGAGACAAAGGTCGAGCCAAATCGGCCTAGGCAGAGTCAAGTCTGCCCAAGTCAAAAGTAGAGTTGAGTCAGCCCGAGCCTAAGATTGAGACATGTCTTATTGGATTAAAGGTTAAGGCAAGTTGGTCTAGATCGAATATCGAGTTGAGTTTACCCAGACTAAAGCTTGATTTGAGTCAACCTAGTCGAAGAATTGACTTGAGTTGTTCCTAGCGAAGAATCGGGCCATGTCAGCTAGGGTCGAAGGTTGAGTTGATTTGACTTTGGCCAAAAATTGAGATGAGTTGGCTTGAGTCGAAAGTCGAGATGAGTTAACCCAGATTGAAAGATCAAACCAAGCTTGTTAGCATTAGACATTGATGATAACAAAAACTATAATGAAATAGGAGAGAACAATCAACATAGTAATGTTCCAACAAAGCTAAGATGATTAGACAATAATCTTATATAAGCACTGAACATAGGAAAGGTTAGCTAGGTCAAAGACTTCATTAGATGCTCATAAATAACCATTAGATGACCATGTTCTTTACTGTGAATATATGTTTTTGTTAAACTAATGTGTGTTCGTTAATGATCAAATGACACAACATGACTAGAACTAAGATGGAGCTGGCAAGAAGAATATGTGAAATACAAAAAGTGTTGCAAAATTGTCAAATCATCCAAGAAAGAAAAGTAAGAATACTCTAAGTATAAAGTCAAATTCATTTATTTATAGTGATATTGGGTTGAGTGATAGCCATTGCAATATCACATTGTGAGGTATACCATGTGAGCATATTTTTACTCTCTTGCATGAGAGATTGATTTGTTCTTTGTAATTTGGAGTTCTTGATCTCAAGGGGAGATTGAGAAGGACACTTGGAGAGGTTAAACTTGTTGTAACCTGGAGAGGTTTATACTCGTGATTTTTCTAGAGGTTAAACTCATTGTAACCTAGAAAGGTTGATACTTATGCTAGTCAAGGGATTTGGTTAGTAGAACTTCTTAAGTAGGTTGGCTAAGAAAATAAACATAGCCTCAAGGTGAACCGATAATCCTTGTGTGCATTAGCCTTTGCCTCACTCCTTAATTTGTTAATATTATTATGTTTGTGCAAAATGATTGGAAAACGTCTACTAGCTTTATTCATTTCCCTTTCAAGAGCCACCTTGCACCAATAAAGATGGCCTAGGTCAAAGGTTGAGCTAAGTCAACCTTGGCTGAAGTTTAACATGACTTTTGCTAGATCGAAGGTCAGCCTGGGACAAAGGTCAAGCAGAGTTAGCCTGGGATAAAGGTCAAGTAAAGTTAGTCTTGGATGAAGTTCAAACATCATTGGTTTGAGACGAAGGTTGAGCTGAGTTTACCAAGGTCAAAGAATCAAGACGAGTTGGCTCGATCTAAAGGTAGAGTGGTTCAGCCTAGATTGATGAATCAAGATGAGTTAGCACGGACTAAAGGTAAAGTTGAGTCACTTGGGCTGAGTGTTGAGTCGATTCAGCCTAGATTGAGAATCGAGCTAAGTTTGTCCAAGTGCAAGGTAGAGCAAAGTTGTGCTAGGTCAAAGGTGAAGTCGAGTTAGCTCGGGGTAAAGGTTGAGTCGAGTTGGGCCAAGCTTAGTGTAGTGGACCTGACCAAATCTTATGTCTAATTGGTCACGCTGAAAGGTTGAAACGAGTTGTTCCGTGTCGTCTTGGATCAAAGGTTGAGTTATCGATCAATATTGGAAGTTGAGATAATTAGGCTCGACTTGGAGATGGAGATGAGTATGCCTTGTCCAGAACAGATGTTTGAGCTCGATATTTATGACAAGTCGGCCTACTCCAAAGTTTAATTTGAGTTAGCCTAGATGAAGGGTCTTGTTGAGTCATTTTGAGTTCTAGGTTGAGACAATTCAGCATAAGACCAGGTTGGGTTGATTCAACCCACTCGTAGGGTCGAGCTAAATCAACACATGCTTAAGATAGAACAATTTTGGCCTATGAATCATCCTCTCCTATTCTAGTCTAGTTCCATCAAGAAGAGCAAATGTAGAACACAATGAACATAGGAGATTAGTGGGTGATTATGTTCAATAGTAGAGGCCATGGCAGTTTTTAAGCATACTTAGATGATCCAAAGGGGTGGAAGATCCTATAACCACTCAACTACCTTTTATGAATTATGTGGTACCATGGGAATAACTGGAGAAGATGGGGAAGCATCTTACCTCAGATTATTTCCTTTCTCCCTAACAGGAAAAACAAATATCTAGATGCACTCTAAACCAAACCAAAGATTAATCAACTAGAAGATGTATAGAAAAATTTCCTAACTATATTCTTCCCACCATCAAGATATGTTGGTATCAAATCAGCAGTTGCTATATTTTGACAAGCACTAGATGAGCCTTTATTCGAAGCTTGGGAAACACATAAATCTCAACTGAAGAAGTGTCTTAACCATGTATTTCATGATGTGGCCTAACTCAATAAACTAAAATGACAAATCATGCTTCTGCATAAGGAACTATGATGACAAAGAATGTTAAAGAAGCAACTTCAATCATAGAGTCTTTGGTAGCCAGTGACCACCAAATGTGACATGATAGAAGCCAACCTTCAAAAATGGGAATTCTAGAGTTAGAAACACAAAGTGCCATTCTAGCCTAGAACAAGTTGATTTCACAACAAATGGAGGAAAGAAAAAAGCAATTGTTCAAAATGCAGGTTGGAGCAACACCAAATAATGAATCTTAGCAAGTTATGAGGTGTGATTTCTGCACTGGTGGCCATCCTAATGGCCAATGCTTTGTGGCCATCCTAATGGCTCAAGAACACTAGATAAATTTAATTTCCACCAGAATTCACATAGGAAGAATAATCAAATAAAAATTCTTGTTGGAAACATGAAATTAGAAATTCACAAAGGCAGTCCCGGCAAGCACCTTACCAAGGTCTGTAGTTATTCCAATAGGATAGGTTATATAAAATAGAAGAGGCTTTGACTTAATTTATTCAAGTTTCAACCACTAATTAGAAGAACATTGAAGCCTCCATCAGAAATCTTGAAGTGTAGGATGGAAAAATAGCCAAACAACTAGTTGATCAACAAGAAAATCATTTTCTAGCCAATCTCAAGTTTATCCTAAAGAACACTACAAGACTATCATCACTAGACAAGACACTATGATATACAAATGGATGGGAGGCAATTTAGAAAATGAATGTGAGAAAAATGGTAAGGAAGGAATAAGTCAGAATGAAAAAGAAGTGGAAATGAGCTGAAAGGTGAAGAAGAGAATGAAAATGTAGATAAAAACAAAGTAGATGTAGATACCAGAAAATATATAAATACGTAAAATGAAAAACAAAAGGAAGGCAGGAGGAAAGAAAAAAGAAAAACATTGAAGTGAGAAATCCTCTTGTGATAAGTTTAAAGAGCTAAACAACAAAAATTAGAACTGAACCAGCTGCTTCCATATTTAATGTACATCTTCCTTGATAAAAATGGTGGTAGGCCTATTATTCTTAGCAACTCATTGACCAAATCAAAAGAGCAACAATTGGTGGAGGTGATTCAGGATAATCATGGAGTTATTGGATGGACTTTATCATGATCTTAAGGGAATCAACCCTTCTGTTATGTATAAAATCCTAACGGGAGAGGATTATAAACTGGTAGTTCAACCCCAAAGGCATCTTAATCCAAAAATGAAGGAGGTTGTAAGAAAGGAAAAGATTTTTAAAAAATTGTTAAACCTTTTAGCAATTTGTTGGTGAAGGAGACAAAAATTTCATTTGATCAAGAGTTCTTAGAAGCTTTGTTAGTGCTGAAATAGAAACTGAGCTCAACCTCAATGATAGTTGCACTTGACATAGTTTTGAAATGATGTATAATGCTAGTGAATTTGTAGTTGGAGTTGTTTTGGGGGTAGAGAAAAGATAAGCACTTTCATGTATTCTATTATGCCACCAAAGGGCTCAATGAAACTCAAGTAATTATCCCACAACTAAGAAGGAGCTTTTAGTCGTAGTCTATGGCTTAGAGAAATTTTGTGCATATCTCAAAGGATCAGCCATCACAGTTTACATTGATCACGCAAAAGTCAAATACCTCTTGACAAAGAATGACTCAAAGCCAAGGTTGATTAGGTAGATCTTATTGTTGCAAGAAATTTATTTGACACTTAAAGATAAGAAAGGGAGTGAAAGTCTTATGGTAGACAATTTGTCAACACTTTCTAATTAAAAAGGTCACTCACCAAAAGGAGAAATAGTGGAAGAATTCCCTGATGAGAAATTTTTTTTAGTACAAGTAAGGCCTTGGTTTGCTGACATGGCCAATTTTAAGGCAACTAGAGTAATTCCAGAGGAATACAATTGGCACCAGAGAAAAAAATTGTTCAAAGATGATAACCGATTCATTTGGGATGATCCTCATCTTTTCAAAATTATTGTTGATGTCTTATTGAAAAGATGTATATTTGGCAAGGGAGATAAGGATGTATTATGGCATTGCAATAATTCATCTTATGGAGGACATTATAATGGGGAAATAACAAATGCAAAAAGTGTTGCAAGCTAGTTTTTACTAGCCCTCCATCTTTAGAGATGGGCATGAGCATTACAAAAGTTGTGACAAGTTCCAACGAGTTGGAGGAATCACTAAGAGACATGAGTTTCCCCTACAAAGCATGCTTGAAGTTGAAAGTTGATTATTGGGGAATAAAAATTGTAAGACCACTGCCAATATCCTACTTAAATGAATACATACTTGTAGAGTGAATTATGTCTCAAAATGGGTTAAAACAATAGTTGTCAAGAAGGCTGACTCAAGGATAGTGGTTAAGTTTCTTAAAAGGAATATCTTCTGCAGATTTGGCTCACTAAGAGTGCTAATTAGTGATGAAGGCACTCTTTTTTGTAATGAGCAACTAATAAGAGTGTCAAAACATTACAAGGAGAGGCATAGGATTGTAGCCCCTTATCATTCCTATACAAATGGCCATGTAGAGGTCTTCCAAAAAGATCTTAAGCAAATTCTAGTAATAAAAATTACAAGTTGTAGAAAGGACTAGTCTTTAAATATTGATGAACTCCTGTAGGCTTACATAACTACTTTCAAAACCTCCAATGGACTAACCCCCTTCAAGTTGGTATATGAAAAGGCTTGGCACTTACTTGTACAGCTTAAGTGCAAGGCATGATGGGTTTTAAACACTCTCAATTTTGATTTGAAGCCTATTAGGGAGAGAAGGAAACTGTAGATACATGAGCAAGAAGAATTAATGTTGCAGGCTTTTGAATTATCTTTTATCTAGAAGACCAAGGTGAGGTTCGGCCATGACAAAGGGATTCTGTAACACCCTAGGCGGATATTACTTAAAAATAAAACAATTTAAAATAATAATTTAAAAATTTCGCATTTAATACTTTTCCCAGAAGCACGGGAAAGTTTGAAACTCTATTAACACGTTTAAATCCAAAAATCCCAAATTTCAAGACTTAAACTATTACAAGTTCCAAGTCTAAAACACATTTAAAATAAATACAAGGTATATATAAAAATGTTCTTTAAATGCATCCCAAACTAGGCCCCACTCCGACTCTATGCATCAACACTGTCACCTGCAACATCATATGGTCCCTATAACAAGTTACATGATCATCATCAAACACAAGCAGAAAGGGTGAGCTCAATATAATTAAACATACATGAAAAGGCATATCATAAACCCTCACCCAAATCATTTTAACTTAGCTCACAACCCCTTCTGAGAACTTTTCCTTATGCACTAGATATCATGGCCTCCCACCATGTTCATCCAGATTCTACGCATCTTGGCCATGACTTTAAAGTTAACACATGCTGCCACGAACCAGCTGCTCGTGATCTAACCTCTACGAACCTATCGGTCGTAGATCACATGCGTGGAGATATCCCGTTACGAACCACCGCTCATAACAATTAAGTTGAGCTACCAATATGAACCATCGCTCGTATTCTCACAAGATTACCAACATCACTTGCATACCACCCGTGAGTGACAATCAAGTGGAGCTAACCAAAACGAGCCTCCAACTCGCATGCTCACACATGATTTCCACCATCACTGGCCTCCCACCCGTGATCTGCACATGTTCGCAAATCATTACGAACCATTACTCGTAAATAGATCTCAACATGTCTTATACCCAAAGCCATCACCCTAAAGTCTTGTAAACCATGCAAAACATCCACATAAGTCCCTGCCCTTGCACTATCTCCTGACATAGCCTAAGCGTCGCCAAGCAACATATCGCTACAAACTACTTGGCGGGCACTACTCGCCGCTAGGCACCATGCATTCTAGAGCCCACTTCTTTGAAAGCTATCGCCTGGTGGTCCAATCCTCACTGCTAGATGTTGTGCGCTCTAGGGACTTTCTTGTTTTGTAGCTATCGCATGGCGGTTTAAACTGTATTGCTAGGTGCTACACTAGTTTAGGCAAAGCATAATCAATTCTACACATCAACCATCCCAAGCACACATCCAGAATAAACAGTACATGCTCATATAATTCGATATGCCTCAAAATGTGTCATCACAATGTTTATGCATCACATAAGGTATATGTACACTAATACTCATAACTTGAATTCACACCAAAACTTAATTTCAACCAAGTATCAGTCATGCTTTTTGGGACTCCAATCAGAAATCAACTATGCATTCAGCTCATGCAAAAACATAGAATGACATCACATAGTGCCTATAATCCTCCCTTAATCTCATCCCCATGCTAGTCCAATATTTCTTCATGCATTGAATTCATAACACTATAATTCTATCACATTTATAAGCCAAAATAAAGTCCCAACAAAATCCCCAATTAGTGTTCCTACCCAGTCAGCCATCAAAGGACTACTGGTCAACGCTTATCACCTAGCATTAACTTGAGTACCGTTAGGCGGTGCATCCAATTCTAGAAAAATGCTAGATTTTTCTTGCACCAGTGCGAACCCTAAACCCCTAAATATTTATTCAAGTTATGCAATTTCACCCAATTTGTGCTCAATCATGCTTCGAGAATTCGTGTATAATCAGTTTGCATTGAATTTCACATAATATCACACCATTCATAACCTAAAATCAGTATTCATTCATCCCCAATCCCAACATAAACCCTCACACCCAAATATGCAACGATTCATCAATTTATCAGCATGCAGTACACTTCCAAAAATTTAATCACATTACAATTCACACTAACATACATATAATTTTAATAAAAGCCCTCAAAACCTCACAAGAGCAACACGATGTAAAAAACTGGCCAATCCAGTTTGCATTGCCTAGCGGGTAGAACACAACCACCAGGCGAATCATAGTCGCTAGATAGTTTCTGGAAAAATTCTAGAAACCCACCACAACTTCCTTAACCTGGATTTACGCACCAAAGCTCTTCTAGAGTTCCTTTTTGATCCAAAATGGTTCAAACCCTTGCCTCCCCACCAGAACGCTCACTAGCTCTCTCTAGGTTCAAACCAGTGCTCTCAAAATTCCCTTTAGTTACCTCACCAGTCTACTATCTTCCTTTCTCCTTAGGCTTTCTCCACCCTCACTTTTCTAGCCCCAAATTAATTAAATTAAATAAAAAAAATAAAAAATACATTAAAATGGAGTTAATGGCATTCAGGTGCTATTATCAGGTGGTTTCCCAGCCCTTCCAGCTTCTCTCTATGACGACTAGGGTTTTTGAACCTTTCAACCTGTGGTAAAATAAATTGGACGAAAAAGGAAGATATTTAGCATCAATCGAGGTTCGAACTCACATCAACACAATTACCAAGTAAATGCACAACCATCAAGTCAATTCATGTTTCTTTATATTTCAAACACATCTATAATTATGACACCATGCCACATGTTCATGAATACACACAAAATAATCAAACAATTAAAATGTCACACTAATGGCATAGTCCTCTCAACACATTCAAGCACTCTCAACCACTTGAGCTAGTATTATTCCATGTCATAACTATTTGCATTAATTAACTTGGAGATCCTTTTACCCGTAGTTATCTTAAATAAATATTTATTTAATTAATTTTTTTTTGGTCTTACAGATTCCGAAGAAGGATTTTAAGCTTGACCAACAAGTCTTGCTCAATTCAAGATTAAAATTATTTTCAAGAAAGTTGAGGTCTAAATGGTTAGGACCTTTCATTGTAAAAGATGTGAAGTCATATGGAGCAATACATATAGAGGGTCTAGCCAACAAGAGGAGTTGGATGGTGAATGGTCAAAGCTGAAGAACTACTTGTGATTGCTTGCTCCCATTCTCCTTCAATGAGTGCGTCAAGAAGATGATCTCCATGGAAGAGATTGGTTGCGGAAGCAATGAAAATATGTAAAGAAGATGAATTTTGGTCTAGCTTAGGGAGGATTGCTATAGAGAGGTGAGGCCAACTCCTAAGGAAAGAAGCTAGAGTAAAGTATACAGAAGTGTACTCTAAGGTAACTCAAACTAGAGGCATGTGCACACAAATGGGTAACATTTCATTACTCAAAATTCAAGATCATTTCATGAGGTAAGCTCTTCTATTTATAGGAGAAAAGGAAAGCTAGGTGTCTCTAAAAAGTGTAGGGAATTTTGGTGCTAAAAGTTAAATTTGGAGCCAAAAGGAGTGCATGCAAGAAGTGTGACTTTGCCACATAAACAAGTGCTTAGGTGCGCTTATAAGGGAGACTTGCTAGGTAAGCTTTCTGTCATCTAGATCCTTCCATGCATCACTCCTTCAAGGCCCAATTTTAAGGCCCAAACTAAATTTGGTCCAAATTACCTTCTAGATCAAAAAAGCCCACCAAGGCCTAAATACATGGTCCAAAAAAATCCTATACTACTAAGCCTATAATACAAGGCCCAAAATTTATTCTAAATATTTAAAAGATCCCTAGACTAAGTCTTCATAACTTCTTTATCCCATGTTAACATCACTTTAAGCCTACTTAGCTTAGATGAAGCTCAATCTTCCTGGATCCTTCTAGCCATGGATCTTGTGGTTGGTCCCTTTGCTAGGGGTTTTCCATATACTTGGGTAGTGACTTTGAAAATTTTGCCACCATCATATATTTGAATGATCTCTGAAAGATACATGCATCAAAATAATGACATTAAATAAGCACTATTGGGAGTTACCCCAAATGTGTTAATATTGTATATAGTTTTCTTTTAACATATATTGTTACGATGCATTTAATTATAGTTCATGCAGTTTGAGAAACTGTTGAGAGAAAGTAAACAAAGTGTTTAAGTGGAGTTTTAATTGAAATTAATTGTCTTGTGCTCAAGCATCATTTTTAGTGCTCATTCGCAACATGCAAGTTTTGAAAAGGAAGGGTTTTAAAATTTTTAACTTTACACATATAAAATTGTCACTCAGTTCAAAAACTCCCTTACTTCCACCATTCCATTCAACTCCTCCCCCAAAGCTGACTCTAAGCACCAAAAGGTGGTTTATCGAAGAGTCAAATATAAGCCCTATAGTTTAGCAGCGATATTGGCGCTAAGCCTCAAAGAACAAACCTTCACTACTAGAAACCTCAAGCACCAGACTTAACAACTAAGCTTCAAGAGAAAACACTCCTAGGAAGCAAAGCTCCACTACTGATCACCAAACTAGGAGCTCAAGCTAAGAGAAAACCCACATAGGGAGGAACCATCAAAGGTTGACACCTTCGAAGTTGAAGCATCACATTTAATTTCTACAAAATCAGAGCCTTGTTATGTTTATTATATGTTGATTTTGTAATTCAATTCTAAGACTAACACTACAATGTTCAGGGTAAGTAGTATTTGGATCCAACCACTTCAAACTAAATGACAAGTATTCTTTAAACACAACCATTACTAGCTGAATAAGCACGAGTATTCTTTGGTCACAACCCATTAAAAATATAGTCTTTGCACTTGAACTCTCTTGTCTAAATAAGAAGTGTCCTATGGACACACCCAATTATGGCTAAGAATGAGTACTCTTTGGACCTAGCCACCATTAGCTAAATAATTGTTTACGCAAAAGTTATGAACTAAATTATCACGAGTTTAACCTACTAAAAGGTGGTAGTGTCCTAAGATGGATACAAGATGATGATTCTTTTGGAGTTAATGTGAGATTATATGGCCATCCTCTTCTTTGTCTTGCATATGACCATGCTCAAGCATATATAGATGCATTAAATGCTTTCAATGTAACATTAACTGTGTGTGGATTCTTTATGCATATCCTTTAATACATGACATGACTTATTAGACATGGAATAGGTATCTTCTTTCCACCTCAAGTAAAACACAGGGCCTAACACAACTAACTAAATTTGTTGGACTATCATTTTGCCATTTTCAAGAAGTTTTCCCATAGAAGCCATACATATTCAATGTTAAGTAAACAACACATAATACTTCTTGGAGTTTCAAAGCATGCTCAGATCTAAGAATAAGACTCTCATAATGGCTAAAAGAGTTTTGCAATAACTATTTTCTTTGCAAGCCCTATATAGACAATACCTCTATGAAGAAGGAACATTACATAAATTATTGCAATAAAAATGCGCATAAGCTCTTGTTATCTTAAGCATCCTTAGCCTCTATATTTTTTAGGAAGAACATTATTTCGTGTTCATAGATATCTAGAAAAGTGTGTTTTATCATGTGTCTTTTGTAAGACGTTACTCTCTTTCTAGTGATCAACCTAGTGATATTTTAGATCACTTTCTTCATAAACTTTTTTCATTTTATCCAGGATTGGTTATGCCCTAAACAATACTTAGAGTTGTTTTAACAAAGAGTGGCAGTAGTCTAAATACTTAGAGGAACTCAATCAAGTTTATTATGGAGTGGATGTACTCTAGTGTTTTTAGATAAACCTATATAAAAATATTGTTAAGACTTTGGCAAGTGTACCAAGTCGCGCAAGTAGTAACCAGTAAGACTGGGATATCGTTTCCCAAGAGACTCGTGTATACTAATTAATTGCGTAATTAGTGACTAATTTAAACTAATGAATAAATCCATATTTTGAGTTTTAATGTATGAAATTAAACTTTGCATAAATAATTAAAATTGAACTTTGGAAGTTAAAGGCACTTAGTGAATGGAAAAGATTAGAAATGATATGACTTGATATTGC
>Ga0214545_1010965_pt1 | contig 12807 bp, 10 predicted proteins | sample CNSS4metaG_FD_160064 | JGI IMG/M metagenome (GOLD analysis project Ga0214545, IMG submission 160064) | Root nodule microbial communities from cowpea collected in UCLA plant growth center, Los Angeles, California, USA - CNSS4 | ecosystem: Host-associated > Plants > Roots > Nodule | place: USA... | reverse complement strand
CAACCTTTCTTCCAAAACCGCACCACCCATTTCCGCCTCTCCTCCCCTCGCCCCACCTTCTTCAAACCCACATCAATCAAATGCGCCACCCAACTCCACACCCAACCCCCACCCCTCACCCACGCCCAAGATCGCGTCTTCAACTTCGTCGCCGGCCCCGCCACCCTCCCGGAAAAGGTTCTCCTCCGTGCCCAATCCGAGCTCTACAACTGGGGCGGATCTGACATGAGCGGAGTATTCGCACCCTCCTCCAGATCCCGTCGGAGTATTCTGTCCTCTTCCTCCAGAGCGGCGCCACAACCTAGTTCGCCGCTGTGCCGCTCAACCTCTGCTCCCCTGACGACGTCGTCGACTTCATCGTCACGAGCTCCACCAGGAAGAAAGTGGCACACAGGAACAGTTCCAGGCTTAACCTTAAGCCATTTTTGCGAAGAGAGAGAGAGAGTGCGCGAGAGAGAGAGCGAGGGGAAGGAGTTGCAGAGGGGAAGAAAAATGGTTCGCGAAATTCGAACCCTAAATAAACCCTATGGCTTCGGTTGTTAGGGGAACCGAAGCCATAGACCCCCTTTTGGCACCGGGTCTCCTTGGACCGAGGCCAAACAGCCAACGTCCAACCACTTTTTGGCTTCGGGTCTTACTGGATCGAGGCCTATACCACCATTTGGCACCGGTTTTGGGCAAACCGGGGCCTATACCCCTTTTTGGCTTCAGGTATTTGGAGAACCGAGACCTAAAACTTGGCTGAAATTGCAAAAATGCCACCGCACCATTATATGCTTCGGTTCCTGACCAACCGAGGCATATAAGGCGAGGTAAAATGAGAATTCTGCACTAGTGTATAATTCTAAGGTTTTATTATCACTCAACATGATCATGCACATAATTAAAACAATAACAATTAAATAACACATAAATGACATACATAGGACTCGAACCTAAGTCTTCTCATACAATCAAGTACTTTCAACCATTTGAGCTAATACTTTTTCCACATCATAACAATCTCCATTAAATGCCATAAAGGCTCCCCTACCCGTATTTATTAAGTAATTATTTATTTAATTATTTAAATTTCACGGGTCTTATAGTTATAACCCTCGTTCTATGCATCCAAAATTAGTGTTTCTTAAGCCTAAATTAAAGTTCAGAACATGAACTTTCACATCATTTTGGAATCACATTAATTGGAGTTCTACAACTCAAGATATCGACATTTCAAATATACTGTCCAGAATGGAATCTCAACATCTTTCTAATCCACCTTTTCACTAAGTTTCCAAGTTTCCTACAGGTTCTAACCCTAAATATCCTAAGTCAGTCCTTGTGAAAATGAGGTTCACATTACACCCCCTTTGGACCTCAGGATATTTCAATCCACCAGCTCAAACGTATTTTCCAGACCAATTTGGCTACTACTTATTTTCACATATAGATTTTACCCAATTATTCCCCATCTCAACCACATACAATTACCCCCCCCCCCCCCCCCCCCTCACTTATATCCCCACCTCTCCTCCTTGCTTAACAAATACCAATCACTTTCCTTTTCCCTTATGTCTTTACAACCACCTTGCCCAACTGACCATCATATACACAATTTACCCAACTCTTCCCTTATCAATGCGTGTCCCTACTGTTACCCCCATTTCCAAAAATGTGATATTGAAAAACAAATTGATGAACTCCTCCACATGGGACTAATACAGCTAAGCCACTACCTTTTTCCTCTTCAGTTCTACTTGTAAAAAAAAGATGGTACTTGGAGGTTTTGTGTGGATTTTCGAGCCCTAAATTCTATTTCTATGAAAGATAGATTTCTCTTACCCATTATTGACAAACTTTTGGATGAATTGGGAGGTGCTAAGTTATTTTCCAAGCTGGACTTCGTCAAGGATTCCATCAAATCTAAATGCATGACGCTAATATCCATAACACTACATTTCGCACCCATAGGGACTATTATGAGTTTCAGGTCATGCCCTTTCGTCTTTCCAACGCCCCATCTACATTTCCAAGCAACGATGAATGAATTGTTGAATCCCTTCCTTTGCAAATTTGTCATCGTTTTCTTCGACGATATCTTGGTTTATCACCTTGGACACTCACTTGAATCATCTAGAGAGCACGTTTCAGACCTTGCTTCAGGATTAGTTTTTTCTCAAAGGTTCCAAATGCCTCTTTGCTTAGCAGTAACTTGACTATTTAGGTCATATTGTATCTGCTCAAAGGGTGGTAGCAGATCCTTCTAAAATTCAAGCAATGGTGTAGTGACCATCACCTACTTCCTTTAAAGCTTTACATGGCTTTCTTTGTTTGACAGGGTTTTATCATTGTTTCATAAAGGATTATCCTTTTATTGCTACTTCATTGATGACCCTTCTAAAAAAGAATCGCTTCAATTGGAGCCCTACGACCCAATATGCTTTTGATTAGGTAAAACAAACAATGACAAAAGCCCCGGTTTTCGCTCTTCCGAATTTCATGATTTCATTTCAACTTGAGACTAATGTATTAGGTTCTGTTATAGGTGTTGTTCTAATGCAACATGATTTAGCAAACCTTTCTACGTTAGACTACTTTGTTCTTCCACTTATGTTCGCGAATTACAAGCCATCACTTCTATTATGAAGAAACGACACCATTACTTATTGGGCCATCCCTTTGTTATTCTTATGGACAACCGTAGTCTTAAGGACCTAATGTTCCAAGTGGTTGAGACTCTAGAGTAGCGAGTTTACCTTTCCAAATTGTTGGGGTATGACTATACTATACAATATAGAGCCCGAAAACATAATGTGGTTGCAAACACCTTCTCGTCCTACTAATACTAGCCAGGGTCGCTTTTTCATTCTTTTTATGCCTCACTTCCTTTTCCTGGACAAATTACGCCAATCTCTTCAAGATAGCCCTGAATTTGTCTCACTATTGGCTAATATACGAAGCAAGCCACTTTTCCACTTTACAACATCCACAATGATCTTCTGTTGTATGATGGCAAGATATGGTTAAATCAGGACAACCCTTTTATCCCTCTTCTTTTAAAGGAATGCCACACTACACCCTTGGGAGGTCATATGGGACTTTCCAAAACTTTGGCACATATTTAGGGCAACTTATTTTGGTAGGGCGTGTGTTTAATGTTTCATACTTTCGTTTCTCAGTGTTCAACTTGTCAACATACTAAGTAAGAAACTCATAAACGAGTTGGTTTATTACTACCCCTATCACTTCCTCATGACACTTGGGAAGATCTTTCCCTTGATTTCATCACGGGATTACCTCCTTCCTGGGTCATTCTATAATCTTTGTAGTTGGTCATTGTTTCTCTAAAGGTGCTCATTTTGGTACCCTTCCCACTCATTTCACTACATTTAAGTCGCCCAACTCTTCATGGACATGGTTTGCAAGCACTATGGCATCCCACACAGTCTGGTTTCTAACCGTGATCCAATTTTTATCAATAGATTCTAGCGTGAATTATTTCATCTATGTGGTACAAAGTTGTGCATGAGCACATATTATCATCCCGAAACTAATGGGCAGACTGAAGTTATAAATCGCACACTAGAATAATATCTTTGTTCTTTTGTTCACTCCCACCCTTCCCACTAGGGCATTTACATTTCTCTTGCTGAATGGTATTATAATACATCGATCCACTATGCTACTGAGACCTCTCCTTTCCAGATTACATTTGGCAAACCTCCTCCATCTATCCCTTTTTATTTAACGAGTTCTTTTGTAGAGGTAGTGGATTCATTGCTTACAACTCACCAGGATCTCCTTGCTCAATTGCACACGAAGCTTGTGCAAGCACAATTGACCATGAAAGAGATCGTAGACCGTCATCGCAAAGATGTCTCTTTCAACGTGGATGATTGGGTCTATGTTCGTCTATGACCAAATCGACAACATTCTCTCCATTCTCTTGTTGATTTCCCTCCCTAGCCAAAGGATAATAAGCTCATTATTGAGCCACTTGCATTTTTGGACACCGATATGGACTCTTCAATTTCTCCACCTACAAAGTTTGTTTTAGTCCAATGGAAAGGACTTGCACCTGAAGACTGAACTTGGGAGCGTTGGCTAACCTTGTTTTTGACTATCACCTTGAGGGCAAGGTGTCTTTTGTAGCAGTGGGTATTGATAGCAACGACCCTATAAGCTTTGGTCCAAAGATGTGTTGGATATGATTCCAACGAAGAAAATATGAGAAATGGGCCAAGATGCCAAAGTATCTCTATGACTGTCACTAAGTAGAAATATTTTCAAGTGATTTAGTATTTCTTAATTTGTTATTATTTCTTATATTTGCCGACTTGTGAATTCTATTATAGATTCATTTATGTACGTCATATTTTCTGTTTCCATAAATCACAAATAGTCAATCATTAACAACGTGATCTTTGTTAAATACTCAAGGCATGAACTGAATGAGAGAAGAAGAATTTTCATCCTCTTTCTTTGTTATTTGTAGGAGCTCCTTTATCCTTGATATCAAGGCAGCTTATACTTATCAGTTTCTCTTCTTAGACTCTTGATCTATCTTAGAATATCTCATTGTCTACAACTCACTTACCTCGTTTACGCCTTATCGGTCACAATCTCTACTATTTTTATTTTTTTTCTTATACCTGACTCCTCTAATCAATCACTTCTGCTATTTCCTTGTTCTTTAATAGTCTATTTGGAGTCATACGTCTTCATACTCGTCTAATCCTGTACCATATAATCCTTGGTCTTACAGAAAAGGAATAACAAGGAGTAATTGGTATACTCGTTGGTAACCAAAGGTTTTATTATAGTAGAACATTATGACTTAAGAGAGAATTAAACAGTCAGAGTTATAGATAAACTAGTATAAATCTATTGCGTTGATATCCTTTTAATTCTTTATCTACTGGATAACAATTTGCGATAAAATGTATAGTGGTTACATCATATTCCTTTTTCTAGTATCTGTCAGCTACTTTAATAAGGAAAGATGTTGTGTTTTGAGAAATTTTGTTAATGTGGTTTTCAGGCGTAGAGAGAGTTTACCATGAGAAACAATTTTTTAAACTTAAGTAAAGCATATAGATGATTATGTGAATCATTACCAACTGAAATTGCTCTTAGGAGAATTAGTACAACAATAAATCATTAAAATAATATTTCTGAATAACTGAAACTTCTCTTAAGATAATTAGTACAACACTAAATCATTAAAATAAGATTTCTGAATAACTGAATTTACTTTGACATTTACAACAAAAATTGAGGAAGCTCACGCAAGTAATTGCTTTTCCTGTCAATACAGTCACAAACATTTTTCCAATCACTTGCACGTAATGCTTGTCATAAGACACCAACACCTTCCAAAGTAATTTAGTATTTCTCAGGGCTTATGGTTTGGATAACATTAGAGAATGCATTCTATATAATGGAAGGTAAATATGGTTTTGTTACTCTACTAGAAGTATTTACAATACATATAAACTTGAAGTTCACATATTCTTCAATTTATGAACTTGGATTCAGTCACTTGGAAAACTTGAAATGATAAATTTGGAGGTTTTCAACATTGGATTTGGAAAAATTACTACGCATTCTTGCCGTACGGAACTTGCCCCAGTTGAGTGATCTATATTTAGGAGGGTTTTTATCATCAAGCAACTCTTCAAAGGGCATCACATCAGTATAGAGTGCAGGTTTTAGAAAGAACGGAACTGAAAACCTATCTTTCTCAGAGTTCACCACAACTCTGTGCTCCACACTTTCATAAGCATCATTGCTCCAAATCTACATTCACAAAACATAGAACTTATCAAACTAAACACTCAGTCTGAATATTCTACGCTATCAGACTAAATTGGAACATTTTTAATGAACTTGTCAGACGAAACTAAAACATACAAGATGACATGACAGACGAATCAAACAGACAAAACGAAAGTAAAATCAAACGAAATGAAAAACAGAAGAAATTAGTAACCTCAAACAGAGAGAGTGAAAATATTCCCTTGAGAAAACTTTGATACCTGGATCATATCACCAACATTAATGATGAATGAATTGAAAATGGGCTTGACTCGAATCCACTCTCCATCTGATTTTCTCCTTACTTCTAGACCACCAACTTCATCTTGAGCAAGCACAGTCAAAACACCAGTGTCCTTGTGGTGTCCAAGGCCAAGAGCCAGATGAGGGTAGGGGCAAGGTGGATAATAGTTGAGTCTGATATTGCTGGTGTTATGTGTGAAGTATCTGCGAAACCTATTTGCCTCTAAGCCTAGGCTCAGGGCAACAAGTTCCATCAACTTGTAAGCAAGTTTCTCCACTTCTTGTGCATATTCTTTGCATGCTTCTCTGGCATCACATCAGTGTTTCTCTGTTAGTATATGATGAGAGTTTAGATACATCACATAAGATCTTAGAGCCAAATTTAATCCTCACCTTTGTAAAACAAATACAACATAGAGACAGAATTGAAGGTGTAGATTTTTTACAGTATATGAAATTAAACTCAAATTTAATAGCAGAAATATATTATGGGCATTGAATTACTTGAAATCTGGAGGATTGTGAGGCCAGCGATTATCCCATTGGAACTGAAAGCTTTGCTCATCATCATGTGGAAGTAAAGGTGGTATAAAAGTGGGTTCCTGCACATTGAAATCGTAGATTTCTTTCCAGTCCCTAACATTTTTGGTATGTTCTGCTTCAAAGTACCCCAACACGTTAACTGCGTCCCTTCTCACCTTCAGTTTTTCTTCCAAATCAAGTGAAAAAAACTTCCTTGCAGCCTCTTCAATCCTCTGTCTTTTATCCAAAGGAACCTTATGATTGATCACCTGAAAGAAACCCCACTCCTTGCATGCACTGCCTATTTCTTGGACTAAGTCTTGGATACAAGAAACTGGGATGGTGTCTTCTTCGGTTTGGTAGTTTATGGGAGACAGATCAATCAGAGGGATGCCTTCGGCCACGATCACTGATGATTTTGGCCTGTGTTCTGGTGCCTGAACAAAAGCAAAGTCTATCTCTCCCATGTTGCTTGTTGCTGTAAATTACAGCCTGTATTGTTTTATTTTGTTTGATCCAAAGATGTCTGATACTCAATGTTTTGTGTTGAGATTGTATGCATTGAACCTGGACTAGTATGTTATGATACCACGCCTCTTGTGTTTGTATACTAATAAGGCTGTGTTTAGTTTTCAGTGGTCAGAATATTAAAAGAGAATAAAATAAGAAAAGTTACTTTCCTGCGTTGTAAAGTTAATTTTGTAGGGTTTAAATGAGTTTTAAAGTAAATTTTTGAAGATGTATAAGACTAATCCAAAATTTATGTGCAAAATTTGTTATTGGTTAGAATTATTGTATCATTTGGCGTCAAAGTGATATTGAATTACTTATTAATGTCTTTGAGATGTATATGGTTTAGCCTCGGAGGTATGTTGAAAATTTCATATTTTACAAACTGGTTTTATAGTGTTAAATTAAATTTAAAAATTCACTTCTTAACATCAAATGTTACTATTATAAACTTATTCCCAAAGTGAAATTTAATTGAAGGTATGTTTGTCGATAACAATCCTTTCTTGCTTTTTGTCATATTTTCCAGAGGTTTGAAACCTAGGAAACTCTAATATGGTGGTGTGACCATGTTTTCTTGCTTTCGACTCAATACGGACACACACACAATCAGAGTGCGTACGATGCAGTGTTTGATACCTTGTTCGTAGACACGCTTGAGTCAAAATTAATTTACATAATTTGAACTTAATTTTATAAATCGATTAGGTATAAAAATTATTTAAATGATATACTTTTATTTTATTTTTAAATTATAAATATTAAGTAAATTTTGTATGCTTAACTTTTTTTACTATAATAAATTAAGATGAGTATATCTAATGAAACTATCAAACAAGAAGATGAAACAAAACCTCTTTGGAAATACGTTTCAAAGATGAAACAAAAAAATTGGCATGTCAACTTAGGATAAGTCAACTTTAGTCAACAAGTTGACCTTAGTCAAAAGTCAACAAGTCAACCATGATTTAGTCAACAAATTGACCCTAATTAAAAGTTAACAAGTCAACCAATGTTAAGTCAACCAAGTCAACTAAGAGAAATTCAAACATAATTAAATCTAAAACAATGGAAGAGATTAGGTAACTCCCATATGGATTCTCCTCTTGAGCCACCATCCTTGATAGAGGTCAAGCCTATATCAATTAGTATCAGTTATGTCATGCTAGTTAGAGTTGGCTTTAAAAGCCAATGCTTAACAAATTAGCATCCATGATTTTAGGATGGCATACATGTATGACACAAAGCTGACACTTTGAACTATTTAACTTAGGCTTTTTCTTATTAACGTCGATAATTATAAGCTGACACTTTTTTATTTCCGCAATATGTTATATTCAATGTTATAACTATAAAACTATCTAACATAAGAAGAAAAAATAAAAGAAAATGTTAAAAATATTTCACCTAAATATCGTCTTACTTTACATCTTATAATATAAATGAAAATATACAAAAATTTAAAAAACAAAATTCAATTCTCCCTTTTTATAATATTTACTATTACAAAAATTCAAATTTCAAACTCTTAATGGAAAAATGGTGAATGGAATTGAATGTGTCAGGTAAGACGTCTTCCACGTAATTAAACTTAAATATTTGAAAAGAAAATGTTCTTACCGCGCACAATAGTCCCATATTGCTTACAAATCGAGGCCTAAGGCGATTTAAATATCCCTTCCTCCTTCCACCTTTTGAGGCGCCTTTCAAGGATAAAATTGTGACGGGCAAGCTCCAAAGCAGAAAAAATGTACCTTGGATGCATGGTGATTGATAGTGATTCTATCATTGAGGCTTATGTTCCTACCATACCCAATCATGACGGAGTCATGCTCTAAGGAGAACAATACCTTGGTTATATGGTGATTCTATCACCGAACTTGGGACCGAAATAGAAAACATTATCATTAATAATAATTTCATTTAAGTATAATATAACTACTTTTAGTGAAATATACTTAATAGATAATTGATGTATTTGATCCTCCAAACAAGGTTGGAACAAGACACACATTAATTAGTACATCAAAACTTAAAAGGGTACTAGGTAGTTGTAAAAATAAAATCAAGGTGATAATCGTTAATTGTGAAAAAGTCCAAATGCAATAGATAAACATGATAAATGATACTTGATTCTTTTATTCAATAATACTTCATATATGAGGCACACTAGGAAATTTATAAGCAAATTTGATTACATCCATTCATTTCCAAAATAGTGTTTTTATCAATGGTTCTACATATTATACCCAATTTCTAATTTACATGCATAAGATAAATATTATCGTTAATGTGCTATCATTTTATCTTATAATCGTAAATTTGAATGTTATCCACCTTATGTTTCTTGAAATTAGTGTTGAATCTATGGACAAGAAACTTGCCCCATTTGTATGTCCTATATTTGGAAGGGTTTTGATCATTTATCAACTCGTCCAAAGGCTTGACTTCAGTTTCTTGTGCAGGGAAGAAAAAGAATGGAATAGAAAATCTTTCTTTCTCTGAGTTCACCACCACTCTATGCTCTGGACTCTCATACGCATCGTTACTCCAAACCTGTACAAACAACTCCAAAACATTTAGTTAACATTTCTCTTTATTAAAAAAAATAGATTTTAAACTTAACTCATGATATTGATCAATCTTACAAAATTAACTTATAAAGTGAGATTTACACTTAGTTATACTTATCTCTACTCGATTTAAAATTTTTAATACCCTCTCTTATGAAAGAAAAATATAATTAAAACACATTTTTCAATAAAAAAATTATCATCTTATGTTATATTTATTAACTTTAATAGCAAACTATACTACCTGAACAATATCACCGAGGTTGATAATGTAAGCATTTGGGATGGGTTTAATTCTTATCCATTCTTCATATGCTTTGTGTTTCACTTCAAGTCCTTCAACCTCATCTTGTCCAAGAATGGTTAAGGCTCCAGGATCTTTATGACGACCAACACCAAGGGCTAGATGAGGATTAGGGCATGGAGGATAATGGTTGAAACGAATAAAACTAGTTTGATCTTTCATAAAATATTCCTCAAACCTTTTTGCTTCAAGCCCTAAACTCAAAGCTATAAGCTCCATTAACTTAAATGATAACTTTTCCATCTCTTCAACATACTCCTGGATTATATCCCTGGCCATATTCATGTTCACACAAAATACAAGAAAAAAAGAAACTTTAATTTAACTAGAATTTGACATGAAAAATAATAATTGTTAGCAATAAAAAATGTTATATTTCACTACATGTAAAAAAATTCTAGAAGAAAACTCTAGAAATGTGGAGATAATTTCAGGAACTTTCATAAATATTTATTAAAAGTCATGGAAAAAATACTAGAATAATTAAGAAATTAGTAGCCGCCATTTGTATTGTGGAAAAAACTTAACAATGTAGAGACTTGGAGGTTATGAATGGATGAAATGGCCCTTACCTAAACATAAGAGTTCTTCCATCAGTATAAGAAAATGCCTAAATATAACCAATTTTAGAAACAAAAAGTAATTAATCACTATAGTGACAAATTTAGATACAAATTTTTAAACTAAGATTATTGGTATCTAAAATAGTCTATATTATGAATAAAAAATTATAATTGGATTGTGAATTAGTCGCTAAATTGGTCACTAATATTAACTACAAAGGTTTTGCCTACCAAAGAAATTAGTGTCTAAATTGGTCACTTATTCTAGATATAATCAGCATAAAAAGTCTTGTACTTTACTACAAAATTGTCATCCCTTTAACTTTCTATGTCAATTTTAAGTATAATCACTATAGAAAGTCTTGTACTTTATTTTAAAAGTGTCAACGCTCCCACTTTCTATGTCAGTTCTAGTGATACCTGACATAGAAAGTTTTGTCATATTTATAATTTGTTACCATTTCACTTATTATGTCATATGGATTATAATTGTCATAATAAGTTGTTATAAAACCCAATTTTTGCACTAATAAATGGATATGACTTGATCAATGCTAAAGAAGATGACTTGTTTAGTACTTGTTGGGCTTAAGCAACTTACACGATCGTCCACATGTTTGAAACATGAAAATATATCAATATTCAATTTTGAATGTTATAAAGAAGAAGTAAATCCAAAAGTGTGGATCAAGAAAATGGAGAAAGAAATTAAAATGATGGAAAAGAATGATGTTGGATAACTCATAGATTGTCCACACTAAAAAAATGTCACTAGATTTTGATGAGTTTATAAAACAAAAGTTCAATTATGATGACACCATACAAAAGAATAAGGTAAGATTAGTCTTTAAGGATATTCGCAACAACCAAGGTTTGACTACAATGAAATCTTTACCTCAATGGACCCTAAATATACTTAGAGATTTAATAGCTTTTGCAACACGAAAAGGTTGGAGCATACACCAATTGATGCCAAGTCAAACCTTTTGAAATGTGCTTGAGGAAAACATAGGCTTTATAATCAAAGGCAGCGAAGCTAAAGTATTTAAACTAAAAAGAGTTTATATGGAGTAAATCAAGCAACCCCAAAGCATGGTAAAGCATAATTCATTGGTACTTTACCAATTTTGCTCATTCTTATTACTTGTGAATCCTTAATTGATAAAGTATGATAGAGCATTATAAGTTGACAATTAATAAACTTGTTATTTCATAGTCACATAACTAGATATCATGGATCCTTCAAGCCTTTTGTGAAGATTCATGCAAAGAAAGTTAACTTCATGCTAAAGTTATTAAAAGAATTTTAAGATATTTAAAAGATAAAAAGGAGTTTAATATATGGTACAAAGTTGACTAACTACTCTGATAGAGACCGGACAAAGTCGATAGACGATATGAATAGTACATTAGTTTATGCTTGTTCACTTGGATCAAGATTTTTCTCCTTCACATTTAAAATCAAGCAACTAAAGTAAGTGTAGCTTAATCAACATTTGAAACAAAGTATATGGCAATTATATAAACTACAAAATTCACAATTTGATTGAGGAGGATTGAGGTAGGTTAATTGGTTAATATGTTTTGAATTTTTGTTTTTGTTAAAATTTATAATTTCAACATATATTTTGTTAGATACATTAGAGTAAAATTTTTAAGAGACTATATTATTTAATATTTAAAGAGTTTAATGATTTAAGATTTCAAGTATACACATTAGAATAATGAAGTGCATTGATTAATAGTTATAATATAACTACCTTTTAATAACTTTTGTATTATGTTGGTTTAGAAGTTCAATGTACGTAATCTGGTACCGACCAGTAGAAGATTAACCTACATTGGGGTTGGATAGACATGTCAAAGTAAGCCAATCCGACTCACACGGGTTGGTCCATCACGAACCGAGTTGAAAATGAGTGAACCCAACCCGGCTCACTTTCTGGTGAGTCAGAAATTTTGTAACCCGGCTCAACCCACCACGGGTTGGTGGGTTAAGTGGGTTGACTTACCAACCCACCTAAAAAAAGGTTTTTTTTTAGTATTTAAATATTTAAATAAATTTTTAAATAACCCATGAGATAACAATCATAGTAAAATCAAGAACCAATATTTTGATCATGCTCACCACCAATATATGAAGAATTATTTTCAAGAAAATATCCATTAGTCTAAGAAAGCATGACTAATATTACAAATTTTCTGTCATGCTATTCAACAAAATATAAATAAAAAAATTATACATTTTTTTCATGCTAATTTAGAAAAAATTGTTTATAAGACGGTTACTTGA
>Ga0214545_1010964_pt1 | contig 12808 bp, 6 predicted proteins | sample CNSS4metaG_FD_160064 | JGI IMG/M metagenome (GOLD analysis project Ga0214545, IMG submission 160064) | Root nodule microbial communities from cowpea collected in UCLA plant growth center, Los Angeles, California, USA - CNSS4 | ecosystem: Host-associated > Plants > Roots > Nodule | place: USA... | reverse complement strand
CGTGGAACGATAATAAACTGACACGTGGCAGTTTTTTTAAATTTTTTGAAAAAAAAAATTAATTTTTTGAAAAAAAATTAAAAAAAAATAAAAATTTCATGGCTTGACACGTGTCCTGTACGGACACGGTGACCAAATTGAACCTCTTTAGAAAATTGGGGTACCAAATTGAACATTCCTAAAGTTCGGGTACCACATTGAACTTTCCGAAAAAGTTTGGGTACCTGTGTATTTATACCTTACATTAACTAATTGTTATTATTCGCTTTCCTAGATCTATATTAAAGTGATCACTTGTTATTACATATTTGTAATAATGTAAGTAATAATTACATTTTTATATTTTTAAATAAAATATTATCTATTTTAGTGACAGAAAATATTTTATATTTTTAAAGATTAAATCAATATGCTTCAAAGAATTTCTTAAGTCTTGAATAAGCCTCAAAAAGTATAATTAATATTATTCATTTTTTAAAATAATTTTATACAAATCATCAATGTTTTCAAGTAAATTATTGGACAATCTCCTAGAGTAAATGCTAAAGAATTGTTTAAAAAAAGTTATTGTTGTTTGAAATAACTTTTTCTACAACCATGTTAGCATGGTATTGGAGTTGCTTAAAAAAACTACGAATTTCTCATACAAAAATAAACAATTATATCTTGTATCGATTCGTGTCAACAACATCAAAATTAAGTATAATTTAAATTTATAAATTTGTGAATTATTTACAATTCTTTAAAAAAATTATTAAAACAAAAATTAAATAAAATAGTTTAGTGATGATAGGGCATAGTATAGCTCACAAATAACATTTTTCAATATTGAATATAAATGTAAATACAATCTGTAAGTAATCTCATTTTCAACGTTATTGAACATAAATGTAAGTATATAATTCTTGGAATCTTCACCACCGTGAAAAACAAACACTCTAAAACTCCTTTCATCGTATCTGTTAATGGAACATTAACAGAAATTCGACACATACAAACACATTTCCTACGAAGTTATCAGTAATGTGAAACATAGATGTTGTACTCAATTGAAGACCTCTCTGCATCAAGGTAAAGAGTGTTGCTTTCTGCATAACCTGTAGCAAATTTGAAAACCCCACTTCCTCCAATCACAGGCATCTCCCTCACCTTAAGGGAGAGACGGTTCCTCCCCAACACAACAATGGTGCTGCCATTGTACTTCCCTTCGGTCAACACAAAGTTCGCAACCAGCAACAGATCGAACTCCGTTTGCGACGTGCCGGCGTACAAAGACTCAACTTTTCCGACCACTGTCGAGTTTGGCTCTGGCCCCACCCTCAGCTCGATGTCGGAGACACCCACCAGTCCGAAAGAAGTGGTGTTGTAGTTTGGAAGTGGAGGAACCACGGACACTGAGGTGGCGTTGCTGCCGGTAAACCTCTCGTGGAAGAAGAACCTGAAATGGCTAATTATCTTATGTTTTTTATGTAAACCTAATTCCTTACGGTTTAGGGTACCGACGAAACCAGTTTCATCGGCGAGAGTGGAAGTGAGTACGTGACAAGAGACGAGTAGGGAGAAGATGAGAAATTGGGAAGTCATGTTTGGAGGTGAGAGAAAAGTTGGTAAAGTGGAAGAGTGACAAGTTAGAATGAAGAGAAAGGAAGCGTTGAAGGGAGAATTTATAAGAGTGAAAAGGGGAAAACATGGGCCATAGGAAATTTTAAATAATACTTTCACGCTTAAAACATTCATTGAATAATTGTATAAAGATATCATCTCATTCTATGTTTAAATGGGATTGTGAATATATTAATGTTCTTAGAAATTATTACAAATATTAAAAAAAACTTTTAAATAATGGACAATTTTAGTCAAAAACAAACAACGTTTAAAAATTAGTTTTCTAATTAAAAATCAATTTGAAGATTAATTATTTTTAGTCAAAATTTTGGTAACTAATGTTAATGATCAATTTAAATATCAATTTATAATAAAAACTATTTTAATTACCAATTTAGATATTAATTATAATTTTTTTAAAATTATTTTAGTTACCAATAATTTTTAGTTTATAAATTAATATATTAATTAGTCATTATATTAACTAATTATTTTTTATTAATAAAATTATTATTCAAGAATTTTCTTATCGTAGAAATATGTTTTTGTATTTTATTTTTCTTAGAAAGTGTAGACTAATGTAAAAAGAATCAAGGTTAACAAATTTTTAACCTAATATTAACTCAAATTCTAATAAAAATTATTGTAACTAATATTTTAATTACAAAAATTTTATTTATAAAATTAGCATCTCAATTAGTTATTATATTCACTAATTATTATTTTGTTATTAAAATCATTATTCAAGAATATTTTTTTTGTCGTGGAGGTGTGTTTCTGTATTTTTTTCTTAGAAAGTGTAGACTAATGTAAAGAATCAAGGTTAACAATTTTTAACCTAATATTAGGTCTAGTTCTAATAAATATTTTTAAAATATTAAATATTATTTATATCATATTTAAAAATCATAACTTAAAAATAATATTTTAAAGTTTTATTAAATACTTTCCTAATATTAAAAATATAAATTTACATTATTTTATCGGTTGACTTGTATGTTATAAATGTTATTTGTCACATTTTAAACTAGCAGTACACATCGCAATGAATGAAACAAATGTAGTGTTATATGATGACGAATAGTTGTACATTGATTCTAATTCTTTTTTTTTTTTTGAGGAACATTAATCAAGATAATATGTGGCCCAACTCTAACAATATGTTTCATGAAAAGGTCCCTCACTTAATATAGGCTGAATCTAGTGTGTCCATTACATTATATCTAATTTAAATCATTAAAGGTTATTTGTCATTTGATGATTTTGCATTTATAAATTAAAGAAATTTGGACACAAAATTATTTTGTCAAATTTCTTATTTTTCATAAATAAAGAAATATCCTTTTTTGTTCATATTGTTCTTCGTATGGAGCAACATTACACAAGAGATATTGAGAATTATTGTATTTGCAATTGCTGAAATTACGCAATACAAAAAGGTGTTCATTATCAATGTGTTTTCAGTAAAGTGTTTAGATCCCACACGAGTGGATATTTTTAAATTTGAAGAAAAAATTGTGTGCTCTTATGGACCTTCTTAATGACACAAATTTTTTTTGCACTTTTTTTGTAAATGTCATTTGAATATATAGTAAGATGATAGGTTAAAATAGATCAAATGATTTGATAATGATTTTGGCAAATCAATATAGATCAAATGACTTGACTATATTTTTGCAAATCGAATTTTGAAGTCGTGGCCTTCATTAGGTTAGTATAAGCATAATATGCAATGAAAGAGATTAAGGAAGTAAAAGTTACTCAATAGTTTTATGTTGGTTTGTTTGATTATATAGACTACGTCTGGTTCTTAACCAATTAGTCAAGTTTCACTAGCCAAATTATTGTTGTGAAATACAATTGAGTATTCTTTTTTTTTAGATCTTAGTCACTCCTAACTAGTTGCACCAAATATTCTTTGAAATTTAAAAAGTCCTTACTAACCACTTGTAGTATTCTTTTCACAACAAACCATTCTTGTCTTAACCAAAGTATTTTTTTTAAGAAGCAACTTTTCGCTTAACCAAATATTCTTTCAACAGGTCACTTATGACTTAATCAACAATTATTTCAACAAGCGACTTTTGACTTAACCAAGTATTCTTTCATCATGTCTTCTAGTTTATTTGTGCGATCAACAAATCATAAGTCTAACTTAATAAAGAAGGTAATGTCTTTTTTACTATATAAGGTTAAGCTCATTCTACTAGTTTGTTATGTCAATACAAACAATGTTCTCACAAAGTTATTTAGGCAATTTGGCAGTGTTGGCACTTATTTATTTCAAGCTTTATCTTCTTCTTCTTGAATGACTTTATATAGACTCTAAAGAAGTAGCACTAGTGCAAAAATAACACTTTTGTGACAAATTATTATGCCAGTTGTAATCCATCAGCCATAATGTGACGCGCGGACAGAATCGTAAATAAGATAACACTTTCTAAATCAGTTGTAATTATAACTACTATAAAAAGTGGGCGTGGTAACATTTTTATAATAAAGAATAAAACTTTCTATCCTGGTTTTGGTTATAACCGGTAAAGAAAGTGAGGGCCAATGACATTTTTTGTAGTAAAAAAGAAAACTTATTATACCAATTCTAGTTAGAATTGGTATAGAAAGTTTGCGCAGTTACACTTTTGTAAGAAAGAAGAAAACTTTCTATATCGATTCTAATTATAACCGGTATAGAAAGTTGTTTCTTAATTTTTTTATTTATAACACAAATACACATAGATAGTTCTCAAATCCCAAATTGCTAACCCTTATTCTCTTCTACCCTTTCTTCCTGCTCAAATCCCCTCGCAGTTGCATTGTCAACCTCGGTTCCAGTGGAAGACTAGAAGACCAATTACAAGAGGTGCTTGGTTGAAAATGGCGACCACCACAAGCCTTGACGTTGTCGATGGCCTTGTGATGAGCATAATTGTTGGAAGTCCCACATCGACTAGAGATAAGGTCAATTCACAATATATAAGTGGGTGCAATCATCACCTTACAAGCTAATTTTGTGGGGTTGAGTTAGGCTTAAAGCCCACTTCTAATACTAATCAACAAGTGCATCTACGCCTTCTGCAAGAAGATGAACCACATCGTCGCCATGGAAGATTCCTTCTCCCAGGGAAACACCTTGAACAAGGAGCAAGAAAAGTTTCTTTGCACTAAACCCTCCATTCTCGCCCTCATCGATGAGTTCAAGAAGCTTCGCTAGCCCCTCACCTACTCGATAGCGGAGAGTGATGCCGAACGCGCGAAGCACTAAAGCCCCAACCTAGTTCCTAATAGATATCTCTAGTTTGTTTAAGCATCCGTGGCCACAACCAATAGTGGATCTTGACCAATAATTTGGAGAAAGCTAAAATAATACACTAAAAAAATTTAGTTTTGAAGTCATATTTGATATAGACCTCATTTTAAATAAGCTCTTATAATTTCATCTCTTTTACTAATTGAATATTTCCATATTTGAGGATGTTTTCCTAGATCACGTTCTAAAGAACTAATACTAAATTCCTCTGTTATTTTTTAAACCTTAAGACAGAGCTTTTCTAATTGAACAATTAGATCATTAATATGATGCTTTATAATATGTAAAAAAGTTGTATTTGTCATATTTTTATTTTTACGGGTAGTTTCCCTTTAATCATTTTTTAAAAGGAATATATTATTTTATTCTTCACCATTATATCTATTTTTTAAAAGAAAATTACCTTTTTTCTTTAAAAATGGAAAAGAGAACATATGAAAAATGAGAGAAAAAAAATAGTTAGTTTATGTGTAACTTCACTTTTCATCATTAACAAAAAGAAAATAGGTGAGTGGGAGATGAGTACAATGTGTGAAAAAACTAAAAAGACAATGCGAAATTCATTTTTCTGATATATATTTTAAATATTTTAATATTCATTTTAAATTATAACGTAATATTGTTTTTTTTTTGTTTTTTAAATTTTTACATCTATCATTATTAGTAATAAAAAATTACATAAAAACTTAAATTAAACAACATCATTTAATGATTGATATTAAATTATTTTATTTTATTATCTATTTTTTAATTTAATTCATCATTTGAAAAGAAAAATACAAAAAATAATACATTTTCTTAATTATTTTAAACCTTATTAATTTTTTAATTTTTTTTCTATTTCGATAAAGGAAAAATAAGTCAAAATTCAATGGTTGAAGAATCTAGTTATAACTTTGTTTTCAATGTACAAGACAACAAATACCATAATTGATCACTATGAGACCAAATAAACTTTGCTATTTCACGTATAAAATAACGCAGACACTACTTGAGAATTTTCTTTCTGTGCGTGCTCCGGACTCCGTTGTTGAAAGTGCACCGCTGAAACTGATGACTAGAGAAATCTAAAGATTTAAATAATAATAATAATAATAATAAATAAAATATTTGTATGTGAGCTGTTTTTTTTATAAGTTAAAACCAAATATATTAAATAACATAATAAGATTGTTCCGATTTATAAGTAGATATTTTCTTAACTCTCCATATTTATGCGAGGAGTTTGATATAAATATAATTAGAACGCGGATGTACGAAATTTTAAGAAATATAATTATAATACGTAATATTCGATAGATATAAGCTATATATTTATGAAGAAATTTTTTATTTTATTTTATTCGTATACTCTCCCTTTCTTTATATATAACAAAATGAAATAGAATATAAAATATAAAATATAAAATACTTACAATATTTTAATCTTGATTTCCTAATTCTAAAATAATAATTAATTTCTAAAATTGAAAAATATTTTTAAAATCATAAATATTTTCTAAAAAATAATTTAAATAAAAAGAAATTAAATAAATATTCTCAACAATGAGTCATATAATAAACTCTAAAAGAGATTGAGCAAATTATGGATAAGATTGACTTACAAGGATCTGTTATTGAATCTAATGATAGTGACTTAGAAACTGGTTTGGATGAAATTGAAGTTAACCAACACGATATTATCTTTAAATAATTAGAAAGTGTTATCAACTTGATGTTAATATGAGTGAGTTGAAAGATTCCCGTTATTTATCATCAAATCAGTTAAATCAAGCTCAAGATGCGCTCTTCACTCTTATGGAAACTTAAATGAGTGTGAATTTAAACAAATATTTATATAAAGTAAAATATATTAAATGTGGTTAAATGGGTATAAATAAACTATATATGTTAGGATGATTAAACAGTGGCCATTTCTTCATGCATCTTCCTTTTTTTCTTTATACACCCCCTAATTTTCATAATCTTGCTTTTATCCCTAGCTTTAAAAACCCTAATAAGTTTTTGTCTCCCATCTTCTTCTTTGTATCCACGCCAATGCATGCGCTCCCATCTTCTTCTTTCTTCTCCACTTTTCTCTTCATACTACACTTGTATGTCAACCAACCTTGAAAAGTAATGATTTTGTACTTTATCTTTTTAATTTCTTCCTCGGTGATTCTTCCATCTGCATGTTTATCAACCATGCATTGCAAATCCAATGACATTGTAAAAATAGAGTCGTCAAAATGGGTTATAAATTACTCTGGATAATATACATATATAATATATATAATATATATATATATATATATAATATATATATATATATATATTATATATATATATATATTATATATATATATGTATATATTGTAGATGAGGATAAAGAAGATGTTTTAAGAGATGAAAATGTTGTGGATTTATTCATTCAAGATTCTAATACTATAGTTTGATAAGTGATAATAATGATTTGGTGTTAGACAGTAATTTATATTTTTGTGATTTTGGTTTATATTTGGAGTTTAACATAATTTGGGATTTTATTTGGATTGTATTGAAGTTTATTTAGATTTTAATCGGAATTATAATTTCGTTTTCTTGAGATTGAAGAAAAAAATTGTGTGTTTTATTTTTAATTAAGTGAGCCAGTGAGCCAACCCGTTTAACCCGCCAACCCGTGGTGGATCGGGCCGAGTTCTAATTTTATTGGCTCGCTAATAAGTGAGCTGGGTTGGGTTGACCCACTAAGTGGCCAACCCATCGCGGTTCATGTCATTTGTAGTAAAATAAATATTAGTTTCATAATCCATATTATGCTTTCAGATTTGAAATACATACTAGTAGGATGTCAAAAACATCCATACCCGCGAGTATCTCTGGATAAAACTCGCAACGGATATGAAATAAATATTGAAAATGATACCCTTGGATAACGAGTACGGGTATATTTTATACCTGCATGTTAACGGGGGTACGAGTATCATAGTATTTGTACTCGTAGATACTCGTACCCACTATACTCTAATTTAAATAAAAATAAATCAAAAAAATGATTAAAACATTAACACATTGACTTTGAATGTGTTATTTTTTATCAATTAGTTTTAAAAGATCTCCATTTATTTGTAAACGTTCATTCAACACTATTTAAATGAGTTATTTGCACTTTATTTGAACTTTATAAATGTTATGCATTGTATTTTTATTTGAATTTATGGTTAAAATTTGTTGTTAAATATTAATTTTTTCTTTCATAAATACTCGCGGGCACCTGTGGATATTAAAAAAATATGCGGGTATTCGCATAATGGATACCTATGCGGATATGAGTACGAGTACGGGATAAATATTTATCCAACGGGTAGGGTACAAGGAGCCACTACCCGTACCCTACCCGCCCCGTTGACATCCCTATATACCGAATTTTACAGTTCGACACATAGTTTTGAATCCAAAAGGTTGTCGGATTGTGCAATCTGATAATCTTTCAAACGTAAAATTGTGCATTGGATTGTAGAATCCAGTATGTATTCTAAATCCAAACAAAAAATTAGCATCGAAGACCGTACTTTCAATGACCCATCCTAGCCAACCCCAACCAACAAGCAACAATACATGACAAATACAATGAACCTAGTTACCTCTCACTCTTCGAGACACAGAACAACGATGAACCACTTCTTCTTTACAAGCTTTTAGCAATGGTGCAACACCTTGAAGCCATGGAGGTGTGAATTTATGGAGGAAAAATAAATAAAATTTCATGAATGGTGTTGGTGTGCATAATGCCCTTTTAAAATAATAAATATGAATAAGATAGAAGTGAAGAGTAGCACTTTTGGTTAGAGCCTTGTTATGGGTTGAAAGTCATGTTTTTGATTCGTACTTTGTGCATTTAGTGTTATTTATGTTTATTTTATTTTATTAAACATGCTTGTGTGCGTGATTACTGTATATTTTATGATGTTTGATGTGTATGTTTATAACAAGATAAATTAGATAGCTTATTTGGTTTGGAGTGTTTGCTTGAGATTTATTGGTAGTGAGTTTGAATCTTGGTTAGACTAAAAGTAGATTTAATTTTTTTAGTATTGTTGGTACTCATGGGAAGGTGAATTAAATGGCAGAAGAGTGATAATGTAAGAATTGTTCAAGAATTCCAAGTAAGGAGCTAATCTTTCTCTTTTGTTTGACTAAGTGTAAAAGTGAAGAGCATGTTTACGTTATTTGGTATTTCTCTAATTTTTTGCTCTTGTTGGACGAACAAAGTGTTGATATTCCAAAGTGGTGGTGATGAACACATTTTTTCGTAGGCTATGGTTTTAGGTATGTGGAATTTACCTTGTCCTGTTATTATATGATGTTTAATTTTGAAAGAAAATTGTGCAATTGGATAACAATATTTTTTTAATGGTGTGTTCTAGGGCGTGATTTTTGGTACCTTGGGTATTTTGCAATGTTTCTATTCAGTATAAATACGGGAAATTATAATGTAAGAGTAAATTTTTAGTTTGTGGATTAATAGATAGTTCATGTTTGGAGTTAATAATTGTAAGCAAAATATCCAATGGAAATGTATTTTTAGGTATTGAATTATGACTATATGTTAATTGTTGATGATTTCTTTTGGTTAAGTGTTATGATCAATGGATTGATGTCATAAGGGTATGAGAAGGGATTTCATGTTGCTATTCTCTGTGAAAAAAATTATAGTTTTCCTATTTTGGGAGATTGCTCATGAAGTGAATATAAGGTAAGTTAGTTTAGTGTTAAAAGGATTATAGGTGCAATGCATTTTTTTCTCATTATTAGTGAATTGTGAAGGTTGTATCAATTTTAATCAATGAGCATATAGAATTGGAGCTTTTGAATGTGGAAATGATTTCTATGGTCAATTAATTAGATGGCTGGATGATAAATTTTTTTGTTGTGTATTCTGGATACTTGATTGCATTGAAACGGGTTCATTTTCATATGTCAAACCGTTTTTTTTCATATTCTGGCAAGTGTGTATTTTTCTAGTCTGCGCAGTTTTGGTAAAATTGAGTTTCTTGGTTCGTTAACCGTTGGATTGAGATGAAATGTTGACAGTTAATCAATAACATGTTCTTCAATATGACCTTTGTGATCTTCGTTTGAATGCCTGCAGTTGGAGATATATGCTACGCACGATTGTTGTTTTTATTATTTGAATTATGTTGATATTTTTGTTATGATAAGTTGTGATAGGTCTCTGTTTGTAGTATGATAGATGTTTCAACATAATGAGATGATGTTATTTTCGATGTATGTGTGTGTGTACGTGATGGTGGTGTATGTATTCTCTAATACCCATTAGTTCAGGTTGATTCTTTTACCAAAAGGACTTTTTGAGTCAAGTAAAAGGGTATTTTTTTTTTATCGTAAGTCTTTGGCATGAGCTTAACAAGAGTGCTCTACCTAAGGCCTTGGTGAGTAGGAAGATTTGTTTCTGAGAGGTGTTGGTGCATGGGAAAGGTAATGGTAATGGATGGTTATAAGAGAAAGACATACTAGATTGATATTACTTGGTGGTAATATGATTTGATTGATACTATTTGTGGTAATATGACTTGGTTGATTTATGTAACATGTGTATGTTCATGAGCTGAGTTGTATGATGACAACATATGGTTGCATATTGTTTTATCTGGTTAGCTCACCCTTGCATTTGTTGTGTTTGTGTGATGATTGTATAATTTATGTGTTATACGGGAGTAGATTTGTTATAGATGCTGTGGAAAATGCATAGGTGCGAGAAGATGTGCTAGGGAGAACTTTGGGAGTTTTGGAAAACTTTTGAAAAGAATTTTGGATTTCTTTTATGTTGGATTTTCCTTTGAATTTTCTTGGATTGAAAGAATTGTAATGAAAACATTATAGGATGATATCAGAGTATTTTGTTGGTTTGAAAAGAAAAAAAAAACACATGATATCTTGAAAACATGTGTTACAAGTGCATAACGACACTATTGTAATGGAGATGGGCAACACAACACTGATGGAGATGCAACTCGTTCAATTTGACAATTGAAACGCATGAGCTTTATATGAGCTTTATATGGAGTTGCAAAAGTTGCTATGTATGGAGGTGCAGGAGGTGTGCGATTTACATTTATAATTTTTAACTTAAGGATATTTTGATATTTACTTTGAGATATGGGATCTGGGAATAAAATATGGAGGTGCAGAAAGAAATAGTCTTAAATAGGTAACTTGGACTTGTTTTGGTCCGCACTTGTATTTGGATTTAACAAATGAAACCAATTGAATTGATCTCTCATTAAAACGTCTTATCAAAACAGACGAAAAATCTTAATTTTGTTTTGATAATGGATAGATTGACCCACAAGTTTTTTTAATTTTTTATTTTTAAAATTTGTTGTTTTATATATAAATTTTAAAAATATATTTAATCATATAATTTTTTAAAAATATATTTAATTTCATAATATTTTTTAAATTTGTAATTGATTAATTAAACATTGTAATTTAATAAATTAAAAAATCTATTATATTTATGTTTTAAATTACTCAGGTTAATGATTTAAATTTTAATATTATTATGTATTTATATATTAAAATAATATGATATAAAAAAGTTAATATTCTAAATTATTATTATTTAAAAAAAAAACAAAAGCATACTAGCATGTCAATGCATCATTACCCGTCTTTGATATATCATTACAAATTTTAGGGATAATCTACTTTATAATTTCTAATTTATACATACAAATAACATTTAGGTCGCCATCTCTATTAATCCAACCTAATTAGAGCTTTTTCTTTCGGTGTGATCTATTCATCATATCAAGTAGCATTTCTTGAATATAAAATTGCTCTAATTATACTCATCATCCTACATCATTCCAATATTGTATTAGAAAGATGGTCTTGCATATGGGACTTCGACATTTTATTATGTAACAAATATGTAGAATGAGTCTATAGTGGAGAAAGAGTCGATTGAAGAAACAGAACACGTGGCAAAAAGAGATAGGATGAGAGGAGAATGCAAGAGTGATCATGCAAAGAAAGAGAATGTTAAATGATCGTTTTGAATCCAATAATATACATGAGTTGAGTTTTGGGATTGTGCCATTGTTAAAAAAACTTTCTTTTACGTTTCATTTAATTTTCTGATGTTCAAAATAGGAGTGTGATGCAGCTGATGTAGATCCATCATGTGTGTTATTTACATTCCCCACAAAATCGACGTGTAATGTGAGGTTTGCACCTCACTTATATATGATGAGATTGTCTTATTTCTAGTCGATGTGAGACTTCCAACAAATATGTCTCTCTACCATTAGAAATTAGCAGGGTATAATAATAACAGTAGTCAATAAGAGCACTATGTGGAGTGAGTTATCATATCTAATTCTTATCATTTTCCTTAAGAGTCCATACTTTATTTGTTATATCACAAAGTGAGGCAGGGACAAATTTGAAAAAGACAACCATGGTTGAGAAATCTATTAGAAACGTAGGACAGGTGGCCACTAACGAAATGAGGGAGAGCAAAGGATAAGTAAGAGGTAGAGAATAACTAAGTCACTTTGCTGAATTTTGTGTGAGACTTCAAGTAAATATAAGGCCATGATTTGATCACAAATCTTGGAAGTGCCAACATAATATATTTAAAATTTATATATTTCATCATTGTTATTAATAGGGTTAAATATGTTTTTGGTCCCTTAACTTTCAGTAAATTTTGGAATTAGTCCATTTTGAAACTTTGAACCAATTTAATCCTTCATCTTTTAAAATACGTGGATTTAGTCCTTTTAATCAAATTTTGTTAAGTTTATTTGACATTTCAAGCGCGTTTCACAATAGTATTTGACTTAACACTAAAGCAAAAATGTGTCAAACAGTATAAACAACTCAAAT
>Ga0214545_1010957_pt1 | contig 12818 bp, 12 predicted proteins | sample CNSS4metaG_FD_160064 | JGI IMG/M metagenome (GOLD analysis project Ga0214545, IMG submission 160064) | Root nodule microbial communities from cowpea collected in UCLA plant growth center, Los Angeles, California, USA - CNSS4 | ecosystem: Host-associated > Plants > Roots > Nodule | place: USA... | reverse complement strand
CTGATGGAGGTTGTGAAGAAAGAAGTCACCAAGTTGCTACAAGCAGGTATTATATATCCCATTTTTGACAGCACTTGGGTGAGTCCTGTACATGTGGTCCCCAAGAAATCTGGGATCACCGTGGTCAAGAATGAGAAGAACGAGTTGATTCCTACTCGTATTCAGAATAGCTGGAGGGTCTGTATTGATTATAGAAGACTAAACCAGGCAACCAGGAAGGACCACTTTCCTTTACCATTCATGGACTAGATGTTAGACCGATTGGCAGGTAAGTCTCATTACTGTTTTCTTGATGGATTCTCTGGGTATTTTCAGATTTGTATTGCCCTAGAGGATCAACATAAGACTACTTTTACTTGTCCATTCGGTACATATACTTATAGGAAAATGCCATTTGGCCTTTGCAATGCTCCTAGAACATTTCAGCGATGTATGATGAGTATTTTTACAGATTTGTTGGAGCATTGTATCGAGGTTTTTATGGATTATTTTTAGTGTATATGGTTCATCTTTTGATCATTGCTTGTCTAATCTTGCTAGAGTCTTGGAGAGATGTGAAGAAACTAACCTTGTTTTTAGAACTCTCTGGTTTTGGCAGATACCGTCTCCACCACATCTCTCATTCTCCCTTTTCTTTTATTTTCTTTCCTTCATCATATTATCATGTATTCCATCAAAGCCATGGAGGGCTAAGCTTTAAGGGTTGATTCCACTGTAATTTCTTAACTGGATTCTGAGGTTAGATGAATTTATTATGTATTTTTTATTTTGATTATTGTTGTGGTTTTTGTTTATCTATGTCCTTTGTTTCTTAATCGAATAGAAAATAATGATTTTAAATCTACATGCATGCTAATCATATGAGTTAAAAGATTTTTAAATTAAAATGAGACTTTACTTTGATTTTATTTAGAAACTTTCATTTGATTAAATAAGTTTTTGCCAATAATTGAGACTTTACTTTAATTAGAGGTAATTACTTTAACTAAAATTAATCAAGAATTTACTTTGATTAATTAAGTTTTCTATTTGGTGAAGAAACAAAGGAATAGACATGATTAGGCATAGTAAAATTTAATTGAGACTGTACTTTGATTGAATTTACTATGGACAATCTAACAATTCTCACTTTTAATTGAGACTGTACTTTGATTAATAGTGAGAATGCCAACAAATGAATTGAGTCTTTACATTGATTGATTTGTAAATCAACAACAATAATTAATTTAACAATAATCTCTAGAAAACCAATGAAGAATCTTATTTAGAAAAAGCAGTGGAATTGACCTATTTACTATTACTGTGTTTACAATCTTCCATGTCATTTTCTTTGCATATGAAAACCCCCTATTTTTATAGTTGCTAGTTTTAATTGCATTTTTAAGAATCAAATATTTGAGATCAATTCTGCATTCATTGTGAGACGACTCAAGGTTATCTTAACCCTAACTATTTTTTTCACTACTAACTTGGCAATACTGAAGTTGCTAAAGTTAAGTAGTGGTAATTTGATCGCCTAACGACACTGATATCAAAATATAAACAAAGAAATTTGATCATAAACTGGAATCCGTAGTACTCGTCAAGATGAAGTTATCTTCTTAGAGTTAGTGAAGGAATAACCCCAAAAACAATGTACATAAACAAAAAAAAAACAAAAACATGAGTTAGATTTCTAAAAAATAAAATGTAAACGAAGTTGGAATCAATGAAATTAAGAAAAAATTAATTAGGGTTTCAAAATGAGAATTGAAGAGATGAAAATAGAAAGTAAGATTAGAAGAACATATCAGATTGAAATGGTAGGGTTTGAGGCGCCAAAGAAGTGGAGAGGGTTTGATTCAGCAGAGATGTCGAGAGGGTTTGAGGTGGTACAGAACCACAAAAATAATCTACACAAACAAAACAAACAAAAACATGAGTTAGATTTCTAAAAAAAATTTAAACGAAGGTGGAATCAATAAAATTAAGAAAAAATTAATTAGGGTTTCAAAATGAGAAGTGAAGAGATGAAAATAGAAAGTATGATTAGAAGAAAATATCAAATTGAAATGGTAGGGTTTGAGGCGGCAAAGAAGTGGAGAGGGTTTGATTCAGCAGAAACGTCGAGAGGGTTTGAGGCGGTACAGAACCATAAAAACAATCTAAACAAACAAAACAAACAAAAACATGAGTAAGAAATAAAAAATTAGGGTTTCAAAATGAAAAGTGAAGAGATCAAAGGTATTAGCCAAGAGCGATGGAGAGCGTTTGAGGCGGCGTCAGAGAGATGGCAGCACAGAAGCACAAAAACAATCTACACAAACAAAACAAACCAAAAAATGAGTTAGAAGCCAAAAAAAGTAATGTTAACGAAGTTGGAATCACTGAGATTAAGAAAAAAAAATTAGGGTTTGAAGAGAGCGTTTAAGGCGGCATCAGAAAGGTGGCTAGGGTTTGAGGAGGCAGAGAAGTGGAGAGTGCGTAAAATAGGTTAGGGTTAGAGAGAGGGAAAGTGAAGAGAGGTGGAGAGCGTTAGAGATGGATGAGAGGTGGATCGCGTTTGTGGAGCAAGAGCAAAACAGAGCGACCGAGGCGGAGGCAGAGAGGTGGCTAGGGTTGGAGGAGGTAGAGAACTGGAGAGTGGGTAAGAGGGCCTGAGAGGAAAAATGAAGAGAGAGGGAAAGTGAAGCGTGAGGAAAAATGTGAGTGTGGTGGAAAGTGAGAAAGAGAGCCTGAGAATTACCTTAAGAGGTAAAAAAAATTTGAATTCTGAAATTGTAGAAATTCTAAGAAAATGACATGTGTAACTTTTTTGTTTTTGTGATTCTTTGAATTGTATTATAAATAGATTAAATAAAGAAAATATATTTGTGAAGACAATTTATTTGACTTAATAATGTTCCTCAGTGTGATGTTGAGGTAATAGGTCCTTTTTTCTGGTTTATTGATGGCAACCTATTAATTCAATAAGCATCAAATGTTAGTAATAATAGTAAGTAATGACAATAAAGAAAAATTCCTAAATTTTTATGTACTTTTTCTACTTTTTTCAAGAGTAGACAAATCCAACACCAATGTCTGAACCAAATTCAACATCCTTGATCACTTTATTGTGGACACTACTAGGGATGTCAACGGGGCAGGTAGGGTATGAGTGTAGCTCCCCCGTATCCTACCCGCTAGATAAATATCTGCCCCGTACCCGTACCCATATCCATCTGGTATCTATTATGCGGGTACCCGTCTATTTTTTCATATCCACGGGTACCCGCGGGTATTACAAAATTATTTAATAAATAAATATTTAATCATAAATTCAAATAAAATAAAATAAAATACATCGCTGTCATTAATTTGAAATAAAGTTCAAACAAATTCAAGTCCATACAAGTCCAAATAATTATAAAAATATATATAAAATGACGTTTAACATAATGGAAATTCTTTAATTAGTGTTTTGATCAACAAACCCAGTTTCTCCAATTGATTCCTGAAAAATAATCAAATAATAAACCTCAACTCACGTGCCAAGTATTCTTATTTTGATTTCATCATTTGACAACAAACATACCATAAACGTCACAGTCTATATAGGGTTTGATGTATATGCCCAATTTCAAAGAAGGGAAAGAGAAGAATGTCAAGGGGTGTACTTGGAAGAAGACAACGTACTAATACCTGAAGCTGGAAGAATGAAGACTGAAGACAAGATGTGCAACTTAGAAAAAATTAGGTCAAAATCTTTTATGAATTAAAGTTTAGCGGGTACGAGTATCCACGGGTACGAATACTATGATACCCGTACTCGCCTCGTTAACATGCGGGTATCAAAAATACCCGTACCCGCGGGTAGCGGGTATCCATTTTTAATATTTGTTTCCTACTCATTGCGGGTTTTATCCGCGGATACCCGCGGGTATGAATATTTTTGACATCCCTAGACACTACCTTTGGTGGTATCAATGGGTCCTGAAACAGTAATTTTCCTTCATGCCTCCTATGTAAATATTGGACTACACCATAATGGTTGACTGAAAACTAACCTTAACAGTGATGCACATGTCTCCAAGCCTATTTGGCTTTCACCTTTTAACTAGGGATGACAAAATGGGTCGGGCCCGACAGAAAAAGCATGGGCCGGGTCAAGAAATTCAGCCCGCCAACCCGAGACAGCCCGGCCTGTCAAGCCCGCTGGTCCGTCGGGCCAACCCGCGGGCCAAAACGGGCCAACCCGTGGCCCGTATCATTTACTAAAACAAACAGCACGTGCACAATCTTTTTAATATCCCTCCCTCACAGACTCTGCGCCCAAACACCTCACACACTCTACGACTGAGACTGCGGCTCTTCTTCTCGACCCTATTCTCTGCGCCATACACATACTCGCTTCTCCTCCCCCATGTCGCTGCTAGCCACCACGAAACATGCTAGCCACCACGTCGCCGCTGGCCATACCCGCTTCTCCTCCATCGTGACATCCACCACGTCGTTGGCAGCAGCGAGAATACAGTGCAGTGCATGGAGAACGCAGAGCCACCATCGGACTGCGATTGGCAGACGATTCCGACCGCCACGGCCACCGCAAAGACAAGTTTGTTCGTAATTTGCATTCTGGTTCCCTTTCTCCCAATTTGTAACCTAAATTCCTGATTTTTGTAACCCTAAATTTTTGATTTTGTGATTTCTGACCACCACGACCCATTCTGTGAATTTTCCCCCAATTGCGTTGTTCATCCTGCTCATCCGTTAATCGCTGTTCATCCTTAAATTTTCTCCAATTTCAATTTCGTAGCTGCTACCGTTTTCAATTTCGTAACTGCTACCGTTTTCAATTTCGTAGCTGCTACCGTTAATCTCTCATTTGGCATTAACTTAAACGGAAAGAATAAGCATTTTATAATTTCCGTGATTTGTGATTCCAACGTAAGTGAAGGTTATTACGTTTACCTTTTGGATTTTGGCTTTTGGTGGATGAGAAGGTTTATGCACGCTATCAACCACTCAGAAAGAAATCTGTAATTAAGAAAGTGATGTATGAGAAGCGTATGTGGCCAACAACTCTGCTTGCGTATAATTAATAAATCAACAAGATTACAAAAAGGTTATTTTAATGATAAATATTAGGATGTGTCACGCTTTCGATCTGAGCTGCCATATGTTTGAATTACGCCTTCTGATCTTTCAATTTTCAAACAAAGAGATTAATATGCTACACCATTATTCGTTTACCATATTTCTTTTCTCTTCAAAATTTGCTTATACACCATAGCTTATACATGATTTTGGGCCACAAATCAAACATATCAGAAAAAGCTGACGGGCCAGCCCGTCAGCCCGCCAACCTGCCAGCCCGCGGGCCGGGTCCAGAAATGCAACATGTCTCACCATTTCGGGCCAGCCCGGCCCGACCCATATAAAGCGGGCCAAAATCGGGCCGGGTCAAAACGGGCTGGGCTGACCCGTTTTGACACCCCTACTTTTAATGACACAAGCCACAAAGGGCAATCTATCCAATGACTTCCTCATCGACAATGGAGTAATATTTTTTATGTCTCCATCCTCAACTATAGTTTGAGGTTATTGCATGAATGAATACATTATAATTATATTCGCAATATAGTCATTATAAATTGTATTAATAGTAAGAAAACAACGTTAATCATGGTGTTTTATGAACTTTTGTGCCCACTACCAAAAATTTGAATAAAAATCACGTGCATGACTCGCAACAACCATTTTATTCATGAACTTGCAACTTGGGAATTTCCTGATGGTCTAAGGATTATAAGGGTGTCCAAGTTGTAGCGTTCCAGAAATTCTTTAAATACTTCCTCGTCAACAATCACGGCCTCCCACAGATCCATTAGTGAAACCAAATGTAGTTGCTTCTAATTTTTGTGGGAGAAATCCAATCGGAACCTAGATTTTTAAAGTTGAATTGGAGGGATTGCTTACTTAATGGTACATTTAAAAAAATATAAAAAAATAAAGAGCTCAATTGACAAGAATGCTCTTCAATTGCTTTATGTACATGTCAAAGTTACTGCAATCCCTTCAACTTGTGTATTATTTCATTGCAATAAAGTGTCTATCACTGACCACACACATCCAAAATTAAATTGTTATTACTACATTCAACTTCTATGTTCAAAAATAGGGTTTTAGTGCAGTGAAATAAAACCAAGGGAACAAACATTAAATGTTGAAGGCATGATTGAATTAAATACTTCAGTCCTTCTACAAGTAGCACATCCTTGATCTCCAAGGTATCCCCTCCACCAACATCTCTAGTTGCAATTATTTTCCCTTTGTTGTTATTTCCATGTGTAATAAATCCTTGATCCTTTCTTTTGAGATTCTTGATCTACCTCTTATCACCAGTCATGTGTCTTGAGCATCCACTGTCAAGGTACCACATTGATTTTCTGGATTTGGAAGTTAACTACAAAATAAAAAAAAAAATCTTTAGGTCCCCATTAACTTTATTGGGTCATTGGGGTTAGAGAGACATACTAATTATCTAACAATAGGCATCCAAGTATACTTTTCATTCAGAACATCATAATGTTTAATATTGAATTTATTTTATGTATGCCCATTTTTCATTCAATAAAAACAAGTAGTTATACAAGTATTTTTAGAGTGATCCGTTCCTTTTTCTACCCACACTTTGCGAGTCCTTTTAATTTTATTTTTAGGAACATATTTGTTTCTACTTAAATTATTTTTCTCAAAAACATGTTTTTCAAAAGATTTATTTTCTAAAGCATCTTTAAGTTGATTTTCTAAAATCATGAAATCAAACATATAGCTTTTGCAAGATGCACATTCAACTGTCTCAATTTCTCTAGTTTCCAAAATTAAGATTTTATTTTTTAAAACATTTTCTTCTTCAAGAGATTTTTCAAGATTGCTCTGTAATTCTTTAAAATCACTTTTTAATTGTTTGTGAGCAATATCTAGTTTACTTGAAAGTCATCATAAAGAGAATCGTAATCATTTTCATTGTCAGAGGAGCTTACCTCACTGTCAGAATGATCATTATTGGCCATTAAGCAAAAGTTTGCTTCTTCCTCATCAGATCCACCAGAGCTGGATAAACTTGAGGCATTATCTTCCCACGCTATGTATGCCTTTTTCTTATAATATTTTTTGCTTTTCTTTTCATCACTCCTTTTTAATTTGGGTAGTTTGCTTTTACATGACCAGTTTCTCCATATCCATAGCATTTAAAGTTTGAGGAGGCTCCTTGATTCTCCTTTTTATTGCTCTTGAATTGATTTCTGCCTTTGGCCTTCATAAACTTTGTGAACTTCTTTATCATGAGACTAAGATTCTCATCATTATCAGAATCTTCTTCCTCTTTTTGCTTCTTGCCTTTGACAACTTCAGTTTTGAATGCAATATTCTTCTTTCTTCCTTGATCTTCTTCATCATTCTATCTTCCCAGTTCAAGCTTGTGCTCTCTCAGTTTTCCAAAGACAGCCGCCATGGTCATTGTTGCAAGATTATGTGACTTTGTGATGGTCGTCACCTTTGGCTGTCAAGTCCTATTCAAGAATTTAAGAATTTTTATGTTAAGTTCATTAGTATCAAAGGTTTTCCCTAGCCCACTGAGATGATTAATGATGTGTGTGAACCGCTTCTGCACATCATAGATGGTTTCTCCCTGCTACATGCGATACATTTCATATTCTTAAATCAAGGAGTTCTTTGTAGCCCGTTTGACATCATCGGTTCATTCATGAGTCACTCGAAGGATTTCCCACATCTCGCGTGCACTGGTGCAAACAGAAATTCTTTAGAACTCATCAATGGTTAGAGCACATGATATAATGTTTCTTACTTTAACATCATATTGAGCTCGCCTATTTTCTTTAGCAGTCCATTGAGCAAAAGGTTTTGGTTCCTGCACTTCATTAGCAATGTTAAAAGGAACAAATGGTCTATTCAAAACAACATCCCAAATACCTCTATCAACTGATTCCAAAAATATTTGCATTCTAACTTTCCAGAAAGGGTAATTTTCATCGATAAAAAGTGGAGGTCTATTGATAGACGCACCTTCAGCAAAACTTTGGTTTGACCCTACCATTTTCGAAAAATCTAAATAACTATCAAAGCAAGCTCTGATACCAATTATTGGTATCGTGCAACAGAATAACTAAACAATGGTCAAAAACCAAGAGGGGGTGAATTGGGTTTTTGTAAGACTTAACAGGTTTTAAAATTTTTTCTCAAAATTTAACCGATTAACAAAAAAAAAACACAGTTACTTTAAATGCAAGTGCAAATAAATAAAGAGTTTAAGGGAAGAAGATGCACCCTGATATTTATACTGGTTCAGATCAAAAGACCCTACGTCAAGTTGTTAATCTCTTAAACAAAGAGATTAACTCAATCACTATAATAATAAGATTACAACAGATTATAAAAGAGTACACAACTCTCTTGAACAACCACAAGAGATGAACAAAAGTTCCCCCTGAATCACACAGAGGATGACCAACTTTCCTAGCAACAACACAACACTCAATATTCTAAGAACTTACTTAGAAAAAGTTATCACTCACTCACACTAGGCTTTTCACAGCTATTTTTAAGAATCTCACAGAGCAACACTTTGTAGTCACAACACAAGAAATTTGAATCTTGAAAAAGGTGGTTTGAAGTTTGGAATCTAAGTTCTATTTAAAGAGATTTTCGCAAGCTGAGTTAGAAATGAAGAGTTTAACTAAAACTGCCAATGATAATTGATTACCACTTAAGATAATCGATTATTCCAGTGATTTTCGAAAACAAAGTTTTGTAGTGTTAATCGATTATCCAAAATGGTAATCGATTATCTCATGTACATGTTTGAACAAATAATTTTATAACTGCTGTCACAACCGGAATCGCGACGGGACGACGAACCAAAAAAGAAAACGGGTTTTAAAAAGAGATTTGGAGTCGCCACCATAGTTATTCTGGAAAACTATGGAAAACCATAAAGATAAGACAAGTCTGCAAAAAAAAAAAGATTTTGGATCCGGGACTCGGTTACGCGTAGGGAAGGTGTTAGTACCCTACAGCGCCCGCCCGAGGGCGGTACCTTTAATTAAAAATGCAAATACGATGTGATTTTCAAAATGTTAATTTTCCCCAAAAATAGTAAGACAAAGATGCTAAAAAGAAACAAAATTTTTTTTAATTTTTTTGGGCCCGACAATGATTGACCTTGGTCCTACGTATTCTCATTCAAAATGAGAAATCAGGGTTACGTAGTTCTTAAAAAGCTTGTTTGAAAATGTTGATATTTTTATATTTTGAAAATTTATATTTTTTTTGTATTTTTGAATTACTTGAAAATATGTGTCACACGACGCGAGCGGTCGGACAGACACTAAAAGGGAAAGAAAATCATTTTTTGAATTATTTGGGAGAAAGTGTCACACGACACGAGCGGCCAGACAGACACAATACAAGTGAAAGAAAACTTTTTTTGATTTTTTTCTATATTTTAATTTTTATAATTTTCAAATATTTTTTTGTTTTTTTAGAAAAGAAATTAAAAATGAGAAATTTATTTAAAAAAGGATAAAAGTGGAAAACAAGATATGAGGGTGCATGAGTGATTAGTGGGAAGTGCATAAAGTACATGAGGTGTCTTTATTAAAAGATGGGGTGCAGCAAGTTAAGTATAAAACAAACCCAAAATAGGAAACAAGGATATAGGAGGTGCGTGGTTAACAATCATGAAGGTGTATGAAGTAAATGACTGTCCAGCCCACAAGCCAAACGTGTGGTGTATGTAGTAATCCAAGGAGTACAACAAAAAATTAATAGAATCCATATATGGGGGTGCATAATAGAAAGAATGGGGTGCAGAATAGAAAGAAAGGGGTGCACGAGAGGTGGGCTCAGACGTGGCATGCGGAACCTAAACCCTAACTGCTCAATAATCAGGAGCCAAGCCCCCTCCCTCTCTCCCTCGCGACGTCAGCACGGGTCACTGCCGTCGAACCTCCAGCTAGCCAGACCTCCAGAGCTCGCCGCCGTCCACCTCCAAATGGCCGGTTTTGTCGCCGCTGTCATGCTCTTGACCGAGACTGCCACTGGCACAGACGAGAAACTCGTGATTTCTTCTCTTCATTCATTTTTCTTGCGCGAGACAGACCACTTCTTCCCCCGCACGACCACAAGACGATGCCAATCCTCCTCACGGCTGCGCGGCTCTGCCCGCCGGAGACTGCGATCAACGATTCCGGCCGTCGTCGGCGTCCACACCTGCGCCTATCCATCTCTAAACCCTTATTCTCTCCTTCCGTAAGAGAGAAAAGCGCCTTAGGCCCTACGATTCGCTGCCACCGTGCTGGCCACCAAGACTGGGTCCGCGAGCACCAAGGAAACCAGCCCTCCGGCCGCCATGACAACGACTGCTTCTGCCCAAGACTCCGACTCGCCGGCGGCTATTGCCTTTGTTTTCTGTTTTTTATTTTGGTTTTATGCAGGTGAGTGATGAAGATGAACGAAAAAGATGAAGATGGAAAGAGAAGTTGATTGATGACGGAAGAGAAACGTGATACTCAGGTGATGACTTTCGTGTTGTGAATGCAAGGGTTGAAGGTGAAGCTTGACGATGATGGAGACTGAGGGTCGAGATTCGAATGAAGGTGTTGGGGTTTGGAAAATGACTTAAGTCGAGTGAAGGTGTAATGGATGGTGTGTGAAGGCTCTGTACGATGAAAAGGTGAAAATCGAAACATGGAGAAGAAGAAGATGAATGTAAGCAATGAGCGTGAGCAAGAACAAAATCTAGCTTATGAATGTATGAATGGAGTTTATGAATGGATTTCTGTTTCTTTCTTTTTTGTTGCAGTTGCAGGAATGATGAAAACAACATTCAAGAAACACATTTAATTCATAAAACACATCTTCATAATGAACAATCCAACAGATAAACGATCCTATACAAACGCCGGATCGGTTCACACCAACATGAGTTATGTGAGTTATGTACATAAGTTATGAGTTATGTGAGTTATGTACATAAGTTATGTTCATGCTCAAGTGTGTTCCGAAGTGTACCTCTTGTAGATCCTCTTCAATATCTCTAGCTTTTCAATGATGTTACTCTTGCTGTCACTAATTTCTCTAGCTCCTTTCTTTGCAATCTCGTTTCTCCCTTTTTGTTGCTTTGTTGCTCCCTGTGATAGAATTTCCCTTATGAAATGGCTTTTTGAAAACTCTCCCCCACTCTTCTGCGAGTGAGTTGGTCTCTTGTGCTCCAAAGTTTTTTTCTTTTTGGCTTAAATATACATTTAGTCCCTATTTTTGTTGATTTTATTCAATTTGGTTCTTATTTTCGTTTTATGTTCAATTAGGTCCTCATTTTCGTCAAATTGTGGTCAATTTGGTCCTTTTCACTACCGGTGTTTAAATAGTTAACTTTTTGAACAGTACATGCCACGTGTTAGCTCCTGGTTTTTTTGATTTTTTTTTTAATTTTTTTAATTTTTTTTTAGGTTTAATTACTCGGATGGTACCCACTTTGGTACAAATATGTCAATCTGGTACCTGCTTTTAGAAAAGTGTCAATTGCATCCCAACCTTTGAAGAAGTGCTTCAATTAAGTCCCTTTCAGACGGAGTTGACTAACGTCGTTAGTCAATGTGCCACGTGTCAGTATGTGATTTTTTTGATTTTTTTAATTTTTTTTTAATTTTTTGAAAAAATAAAATAAAATGCCACGTGTCAGGTTGATGTGTGTGACATGTGGCGTTGTCAGTGTCACGTAGCATTGCAATGCCACGTGTCAGGGTCATTATCAGATGTCATTGAGTTGATTTTGATTTAGTCCCCCTATATGTCTTTTTGTTTCAATTTGGTACCTACTTATGTATATCTGATTCAATCTTGACCTAATTTTTTTAAATAATTAAAATCCATTTTTTTATAAAATTAAAAGTAATTAAGTATAAAAATTTTACAAAAATTAAGTATTTGATATTTATATTAAAATTTAGTAGTAAAAGTCATTTTATTAAGTCATTTTTAATAAAAAAAAAATTAGTATAACATTCAGACAAATAGAAGTTTTAGTTTAAAATTAGTAAGAGACAATATTGTTCTATTTTGAGTTAAAATAATAATAATTAACAAAACATGAGTATTTAATAAAAAAAATAATTAATAAAATAATATGTTCAAAAGTTATTTTTAATAAAAAATATTAGTAAAACATTTTATACAAATAATATTTATACTTAATTAGTTTTAATCTTAAAAAAATGAATTACAAAAATATTTTACTTATTAAAAAAATTGGGACAAAATTGAATCAGATATACATAAGTGGGTACCAAATTGAAACAAAAAGACATATATAGGGACTAAATCGACACTAGCACGTGTCACATGCAGGAACTTGACATGTGGCATTTTAATTTTTTTTTCAAAAAATTTAAAAAAAATTCAAAAAATTCAAAAAAAATTATAAAAAAATTAAAAATAAAAAATAAAAAAACCACATACTGACACGTGGCACGTTGGCTAACGGCGTTAGTCAACTCCGTCTGAAAGGGACCTAATTGAAGCACTTTTTCAAAAGTTGGGATGCAATTGACACTTTTTTAAAAGCGGGTACCAGATTGACACACCTGTACCAAAGTGGGTATCATCCGAGTAATTAAACCTTTTTTTTAATTTTTTTTTAATTTTTTTAATTTTTTAATTTTTTTAATTTCAAAAAAATGGTCCACGTGTCAAGTCACAATTGTGCCACGTGTCAATGCTAGTGCCACGTGTCAGTTTGTGGTAGTATTATTTTTTTTGTTTAATTTAGTTCCTATATT
>Ga0214545_1010956_pt1 | contig 12819 bp, 8 predicted proteins | sample CNSS4metaG_FD_160064 | JGI IMG/M metagenome (GOLD analysis project Ga0214545, IMG submission 160064) | Root nodule microbial communities from cowpea collected in UCLA plant growth center, Los Angeles, California, USA - CNSS4 | ecosystem: Host-associated > Plants > Roots > Nodule | place: USA... | reverse complement strand
TATTTTGAGGTGTGTTAGTGCAGCTGCAGCTAAGTTGAGCTCATGGAGGTGTGGAAATAAATTGCTTAAAGCGTCATGACACCTTAAAGATAAATCCAAGAATAAGAAATTATCAAAATCACAAAAATCCAAGCAAAACATTGCATAAAGACGACAAGAAAAGCTTGAAAAAGTGAAGAAATTTGGCTAAACCAAGAAGAGAGCAACAAAAAAATTGGACCTTGCGATTTTCTTTATCTTTATGATATAAGATAATTTGGGAAAAATATATCTTTAGATATTTTATTTGATATTTTTAAATAATTATCTTATTTAATTATATCATAAAATATTAAAAGATAATAACTACCAAATCTTTTTATATATGACAATATCTTCTTGAATCTCTTTAGATCCACAACAAACAAATATATCTTAAAGATATTGGATTATTTAGAAGATAATTTAAGGAGATTGCAAAGGGTTGATTTGGAATATTAATACAAATATTAATTGGTGATAATTTATCATATAGCTTTAAGTAATTAATTTATTTAATCATATTAGATATTGATATTATCAACCAACTATATTTGTCAAATAGTCTATATCTCTCCAAATATTTTTAAATATTTATCTTTATCATTATTTTAAAAGATATTTGAGAGATTTTAGCAACAAAAAAAAAACCAGTCTAAGTCCTATATAAAGAGACCAGGGAAAGCAGAAAAAAAAAAGCTCGAAACTTTAGAGTTTTGGAACCCTTAGGGGGGCCTAATTTCGTTTCCTTTTTCTCTCTATTCTTCTCTCTATTTTTATTTTACTTTCGCAATCTATGGATTGTTAAACTTCTTTGATTGATTCCATTGTAATTTTATTATGGATTATGAGGTTAGAATGAAATAATTTCTTTGTTCTTTTTATTATTGTTGAGGTTTTAATTCATCTATGTCTTTTATCTTTGAATCATGTAAAAAGTAATGATTTTAAATCTACATGCATGCTAATGATATGAGTTAAAAGGTTTTTAAACTCAATTGAAACTTTACTTCGATTTTATTTATAAACATTCATGTGATTAAATAAGTTTTTGCCAATAGTTGAGACTTTACTTTGATCAAAGGTAATAAGTTTAACTAAAATTAGTCAAGACTTTACTTTGATTAATTAAGTTTTTCTAGTTGGTGAGAAAAGAAAGGAATAGACATGATTAGGCATAGTAAAGTTTAATTGAGACTGTACTTTGATTGAATTTACTGTGAATAATCTAAAATATTCTCACTTTTAATTGAGACTGTACTTTGGTTAAAAGTGAGAACGCCAACAAATTAATTGAGACTTTACATTGATTAATTTGTAAATCTACAACAATAATTAATTGAGCAATAACCTTTAGATAACCGATGATGAATCTATTTTGAAAAAGCAATGGAATCAAGCTATTTTCTTTACTATTGTTTTTATCTCTTTTTATCTTTTCTATTTCTTTCTTGTTTATCTTAATTCTCCTATATTTTTATTATTTTATTTGACTAACTTTTTTGTATAGTTTTATAAGAACTAATTTGTTAAAAATCAATTTCGTGTTCATTGGGAGACGACTTAGGGTTAACTTTACCCTTTCTATTTCCTTAACTACTATCTTAGCAATACTGAAGTTCCTATAGTTTAGTAATATTAATTTGATCGAGTCAACGACAACGTTATCAAAGACGTAAGTGTTTTTCTATGTACAATTATTTGTCTTTTTCTTCGTAACATTTTGTACACATGTTCATGTTTATTCAATGAAGTAGTTCTAATAACATTAATTAGTCACTCCCAATATGCTATTAATTTTCATTAGTTATTTCACCAACTCAAGTATTCACTACCACCACAAAAGCACATTGTAAAGGCTTACTTTATACCACAACACCAGTGAAAGACGTAAGTGTTTTTCTATGTACAATTATTTGTCTTTTTCTTTGTAAGATTTTGTACACATGGTCGCGTTTATTCAATGAAGTAATTCCAATAACACTAGTTAGTTACTCCCAATATGCTATTAATTTTCATTAGTTGTTTTACCAACTGAACCGATTACTGCCACCACAAAAGCACATTGTAAAGACTTACTCCATACCTATGTATGAGTGAAGGATGTAAGTTCTTTTCTGTGTACAATCTTCTATCTTTTTCTTTAATAAGATTTGGTACATAAGGTTGTGCCTATTTAATTAAGTAGTTCCCATAACAATAAATGTTCACTCCTAAAATGCTGCTAATTTTCATTATTAGCTTCACCAACCCCACCTTCACTTATAACACAAAAGCACGTTTCAAATGCTATCTCAATACCATAGTACCCATGAAAGTGAAAAACGTAAATATCTTTTTGTGTACAAGTAACTCTCTTTCTCGTTATTACATTTTGAACACATGATCGTTCTTATTCAATTAAGTACTTCCAATAAAATTAGTTTAATGACAACTTAAAATATATAAATAAATTATGATACTACAATAAAATTAACAAACTTTTAGTTATTGATCAACATAACAAAATAATTACATGGAAATAGATTTGATAATTACATTAATTAAACATAAGGTTTAAATATAAGAAAAAAAATGCAATATTATCATTTCTTATATCAGAACACAACTCTACATTTAGAGTCATTATCCTAATCATCGTACTTAAATAACGGTTGAATCGATGAAATAATCGTGCTCTTTTTGGAACCACCAGGACCAACGACTGCTATAATCTTGCCAGCACTTACTAAGAAGCTCAAATTTTCAAAGATAATATTGGTTCTTCAGGAGTAATCAAAACATACTTCACAAAATTCATCCAACCTTTTACAAAAGCAGACGTAATCATGTTCATGGTATTGGTTGCAACGACACACCTTTGGCAATGAAACCAAGGTTTGGAACAACCTGACCAAAGAGCCCTTCAAAGGAGCAAAACTTAAGTTTGTAATCCATAACAAAATTATGAGAGTTATCACATGATCATACCAGTTTTTGATACACTTATAACCCACTAAAGATGTGATCAACAATTACACTAATAAAGTCTAAAATTTGATAAGACAAAAACTATTTCACTCGATTAATACAAAAATTAAATAGTAAAAATTAATTTAAAAACTAGAATATTTTTAGTATCGAATAAATAAAAAAATTAATAAAAATTCATTTAAAAATACTCAAATTTACTAACTTTTTTAAGTCTATATTTCTAATTTTAAAATGGAATTTGATAGCGCCGTTTAAGTTTTATTGGTTCAGTCATATCAACAATCACATTCTTATTGACTATAGAGAAAAGAAGTTGTTATTCCCAAGTTTGGAAGAAGTAAAGTTGTTGTATCCTCATCAGGTGATCAAAGAGGTTAAAGAAGATCACAATGTTTCATCATTCTGACTCAATTATCTGTAGAGACAGGTGATAGAAACAATGATATACCAATGGTAAAGGAGTTTGCAGACGTTTTTCCTGATGATGTACCCGGTTTACTTCCAAAAAGAGCAGTAGAGTTTTCTATTGATTTGGTGCCAAGAGTGGGACCAGTATCAATAGCTCCCTACCGTATGGCTCTAGCTGAGTTGACAGATTTAAAGAAACAAATAGAATATTTGTTGGAAAAATAGTTTATTCGACCAAGTGTGTCGCCATTGGGAGCACTAGTGCTATTAGTGAAGAAGAAAGATGGTAGTTCAAGACTATGTGTAGATTATCGGCAACTGAATAAGTTAACTATCAAGAAAAAGTATCCTACCAAGAATTGATGATTTGATGGATCAACTACACGGTGCGATAGTGTTTTCAAAAATAGATCTACGATCGGGGTACCACCAGATTTTGGTTAAGGTTGAGGATGTGCAGAAAACGACCATTAGATCCAGATATGGTCACTATGAGTATGTAGTTATGCCATTTGGTGTGATTAACGCTCTTGCCTTATTTATGGACTACATGAATAAAATTTTCAGACCGTTTCTAGATAAATTTGTGGTAGTCTTTATAGACGACTAATGAGTTCATATTTATGCCCTCATTTGGTATTTAGTATTGGATTTTTAATTGAATTTTGTTCTTAAAAGATTGATTTAATTAGGATTTTTTTAATTTGGGTTTCTTGAGAATGAGATACAAAAAGATGATAAAAATAGCTTTTTAGTTGCATAAATGTTCTTTGGATATTTTGAGGTGTGTTAGTGCAGTTGTAGCTAAGTTGAGCTCATGGAGGGGTGGAAATAAATTGCTGAAAGCTTCATGACACCTTAAAGATAAATCCAAGAATAGGAAATTACCAAATCACAGAAATCCAAGCCAAGCATTGCATGAAGATGACAAGAAAAGCTTGAAAAAGTGAAGAAGTTTGGCTAAGCCAAGAAGAGGGAACGGGCAATAAAAATTGGACCTTGCGATTTTCTCTATCTTTTTTCGAAAGAAGGGCTTTGATAATTCATAATTTATGATAAAAGATAATTTGGGAAAATATATTTTTAAATATTTTAATTAATATTTTTAAATAATTATCTTATTTAATTATATCATAAAATATCAAAAGATAATAACTACCAAATCTTTTTTAAATATGGCAAGACTTCTTGAATCTTTTTAGATCTCCACTTTAAGAATATATCTTTAAGATATTAGATTATTTAGAAGATAATTGGAGGAGATTATAAGAGGGGCAAAAATGAAAATTTGACAGAAATATAATTAATTAAAGATTTTTTATTAATTATCTTTGATATATCTTAAATTATCAACAAAGGAAATCTTCCAAATATTTTAGAAACTGATAATTATATGAGAGATATTATATCAAAAGATAAAAGATTTCAGCAATAGAAAATATAAGATTCAAGTCCAATCAAGGCCTATATAAAGAGACCCAAGGGAGTAGAAGAGGACAAGTTTGACACTTCAGAATTTAGTAACCCTTAGGGGGCTAATTTCTTTCTCTCTCATTTCTTCTTCTATATTTCTTTTATTTTGATTTCATGAAGTGTTAAACTTCTTGGGTTGATTCCATTATAATTTCATTATGGATTTTGAGGTTAGAATGAATAAATTTGTTTGTTCTTTTGATTCTTTATTGCGGTTTATTTTCATCTATGTTTTTTGCCTTTTAATCAAGTAAAAGTAATGATTTTTACATTGTAGCAAGTTAGCATGATGTTAAATCTACATAACATATCAATCATATGAGCTCAAGGGTTTTTAATTTTAGTTGAGAATGTACTTTAATTAAATTTAGAAACTTTCATGTGATTGAATGAGTTTTTGCCAATGATTGAGAATGTACTTTGATTAGAGGAGAAAACTTTAACTAGAATCAATCAAGAATGTACTTTGGTTAATTATCTATTTGCTTGATTTTATAGGTAAAAGAATGGACATGATTAAGGATAGTAATATTTAATTGAGAATGTAATTTGGCTAAATTTACTATGATTAATCTACAAATTTCATGCTTTTGATTGAGAATTTACTTCGGTTAATAGTGAGAACGCCAACAACTTAATTAAAAATTTACATTGATTAATTTACAAATCTAGAACAATAATTAATTGAGCAATAATCTTTAAATAATCAATGATGAATCTATTTTGAAAAAGCAATAGAATCAATCTATTTTCTTTACTATTATTTTTATTTCTTTTTATCTTTTAAATTTTATTTCTTTCTTTGTTTATCTTAATCCTCTTAAATTTCTTATTTTATTTGACTGACTCTTTTGTATAGTTTTAATAAGAACTAATTTGTTAAAAAGCAATTATGTGTTCATTGGGAGACGAATTTGGGTTACTTTACCCTTTCTATTTTGTTTGCTACTTTCTTAACAATACTGAAGTTGTTATACATGAATTGAATTTTCAAACTGTTTCTAGATAAATTTGTGGTAGTCTTTATATAGACGACTTTCTCATTTATTCTAGAATACAGGAGGAACATGTTAATCATCTGAGGGCAGTATTGGGCATACTAAAAGAGAAGAAATTATATTCCAAACTATCTAAGTGTGAGTTTTGGATGAAAGAGGTACAATTCTTGGGTCATGTGATCTTGGCTCAAGGGATAACAGTGGAACCATCTAAGGTAGAGGTTGTGTTGCTTTGGGAGCGACCTAAATCTGTAACTAATATAAGGAGTTTTGTGGGTTTAGCTAGCTACTATAGGAGATTTATAGAAGAATTCTAAAAAATAGTGGCACTTTTAACATAGCTAACTCGCAAAGATCGTCCGTTTGCTTGTGAAGCGAGATTTCAAGAGTTAAAGCGAAGGTTGACTTGTGCACTAGTACTAATAATTCCTGACACAAGTAAATCTTTTGAGGTTTACTGTGATGCCTCTTATCAAGGTTTAGGCTGTGTGCTTATGCAAGATAGAAAAGTGGTAGCATATACTTTAAGGCAGTTAAAAATTCATGAGAAGTACTACCGTTCTCATGATTTGGAATTAGCAGATGTAGTTTTTGCTTTAAAGATATGGAGGCATTATCTATATGGGCCTCGGTTTCAAGTTTTCAGTAACCTTAAAAGTTTAAAGTATTTGTTTGATAAAAAAAGAATGGAATATGAGGCAAAGACGGTGGATAGAATTCGTTAAGGATTATGAGTTTGATCTATTCTATCATCCCGGAAAAGCAAATGTAGTGGCAAATGCATTGAGTAGAAAGAAGGTGCATGTGTCCTATATGATGATTAAGGAATTGGAGCCGGTGGAAAAGTTCAGAGACATGTAGTTACAAGTGACTGTAGGAGAATACGTCATTAGGTGTAGTCATATGACTATATCAAATGATTTACTCGGTTTAATAAGAGAAAAACAGAGGAAGGATCTTAGTTTGCAGAAAACAATGGAGTTGCTTGGAACAAGTCAGGCTATGGATTTTGCGATGGGAACTGATGGTATTATGAGATTCAGAGACAAAATTTGCCTTCCTAATAATCAGGGTTGAAGAGTAGTGGAATCAACCTATTTTCTTTACTATTATTTTTATCTCTTTTTATCTTTTCAATTCTATTTTTTTCTTTATTTATCTTAATCCTCTTATATTTTTATTATTTTATTTCACTAACTCTTTTGTATAGTTTTTATAAGTACTAATTTGTTAGAAATCAATTTCGTGTTCACTAGGACGCGACTTAGGGTTGACTTTACCTGTTCTATTTTGTTGACTACTTTCTTAACAATAGTGAAGTTGTTATAGATAAGTAGTATTAATTTGATTGCATCAACGACAATGTTATCACTATGATAAAGAATGAGACAGATGAATTGATCCGCACTAGGGTGCAAAATTTCTAGAGAGTTTACATCGAGTATAAGAGGTTAAATCAAGTAACAAGGAAGAATCACTCCCTCCTGCCTTCATTGACCAAATGCTTAAGTGCTTGGTAGGTAAATCCCATTATTATTTTCTTGATGGTTTGTCTAGATATTTTGAAATTGACATTACACCTAAGGATCAAATTAATTGAGAAGTTGCATCGATTAATTTGAAATCTTAAAAAAAAAATCAATAACAATAATCTTTAGGAAATCAATGATGAATCCTATTTTGAAAAAGTAGTGGAATCAACCTATTTTCATTATTATTGTTTTTATCTATTTAATAAGATAAAAACAATATTTTTGTTTCTTTTTAGCATCTTTGTCTCTTTATTTTTGGGGAAAATTAATATTTTGAAAACCACATCAACTTTGCATTTTTAATTAAAGGCACCGCCCTCGGGCGGGCACGGTAGGGTGCTAACACCTTCCCTATGCGTAACCGACTCCCGGATCCAAAATCTGATTTTTTGCAGACTTGTCTTATTTTCATGGTTTTCCATAGTTTTCCAGAATAATTATGGTGGCGACTCCAAATCTCTTTGAAAACCCGTTTTCTTTTTTGGTTTGCCTTCCCGTCGCGATTTCGGTTGCGACACACCCATAACGTAAAACAGACCTAACAGGCGAGATATCGTAAAAACAGTGTAACTCTAGCTTCCCTTACTTGAACAAAGGTTATCAAAAGACACACAAACACCCAACAGATGAGCATTATAGCTCCAAGAGCAGATTCGTGAGCTGGAAATACTGATACCAGATCGAAAATGAGGTTACCAAGATGAACCTCAGTTGGAACCATGAAAATAAAGCTAGATAAGAGAATGTATGAGTTAAGGACCAACTTACGTGGAATAAAAATGGAGTTTGGCTAGCTTGGCGAAGAACAGGATCCAAACCCTAGCAGAGCTCTGTTGGAGAAAAGAGAAAGTGAGGGAAGGGGAACTATTTTGCGAGACTAAGCAGAATGAGGAAACAAGTGGCTGTAAGGGGTCTTGGGGTACCCTATGAGCTAGTCTTAGGCCCAACAGTTAAGGCTAGGCCCTTAAACATTTATGACAGAAAAAGTGGGCCTTACATCACATATTTTTTAGGGACTAAAAATATAATTAAGCTTATTTTAAATTTATAATTTATAAAGTCTAGAGATATCTATAAGAAACTATAAGGATAGTTTTTTTTTTCATATTAAATTTGTGAGTAAATTATGAGACTTAATAATACGTCTCATTACACAATTTTTAAATTCATATCAACATCGTCTCCCTATTTTTATAGTTCTTAGTTGATTATTTCTTTCATTACAAATGTAGTAAATAATTTTTCCTATCACATTGGCGTAGTTAAAAACTAATGACATGACAAATATCTTGGGGATCCGTGGACACAATGACAACACGCATAAATCATGCACTTATCATGTCTGGACCTAATTAAGAACTTGAAAAATAGTGAGATGGAGGATATTCAAATTAACAAAAGGAAATAAATTATGTAAAAATCTTTCACATGTTTTTATTTGCTAGTTTTTTATTTTAACGAAAGAAAAAGAATTAAAAAATATTCTCCTATAAATTTATTTTCATGTTTTACAAAATCTACAATTTTGGTGCTTAAAAATTTTCGCATCCATTAGAGATTTAGAATCTTCAATTTTTAGGTTTTCCTAACTTTATTCAACTTTTTGATTTAGTTATCCATATGTTTGTAATAAATTAGACATGACTTGAAAAATAAGAAAAAAATATATGTGGGAACATATGGTGTTTAATGTAACATCTCATTTTAAGAGATTAAAATTAATAAAATAGGACGCTTCTTTATAATATTCAAAGCAGTTATTCTAATGTATAAAGTATATTAATATAGTTCTACAAAAGATAGGACTATAAAAAACATATCATTTGTACAAACTAACTAAATCAACAAGCTCTATACAAAAAATTAGTCAATATTAAAGCTCCTTGAAACCTTTACCTATTCTAACTGATAGCTCCTCATACTCTAGATGTTTCTCTACACCTGCAACTTCATTTGCTCTCACCAAATAGATGATCATCACAAAAGAAGAGACAAACAACACAAAACACACAAGGTAGCTAGTGTATAAAAGGATTATTCATAATTATATGTAAATATGTCAAAAACCTACAAATATGGTATAAAATATATCTATGTTTATAATCACACAAGTAGTTGGCACTAAACTCAATTATCAGGATACTTATCTTTCATATAGAGTACACAAGAGGTGTGAACCTGTGATGGTTACTAAATTTTGTAGAGTCTGGCCATAAGGAGTCACCACCCAACCACACACAAGATTAATCTCATTCATGCTTAGGATCCAATACGTCCCAAGGCTTGGATCTCTTGCTACTCTCACCACATAACTCATTCTACTATACTTGAATATAAATGATTATTAGAGTTTAGTACCACTTCCCTAGTCATTCTCCCATATCAAGACATATATAAACAATACCACCACAACCATCACCACCAGGAAATCCTCCATGAAATTCCTTAAACATCATTGTACTATACCTAGGCAGTTAGGACTAGTATGGCTAACTACCTTGCCCAAACCGCCAACGTATAGTCCTAGAATAAAAAGGAACAATTGGTTAACTACGCAAAATGATGACACATACATAACGGCTAACGTTGCCTACTTCCAAAATAACGCATGAGTAAAAGTCACCCACTCCAAACTTAGGAAATAACAGTTGGGCTTCTGATATCAGATTATAAGCTTGGAACTTGGGCCTAGCCCAGGCCCATTCAAAGCCTGAACATTAGCCCAATGCAATAAAGAAGGGCCCAACCCATAAGAAGGGTAAAACATAGTTAATGGCTCTATAATACATGTGGACCCCAACAATTAAAGATACGTTTTCATTAATTTACTAATATGTGATTTGACTTTTTAGAGCCTTTGCTGACTTGATCGTCAGAGTCCTTTCCGCAGGTAACCCCCTAAGGGTCCAATCCGCCAACACTAAAAGAAGATGCATCTAAACCAAGGAGTAGCCATCTCGAGAAGTTAGTGATTGGGGTAAGATATGATTTGTGCTCCCTGATATTTTGTTATTGTTTCCACAGAAACAATTGGCGCCCACCGTGGGGTCCGAGTTAGTATCTTACCATAGTAATCCGAGAACTTGCAAGGATGGTTTCCACACGTAGCAGAACTGGAATTTCAAAGGAACCTGAGGCAGGACCAAGCATGCCTGCAAGCAACAACCTGAATTTGGCCGCTATCCTGGAAGGGCAGGCCAAGATGCAACAAGAGCTCACTGACTTTAAGAAGCGCAATGTTGGTGAGATGGAGGCACTAAGACAGAAGAACTCGAGGCTGAGAAAGAAGATAAAAGCTAATCCCACCCAGAAGGGGAAAGGCAAGGAGGTTCAAGAGGACTCCAAAACCCTAGTACACCAAACTAGTGAGGAGGGAAGTGAATATAATCCTACCCCACACACTTTCACCACCACCCACCACACGTCCACCATATCTGCCCACCATGCAACCACCCACCACACGCCCACCCTCCCCGCAAACCACCCAACTACTCATCATCCACCCACCCCACATCATTACACCACAACCTTCCCCACCATCATCTGACACCCCATACTAGCGCATCCACACAAACGTTGCCATCCCTTTGTTGATGGCATCCCCACCACCCCTCTTCCCACCCAGTGGGAATCCTTCACGCTGGAACGATACGTCGGGTACAAAGACTCCAACGAGCACCTTAAAATGTATGTTACCCATGTTGCCTTATAGACAAGTGAAGATGCCATTATGTGCAAGGCTTTCCCCACCCCCTAAAAGGACTAGCCCTGGAATGGTTCTCCTCCTTGCCCCTTACTCCATCGATTATTTCGACACTCTCTCCCATCTCTTCGCCACCCATTTCGCAGGAAGCCACCCTCGCGAAGCCACACCTTTGTCCTTCCTCAACGTCAGACAGGAAAAAGACGAGATGCTAAGGGCCTTTATAGACCGCTTCAGAAAAGCTGCCCTCCGAATGCCAAACTTAACCCAGGAAATGATCTTACAATGCATGGCCCTCACACTTAAACCCAGCCCATTCACCGATAACATCTATCTCCGACCACCGGCCTCTATGCACGAACTCAAGTTGCGTGTCGCCGATTACATACGTATGGAGGAAATGAAAACCCTACGCACCAAATTCTGTACCGACTACACGCCCTCAGTTCCTAAAATCGACAAAACACCCTCAAGATCATACTCTAGGCCTAAAGAGCCTAGACCACCCCAATTTTCGAGATACGTCCCCCTAAGCGTTCCCTGGTCCCGCCTCCTAAACGAAGCCCTGCAAGCGGACCTTATCCCTCCACCCCGCAAAACCCTCAACCCACCCAACGCGGACATGACCAAATATTGCAAGTACCATCGCAACAATGGCCATACTACATACGAGTGTAAGGCGCTACAAGATACGATTGAAGAGTTGATACGCATTGGCCACCTGCGAAGATTCCTCAAATGCATTTTATGATAATATTTGAGTTAGCATTTAATCGAAAATGGGTCAAACAATGTAAACAATTCAAATAATATCATGAAATGCGCTTGAAACGTTAGATAAACTTAACAAAATCTGGTTAAAAGGACTAAATCCATACATTTCTAAAAATAAAAAACTAAATTGGTCAAAAGTTTCAAAGATGGATAAATTTCAAATTTCACTGAAATTTGGGAGACAAAAAGATATTTAACCCAAATGAAATTCTAATCAATCATTCAAAAACAACGTTGATGCATGCTTATGCTTCCACCAAACAAATAATAGACAAGCGGCGAATGACTAAAGAAGGCTGGAATTTATGTATGTTCTGTATTTTAATAAAATCCAATACCATGACTAAGTTTCTAATAATTAAATATATAATCCGCCGGTTACTAAAAAAAATTATACAAAACAAAATGTACATTTACTAATTACATAAAGGTAATAACAAAATATTTATATAATTATATACATTATATACCACAACACTATTAGACTACGTTTTTATCCTAATAATAATAATAATAATAATAATTAAATTGTTTATTTTTATGAAAATTCAGATTTTATCAAGTAAAGAAAATACATTGAAATAAATTTCCCAAACGTAATATTTAAACACCAAATTCCCAAATTTGTCTCTACAACGATAATATAAAACAATTTACCAACCTCAAAATTTCTATCTACAACAATTATAATATATTATGTCACCTTTTGCTAAAAGTCAAATCGCTCATGCTTTGAATACCCATACATGAATATCATCAAACACCCCTTACATGCCTAAAAATCCAATCATGCAAGACCATCCGGAAATCATCCCAGATATTCCTAATATTTTATACATGTTATATATATCACCAACAACATATTATCTCTTATATAAAAAATATAGGGCTCTGGTGCATTTTCTTTTGAATAATATATATATATATATATATATATATA
>Ga0214545_1010950_pt1 | contig 12826 bp, 9 predicted proteins | sample CNSS4metaG_FD_160064 | JGI IMG/M metagenome (GOLD analysis project Ga0214545, IMG submission 160064) | Root nodule microbial communities from cowpea collected in UCLA plant growth center, Los Angeles, California, USA - CNSS4 | ecosystem: Host-associated > Plants > Roots > Nodule | place: USA... | reverse complement strand
TAAAATCATACAAATCTTAATGAAAAAAAAAAAAGAAAAAGAAAAAAGAAAAAAAATGCTTTACACAGAAGTTGAAGAACAAGGACAATAAAACAAAAATCAATAATACCTGCCGCTTAAATAGCTTCAAACAAGCTCTCTTTCTTATACCAGGCATATCGCTCAGAACACCTAATTTCATATCAGGCATGTACCTACATCAATTACAAAACAACAATCAAAACAGCATAACCTCAAGCACCTTACTGGCCAAAAAAAATCTCATTAATTAAAAAAATTAACTCGCCAGAGCAGGAATACTCGAACGGATACAACTCCGCGGAAAACTCCATTGGAAGAAAACATCTAAATTTTCGAATTCAATTAAGTTCACACTGTTACTATGTTCCAAATTCAATGAAGTTCATACTGTTCCTATGTTTTTGGTTTTGAATGCGAAACCGGCAATAGAATGAAACTCAACGTATTGATAAGACCTTTGGGAGAGATGAGAATTAACGAGAGCAGTTGCATGGGATCTTCCAGCAGACGAAGCAGAGAACCATCGATTTTTGAACGACGCCAATTGTGACCATTGGTTCCTCAAATTTCTTTGCGCTTGAGGCCTCCAGAGTCTGAGCACTGATGGCGGTAATGGTGATGGTGTTTGATGTTTCGAATCAGTGGTTCTTGCAGGAGTTGATGGTGCTGAGTCTAGGGTTTCCATTGCTGAGTAGAAGAGCGGCTACAAGTTCCCCTGCACTGCAGTTATATAAGTGCATGCACAGACCCAACATCCTTTATAATTCTTCAAGGGATGCATATAAACTAAAAGACGGTTAAACCCCTACACTCGCTGTAAAAACAAAATAATCAATCAACATGATCATGAATTAGATGTTTAATATTTTGTTTTAACAATCTTTTATCTTATTATCGTTGATATAAGGAAAATAGTAATTTGACATTCATTTCTCTGACAATTTCTTTAACAATAAATTGTCATATTTAGTTGATAAAAATAAATATAAATAAAATTTTAAAATTAAATAATAATGAAAATGATTATTGGTTAGTTGTATAAATTATGGACGCTCTCAAGTTACCATGGTCCAAAATCTCTTCACTTTATTTTGCATGTAAAATTAGGTGAAGTCACGTGAGTTTTAATGAAATATTTAAAAGAAGATTTTGCCCCATGAATTAGTTAATAATTTTGATAACTTGGAAGTTTGTAACATTTTAGAATTCAATACCTTTGTATATGTTTAAAACCATGATTCTTTCATAGTTTATCTAGGTTCTTTGTAGCATATTTCAAATTCAAACAATTATCCTCATAATTATCATTCACATTTTAGCAAAATCTAAATTCTCACTATATTCACATATGCGACTAAAAATAAACAAGTGAAATCTAGTCCAACAAATAATATTAAATATTTGAACTCTCAATCTCATTACTAATTAATTTAAAGTCAAATAATTTTATCCATCGACTATAACTTGAAAATCTAATTGAATTATAAAAATGAAGCCTGTATATTACATTTAGCTTGAAATTTTGTTCGCAGAAAAAAATAACTTGGGTTAAATTCATGCATATCCAATTTCTTAGATCTAAGTATTATAGATATATATATTTTCTTAAATCATCATTAATTTGGAATGATATTAAGGATGCATATGATATTATTCTTAAAAATAATTTGTGAACACTAAGTAACAGTGATTGTATTAATCTTTGGAATGATCATTGGTGTTTTGACACTTGTATATCCAAATATGCTCGAATCCTTATTTTGATAGAATAAGGTTATTGTTTGTTGTTCGCTTAGCTTAAACATACACTTACCGGAACTTTTCTCCTTTTGTTTTTAATTTATGTGATTTTTTCTTCTTTGATGATTAATGGGGAGGAGGTGTATCTAATTGAATTTTGGATGATACATATGTCCTTTTTTCACAAGTTGCTAAACTTTTACAATATAGAATATGTGCATTGGGAAAATTTGATTTAGATGAATGTTGGTCCACCAATTAAAACTTTGGTTATTTGAAAGTTGTTGTATGATCATTTGCATATTGTTTTGGAGGTTCATAAAAGGGTGTGGTTTTGTGCTCTTTGTGCTCTTTGTGTTTTTTGTGTGAGAACAATGTTGAATCTTTATCTAATTTGTTATTTTACTCTTCTATTGTCATGTGGTTATGGGAATGATTAAAGATCATTTTTTAGGATTTGTTGATTTTTTTCTTTGAATTTGATTGTGCAGTTTATGAAATATCCTTGTAGTCCTCTATTTAAAGTGATTAAAGTGAATGTCACTAATTTGATTATTTGGATGATTTGGAGGATGAGAAACTATAGTATATTTCAGGTTCTAATTGCTTTTGCTCCTGCTATCTTTCAAATTCAGGAATTGGTGCTTATGGTTGGAAATAAAACTAAGAAACATGAGTAATGTTGTCTTTTATTTTTTGGTACTGAAAATTTTCAATATTCAAACTAGGGAGAGTATGGTGGTTTCATTTAAGGACGTAATATAATAAGTTCCATCTACTAATTGACTTAAGATAAATATTAACATTGCATATAGGAGTTGCCCTGGTTTAGTTACACGTACTGGTATTTTTAAAGGAAGTCGAGATGAATATGTGGATAATTTTTCAACTCTTTTAGGAGTGCAAACATCTATATATGTTGAGTTTATGTGAGTCATTTATGCTTTGGACATGCATTGTCAAAGGGTTTTCAGAGGCTTTGGTTACAGAATAATTATACTTCAGTTTGTCATGATTTATTGGATCAACGAGTGGTTTCTTGGAGTCTTATATAACGATGACGTCAATGTTCGCATTTTTGTATACATATGCAGTTAAAGGTTTTTCATGTTTTTTTGAAAGAAAAATTATTGTGCTGGTAAGTTAGCTAATTTGACTTTTATTTATATAGAACATTATAAGTGGATTAATGTTTTATTTTTATTTATTTATTTTAATTTTTTTTTCATAATAGGTATAATTTTTCTATGTTTCGTGAAGTGTAATTTCATCATGAATTTAGCATGATTCCTCATGTTTTCTATTCTTTTTTTTTTAATTTATGTGATGACAAATGATTCGTGAACTTTGGAATGTCAGCATTGTTGGATAATCTGCATAAAACATAAATTAGAAGAATTTCCTAAGGTGTGAAAGATTACACTGCCTTTAAGGATTTATATGCACAAATCCTTAGAGTACAACAAGAACATCTCAGATATCCTAAAGATCTCAGAATCTAGCAAGATAAGTTCTATACCTCGTACAAAGTATCAATAAACCTAGGCTCAAACAAAAAGTACATAGAAAATAATAGAGAATTGAAATAAGTGAATAGAAGAAATAAGAGCATCAAGGTATGTCTTAGGAGGAAGCACAAGACATTTATTCATAAGTGGGTGGAGAGAGGAGTTGAGAAAATAACAATAGTCAAAATATTGATGTTGATATAAATACCAAATCAAACTAATTGTAACAATAATGATCAAAACTGAAAAAGTAATGAACAATACAATAATTATTTATTTTGCAATATATTAAAACCACCGTTTCTACAACAAACATAGGTGAGATATCAAACTCACAATGATTCATAATGAGTTTATTTCGAAAGAGTCAACATACCTCTTATTTTTGTTCACATGATGCATGCATTATTAGTTCCTAATGTAAATGAGGAAAGAATCAACGATTAAACAATTGATTAAGAATTCAATTTATGTTCCTAAAAAACAATCCATATAAACACATCAATCAAACAAACTAAACTCAACCATTAAAATGGAATTGATCGACTTTCATGAGTAATTTTCATAATATATCCAACAACTTTATATACATAAGTTCTTACAGAATTTCATTCTACTATACTTCGTCAAATCTTCAAATCATCATAACTAAATCAAAATCTACATATGTACTATGATTGCTAAAATACTCTATCACAAACATTGACTAAAATAACTTGAAATTTAATCTTCATTTGCATGCAGAGTTTCCCAAAGTCCATGATAAATCAAAGCTAGCTGGGGGATTAAAGGGAAACTTAAAGGAAATGGAAAAACATAATCATGGTTCTTTGAATTTGAGAGAGAAAGAAAAATTGGAGAAGAGAGGATAATGAATAAGAAAATAACTGAAGTAATTGTTGACTTGTGTGAAATTATAAGAGATTCAATCACTATTTGCACTCACATCAGGAATCATAACTTTTTTTCCTGCATCCCATGTAAAAAACTTTCTATTTTGCCTTTTTAAATTGGGTATTTTGTAAATAAAAATTCAAAATAACTTTCGTGTAAATCAAAAAATATTTTTTAAATAAAAAAAATTCTGTTGGATAACATAATTGAAATGATTTAATTTTTGGATTGTGAAGTTATGGAAATGGAGATGGAGGAAAAAACTGTCCTGACATTTTTTTTTCTCTTTTTTCATTTTTTTGGTTACAACACACCAGGCTCATAATCAAAGTCCATCTCTATTAAAATCTATAACTATTAATACTATTAATAAAACCTATAATTACCTACACTACACAATTCTCATATACACTTCAAACATCTAATTAAATAAACTAAGGATTTGATATATTAAATTTAATTATCACTTTTTAATTCATTCACTTATATTATAACATAAACATATAAATTCTTACATTAAGGTGTGTTTACTTGTGAAGATAAATTTGGGGTTAAGAAAGATGATAAATTTGAGTGAATTAAATGGTGAAGTTTATGTTGTTCACTTTAAGAGATTTGGAACAGTGGCGGAACTTGATCAAAAATTTTAGGGAGACCAAATTATATTTGTTATATATAAATTATTTAATTAAAAAATAATTTTTTTATATCATTTTTTATTCAAAACAAGCACTCATGACAATAGAATCCAAACAATATAATAATAAAAAATATGAAAGAGTAACATAAAGTTTATCATCAACAATAATATATATAAAAAAAAAGAATAAAAGTTACCTTTAGTAAGATGCATTTGATATGGACCTTGTTTTAGATAAGTTCTTCGTACCTCATTAATTTGATTTGGTGGGTATTGCCAAATTTTAAGACGCTTCCCCGAATCACGTTTTAAAGTATTTTCAAATTCATCATATGTAACTTTAGGAACATTAGAGAGTTATTTTTCGTTTTCTTCAATATTTGGATTCTCATGAAGTTTCTCAATTTTAGATGACGTAGATGCATTTTTTTTCATCTTCATCACAAGCCTTCCTCAATATTTTAAGAAAACTAATAACTTCTAAATGATTAGCTTCCCTTATCTTATAGTAGATTCCTAATTTTGTTCTTCCCTTATACAACTTCAAAGCCTAAAATAGCTCTATCTACACAAATAAGAGTTTGATCAACAATTAAAACATGATTTTATGATCTTTAACAGATAGAGATATGCCTAGAGCGTAGAAAAGTCACATACAAGAGAAAAACATATTACTTCAAAAACAAAGAGGAAAAGATGAACTTACTCAAAAGAAGAAATTGTTCGATCTAAAATGTTCCTTAACTCTTCAATTTTGCGTAGTGCAATTTAATTTTGAAAATAATAAGGAATTGATGGTGAAAATTGAGATGAAAATAAAATGAGAGAAAATATGGAGGCACGGAAGAGAGAAACAAAATAAAAAAGTACAAAAAATTATAATAGAGAAAAACATGTAATTTTTAAATTTTAAAAAATATTTTTCCAACTAAATTAATATAAATAAGGTAATAATATATAAATAAAGTAATAATATATAAATAAAGTAGTAATATATAAATATTTTTTTTAAATATATAAAAAAGAAAATTAAATAAAAATGAATTAATATAAATAAAATAATAATTTATAAATATTATTTTTTAAATATATAGAAAATAAAATTAAAAAGAATGGTTGGGGGAGTCGTGGCTCCCCCTGTCACAACGTTCTTCCGCCCTTGATTTGGAGGTGAATGTGAACGGATTTAAAAGAGAAGTTTGTGAGTGATTTGATTAATATGATAGATTAAAAATTAAGTTTAATTAAAAAAAACAAGATTATCAAATTGTCCTTGAGGTTGAAAGTAATATAAAATTATATTTAGATAAGTTAGATTTATTTTACAAAAAATATTTAATGAATAAATTGGAAAAAAACAATTATTTTAATAAAAATATAATAAAATACAATATATTTACATATTGATTTTTTTTGTAATCATTTTAGAAATTTGGAGTATTAATTATTGTTATAAGTATAATTTTAAAAGTCATATTTTTACATTATTATCATAATCATGCAACATAAAGTTACTGATGATTTGCATCATTAATTTAAATTAAGAAAACATACATGTAAATAAACTTCAATTAAGAAAATAAAAAATAATAATGAAGGGTATTATTGTAATCTTACACAAATCACCTTCAAATCATTGCATATGAGAGAGAATGAGAAAATAATGAAATTGCTCAATTATTTCTTCTTCCTCTGTCTCAAATCTCTATAAGTAGGGATGACAAAAATACTCGTGTATGCAGGTATCAAGATAAAACATGTGATCGATAGTTGGTACTCGTAGATAGATGATATTTTAATAACCATTTATAAACAAGTCGGTTGCGGATATTATATTATTAGTACTCATGGATATCGTTACCTGAAAAAATTAAAATTAAAATTATGTTTTATTGAGTTAAATTTAATTATAATTAAAGTTGAATTTATATTTTATTTTACATATTTTTATAATTTATTTAAATTTAATATTAAAAGTTATAAAATATATTTTTTAAATATTTATGAATATCCATAAATACTTACATAGATTTTAAAATATCCTTAAATATTGTTTAAACATATACTTGCACGGATAGCAATTTTTTTTTTCTTTTTTTGCGAATCAAACACGATGCCGGAACCGGCTCATTGTCAGAGCTCTGTCTACAAATCAACACCTTAATAACTCTCATATCATTACTTCCTCGTTATTCTAAATAGTAAATACCCTTAGCGCATGTTACGGAAAACTGGAAAGCGAAAAAGTGCAAAGATTTTTCGTAAAACAATGCATCAAATTTCGAAAATCAAGAAAAAATCACACCTCCAACTTTCCACACTGATATGCAAAGAAATGTAGGTGAAGTTGCTTTTTTTCTTAAACTTTTATAATAACTTATATTTAAAATCTCTCATAATTAATTAAAAAATAAATAAAATTATTTAAAATTGAATAAATACTTAAATTATATTAATAAAAAATATTATTAATTTTAAAATAATTAAATTAAAATAAAAATTTATAAATTCATCAAATTATTCACCAATTTTAGTAAACTTTTCATTTATTTTTCACCATCTTTCTTTTAATCCAAACAACATCACTTTTCTATCTTTTTTTCTTCAAATTTAACCATTTTCACTCCCTCAAATTCATTCTCTAATCCAAACACAACCTAAATGAATGAGGTAAGAGTGTCTTCTCCCACTCTATCGTTAAGACTTTGTTCACTTGGATAGATGAATTTGTGAAAAAGGGAGAAGATATGTTTGAGTGAATTTGAGAGTGAAATATGTATTATTTTTTTAAGGGATTTAAAGGTGATTGTGAGTGAATTTGAAAGTAAAGTTTGTGAGAGTTTGTGAGTGATTTAATTGATGTGATAGATAAAAAAATGTTTTAATATATATAAAAGAGAGATTTTCATTTTGCCCTTTAAGTAATAAGTAGTATAAATTAATATTTATATGAGTTATAATTTTTTTTTAATTTTTATTTAATACTACACTTTAAAAAAATAAATTACAAAAATTAATAAAATTAATTAATTATTTTCATAGTATTAAAAAAAATATTACGAAAAATTTGTGAATGACATTTTATTTTAAATAAAAAATTAGTACAAAACTCCACCATTGTATAATCCATAAACTCGACCACCAAATTTATATTATTATATTATATAATTTATTGTTTATATTATATTATATAATTTATTATTTATATTATTATATTATATTATTTCTTATTTATATTATTATTATTATAAACAAAATAGTTTATTAAATTAAAATAAATTATTATATATATAATATAATAAATTATGATGAGGTCTTATAACACATTTTTGACTTAACCTCAAATCTCTTCTCTTATACGAAGAAAGTATACAGTAAAAAGTTTGCATTAATTTTTGTGTTTTTTTAATTTTTTTCTTTTGGTTAACTGTGCTTTCTATGATAACAGTAAATCATTTCAAATGCGTCTATTGAAACGAACAGACCCTAAGTAATTTATGACGTATCTCTTATTTAACTAAAATTTCACTATGATTTCAATAGACGACATACATATCAATGTACGGGGGAATTACAACATGACATATAGATAAAAATTAAGCCAGACAATAAATATCAAACAATTTAAAATCATTCAACCATAAAATTCACATTAATAAACTCTCATAATAGTACCATATAAGTACATGATTTATTTCAAGTCCACCTCTGTACATTATCATCACTAAAACATAACAAGCATTCTAATCATAAAAATGTGACAACTTAATAAGGTCCTGAGTATTTGAGAGTTAGGCCGAACTTAGAATTGCACGGGTGCCATTAGAAATCTTCATTTATTCCTTTTTCAAACAAAACTTCCATCCTTCTTCATTCCCTCTTCCACCATCCTACCTACTACTTTTCTCCAAAGCTTTATACACAGATTTTCTCCTTTCGGTCCTATAGTTGTAGAATATAGTAAATATGTAGTAACCAATAGAAGCTATTATGAGTATCTTTTGTTTGAATGTGCATAAAATCTAATTAACGAAAAACTAATAATGTTATCTTTATAATTATATGTATTCTTTTTAGAGCTAAATTTTTATTTGGTCTTACTTGTGTGGGTTTGTTCGGTTCTCATTTAGTTTCATTATTCAATTAGGTTATAATTTTTGTTAATATGATCCTTTTGTTAAGAAAGTTTAAATAGTTATTGTTTCTAAACAGTGCATTTCTTTTGTCAGTTTGTGTTTTTTTTTAAATTAACTTTTAATATTTTAAAAAATAATAATTTAAGAATAATTATTCATGTATTAAGTTAGTATTGTGCCATGTGTCAACACTCCATGATTTTATCATCATTTTTTATTCAATTTAGTTCCTAAATTTGAATAATTTTATCCCTTCCCAAGTAAGATCAAATTTATATTCTACATAAATGTTATACTAATATTTTTATTAAAATTCACATTTTTATTAATTATTTTAAAAATTCAATTATAAATTATTAGATTTAATTACAAATTAAATATAATTCTTAGATTTCATTATTAAATAGAATATAATTATTAGTAAAACATAAATTTATTATTTCTAAATTATTTCTTATATTTTTAAATGTCAATTAATACATAATTTAAATATTTCTAAAATATTTTTAATATTTCATTATTTAAGCTATATTTCTAATATTTTAGAAATATTAAATCTATATTTTATTTTAATTTTAAAATATCAAATTTATTTTTTATCAATAATTATATTTTATTTAATAATTGAATATAAGAATTATATTTAATTAATAGTCCACAAATCATTCTAGATTCATGACTTCAGATCATATGTCAAGCATGTCACTCACATCTTCATTACTTGCATGTTGTGTGTCACAATTTACTTTAATTAAACCAACCAATATTTTAAACTTGTAATTCTATATAATAGTTTGAGTGATTGACCCAATATATTCACTAAGGAAAACATTAAACAAAACACTGATTAGACTAACGGAGACAATACTTTCAGTTCATTGTTTTGATTTCACTGAACAAGAACATCAGATGAAGCACGCATTTAAATTATTTAGACGTTGCTTTTGCTTGAGTGTTGTAGAATTTTCCAAGCGAAGACATTAGATAAAACATTTATTAAAGTGACTCATACGACACTTTCACTCAAGTGTTTCTAATTTCATTAATTGACTTAGACCTTTGTTTTACCACTTCTACTTTGACAACTCTAAAAATGAAATTAACTCACTTGAATCCAAATTGTTAGAAATATTTTAATATAATTTAAAAAATAAAATAATTAAAATAAAAATTCTACTGTTACGCATATGTTTATAAACCTTTAATCTATGGGTTAATGTGTTTTATGGCTAACGGCTATATTCTTATTACTATTTACTCCTTTGTCTCTTTTTGCTACCTATAAATACTACCTAGGTGCATGGGATAACAAGACAACAACAACAACAGAGACAAAGAGAAACACATTTGATTTGAAACACATATGATTGTGTATTTGTTTAGCCATGTGCAGTATGAGCGTTTTCTCTTTAAGGATAGCGCTATGCGTGTCTCAACCTAAGATATTTCTACTCCTTACCTTTTATCTTTTATTTATTATTATTATTATAATTGTTGATCTCTGATTAATATTCATTGTTTTATATATTGTCTTAGTATTATTATTGCTCTAATTATTATTATTATATTATTTCATATTATTATTATTATTATTATTATTAGTATTATTTGAGTAATCATTTTCTAACATTCTTAGAGAGAAAAGTGATTATCTTGTTATTTCTTTTTTTTTATTACTCATCTATATTCATTTCTAAAATTAAAAACAATATAGAGATGAAGACCGAAAACACATTTTATGAACTAATGTGTTTCTTATGGTTATATTTAAATCAGTTTCAACTAAGCCTAAAAATTGATGTGTATAATTGTTTCTATTTATATTGGTAACAATAAATGAAATTATGGATAAATGATATTCCTGCTCATTGAATAATTTTTTGTGATGTCTATAGCTAATGTTTATGTTGTTATATTAATTTATGCTTTAATATTGTCTATTCTTACCATTGATAAAAATGTTATATATCATGTTATATGTTGAGAAGTTTGGTTAGAGACCATTCATATTATAAAATTGTGAGGTACAAAATTAATTAAATAAAGAAGTGATGATATATATCTTTATAAATGAGTGTTTTGTGTAAAACTCATGGTCTTATTCATTAAGTAATATCTTCATATAGTGTTAATCTAAAGGTGCAGCGAAAGAAAAAAAAAAGTGTATGGTAAATGTTTTGCTTCAAGTTCTAGCTTGTCTTTGCCTATAAAATTATATTAGTGAAATTTTATATCTTGCTTACCATATTTTGAACACAAAAGATTGAAGATTAAGATAAAACTTTTTATGAGTTATGAAAGAAAAAAGAACCACATCAAAAATATTTCAAAGTGTGGGGGTGTCTTGTAAAGGTTAATATACCTCTTAATGAGGAAAAAAAAATCTTTGGTTATTTATTCTAATAAATTTCTTGAGATTATTGAATGATATATATTAATGTGAATTGGATATTGATTCTGGTGGCACAATATCACCTATTGGTTATGGTTATGTTTTAACCTTGGGTGAAGGTGTCGTATCATGAAAATATGTTAAAAAGTTGTTGTTATGTCATGATCTGTTGTGCAAGCATAAATTATTCTTTTTTCCAATGCATCCTGACAATCAAATTATTATATTTAAAGTTTTTAGTAAAAATGTCAATGAAATTGAAAAATTGACATATAAGAATGAGAGACAAATATATTAGAAACTTAATTACTCATGATATTATCTCTATTGACTTTGTCAGGTTAGAAAGAAATGTTGCAGATCTGCTTATCAAAGGGTTGATGCATCAACAACAAGTATTTAAGTCGTCGAGGGGAATGAGACTATAGCCCATAAATTAGTTGCAACAATGGACATCCATCTCCACATGAATGGCGATCCCATGGAATGGAGTTCAATGGGTAACAATGAAGTTGTCGTTGACTAAAGTACACCAAATAATTTGATTAAATTTTATGTCTCATTCCTATGGCGAGGTGTACTATAAATTGTGACAATAATAAGGTTGAGGTATGTGCATTATTATGCTTATTTTATAAGATACCTCTTAATAAACCTAATGGTTGAGGTATGTGAATTATTTTATAAAATACCTCTTAATAAACCCAATGACAATTATTGTAGGGGTGTGAGTCACAAACCACCCTTTGAGGGTTTACTTAGTGAGTGTGATGGTGGGGCCGCCATTGTGAGACATGGGCAAGTCTCTAAGTGACACTCATGAAACAAGATACATGCACAAGACCGTAACGTGCACCTAATGATTAGAAGCTATAATAAACACCGATATTGTATGTGTTATTTACTAAAACCTGGTCACAGGGGATGTAGTTCAAGACAATCAAGTCTCTGCATTTTCTCGGGTGGAAGTTTATAAGCACTAGGTGTAAGGGTCAGATCCGGAAGGTTCCTTACACTAAACTACAATATTTTGTTTTAAAAGATAATATTTTTTTGTTTTATTTTATTTTTTTAAATTATGTGGGGGATAGTTAGAAATATTTTAATATAATTTAAAAAATAAAATAATTAAAATAAAAATTATACTGTTACTCATGTGTTTATAAACCTTTAATCTATGGGTTAATGTGTTTTATGGCTAATGGCTATATTCATATTACTATTTACTTCTTTGTCTCTTTTTGCTACCTATAAATACCACCTAGGTGCATGGGATAACAAGACAACAACAACAACAAAGACAGCAAACACTAGAGTTTTTCTTAAAAGTGTTATTCTTTATTCTCTATATTATCTTTAAGACAGTGGTTGATGGGGAAAACAATAACAAACAATATACCAGAGAATGCAGCGGATATAATTTCCCCTAACTTGCAAGAATCTATGAGGAGCAATAATCAAAGAGCAGCAATAATAAATCACCAAAAGCACAAAT
>Ga0214545_1010945_pt1 | contig 12834 bp, 6 predicted proteins | sample CNSS4metaG_FD_160064 | JGI IMG/M metagenome (GOLD analysis project Ga0214545, IMG submission 160064) | Root nodule microbial communities from cowpea collected in UCLA plant growth center, Los Angeles, California, USA - CNSS4 | ecosystem: Host-associated > Plants > Roots > Nodule | place: USA... | reverse complement strand
TTAATTGCAGACTTAACTTTGGACTATAAAGATAAATGCTAATATACATTGCTATGTCGATTAACACATATTTATCGTAAATGTTTTATTGAAAAAAAATAAATATGTATATCATCGTATGACATACATAATTTTTTTTCTTTTTACAAATAACATTTAAGGTGAGGTTAATTTATACTTCATTTACCTATTATAAAATTGTTTTTTATATTTCGATGTGTGACTTTCAACTATAGATGTTAATTGATGTAATAATAATGTATATTAGCATTTATTTTTATAATGGAAAGTTAAGTCTGCAATTTAAGAAAAAAAAAAAAAAAAAAAAAAATATATATATATATATATATATATATATATATATATATATATATATATATAATATGTGTGGGTTGTAGTAAAATAATATTTTAATTTAATATTCAACCAGGTTTGGGTATAGAATAAAATAATAAAAAAAATCAATTGATATATTCTCTTACTCCTTTATGAGTTTTTGTTTTTATTAACTCCTTGTATAGTTTTTATCAAAGTTGAAGAGCTATAATCTTCATACTTATGAACTAAGTAATTTGCAAACCTGACTAAAAGATGAACACAAGAGCCTTTCTTCCTTATATTAACATTTCCCGTATAATATTATACAGAATAATGGCAGAACTTATTTAATCAATTAAATTACTTTATCTACGAAAAAAAATTATTAAATTACTTTTCGACAACTGACTTTCTATCTAATATAATGTTAATAAAATTAAATTATTTTATAGTATTATAAATAATTACCTCCTGGGTAATTCGTTGAACAAATATCATTTATATCGAAACTTTATTTTATTGAAGTGACTTATTTTTAACATGGTAACAGTTATTAATTTTATCATATATACATTTAATATAGATGTTCTTCTACTAAGGGAAAAGTTATAGTTATGATGTACTCTTAGTTCCATAGATTAATATGATATTTATATCAATAGTAATATTCCATTCAAAAAGTACATTAATCATATATAATATAAAAAGAGGCTCGATTTTTTTTATATATTTATTCACCTACATCCTTTCTATTCTTGAATGCTGGTGTACAAAACATGTTTTTACATGATTATATATTATGTAATTATGTAATTATGTAATTATAAAAATACAAAATAATATTACAAAATATTACTTTTAATAGAAGTCATTACATATATTAAATGTAACGCGTGTGATTAGATAAGCAACTACGCGCCCTGATGGATGGTGTGGTTCTTTCTGGATAGAACTAGAATTTGGTGGAAGCCAAACCCTAATAAAGAATTAGAAAAAAGAAAAAAAGCGCGCCCTCTCTCTATATAAGTGTGAGGCTTTTCGTGTCGAACCCCTTGTGCTTGTTTTTGTGTTTGTATTGAGAAAACGATACGATTCCTTGTTTTCAATGGAGGCTTTCTTCAATTCCCAATCGTCTTCGAGAAGCCGCTGGAGTTACGATACTCTCAAGAATTTCCGCGAGATCTCTCCGGTCGTTCAGAATCACATCAAACGGGTAATTACTAATTAAGTCTCCTCTCGGATTGGAAATTGATTTTGGGTGTGCAAACGGTTAGTCTCATATTGTATGTGTATTCTGAATCAATTTGATTGATTTCAGGTTTATTTTACGTTATGTTGCGCTGTTGTGGCTGCTGCTGTCGGAGCCTTTCTTCATGTATTGTGGAACATTGGGGGTTTTCTCACTACGGTGGGGTCTATTGGAACCATGGTTTGGTTGCTATCGACACCTCCTTTTGAAGAGGTTTGAATGCGATTCTACCCGATTTCTGCTCCGTCAATCTTATGAGAAGTTGTTCTCACTCATTGTTCTGTGTTTTTTTTTTTTCAGCAAAAGAGGTTGTCTCTGTTGATGGCTTCTGCCCTGTTTCAGGGCGCTTCCATTGGACCTCTGATTGATTTGGCGATAGCCATTGATCCTAGGTATGACCCTGCTATTACTTTTTTGGACACTTCTAATTAATTACTATTGTTGAGAGCCATTGATGCTAAAAATGATTCTTTTGAACGTTTTGGCTATTGGTGTTTGGTGTAGGAGCAAACAGAACTCCTTACGATGTGTAACATGCCTTTCTTTGTTTTTCTTGTTCTGGTTAATGTGCTTTAGATCATATTCTCCAACAGTGTTGTTATCCATATCTGTGTATAACAAATTAATAACCTGGTTTGTAGTTTACTGTAACTGGTGGAGTCTTCTGAAAAGTATCATTGTCTTGCCAGGGTTGATTATGTGATTAATAGAATATCATGCAAATACTGTTCCGTCATACACACAACCAAAATGTTCTTGTTGCTCAATATTTTGTATGAAGAGTATTAGCAATAGAATAATAATACACTTTTCTTAGTTAGAATTTATGTGAGGACCTCTAGTTTAGGAACGAGACGTCATACTTGTTCAGTTCTGCATCCAACCACACAGGATACGTGTTAAACAAGAAGCTACTAAGAGTTGCTTCTGCATTCTTTGCTCAATCTAATGTGAATTACTGGCTTTACCTTGGTTGATATTGTGTAAGCAAACACACTAGGAGAAATAGGTTGGGAAGAGTGTTGCAACATGGAAGCGTTTTGTCTTGTGATACCATTCTCTACCTTGCCCTCTCACTTTAACCTTTTTCTTAAGTTAATGTTTTTTGATAAATGGGCAGCTGCTTCTGTATTTAGTTTATAGTTTTGGATCCTGGTTTGACATTTTTGTTCCATTCTCCAGCCTTATCTTTAGTGCTTTCGTGGCGACTTCCTTGGCTTTTGGCTGTTTCTCTGCGGCAGCTTTAGTTGCAAGGCGTAGGGAGTATCTCTACCTTGGTGGTTTGCTTTCTTCTGGGCTGTCCATCCTTATGTGGTTGCACTTTGCTTCCTCTCTCTTCGGGGGCTCAATAGCGCTCTTTAAGTTTGAGGTAACTATCAATTTAATACCTAGAAAAACCCTTTTATATTTTCTCGTGTTTTGTATTATTAGATCTCTTGCGGGGTACTCATTTGCATTTTTTGCAGTTGTACTTTGGGCTTTTGGTGTTTGTAGGCTACGTCATAGTAGATACCCAAGAAATTATTGAGATGGCTCACTTTGGTGACCTGGATTATGTGAAGCATGCATTGACACTGTTCACTGATTCGGCTGCAATCTTTGTGCGGATTCTTATTATAATGGTGAATGGTTTTCTAGTATTATATTGGTTTTCTTTTTCTGTTCCCTACCTTTGAATTGGTATTGAAACAAGGTTTCCGTTATCCTTTCACAGTTGAAGAATTCATCCGAGAGAAATGAGAGGAAGAAGAAAAGGAGAGATTAAATGACTGACCGGGCTTGGACAACTCTACACTGACCTAGATCGTGGAAAGGCAAATAAACATAGTCTTTTGTATAGCTTTTGTTGTTGCCCATGTGTAGTTAGTTAGGTACCCTTGTTTTTACTTCAATGGTAAATAAAATGTCAGGATTTCTTTTAAACATCTTAATTTGTATCACTAATAATCATAATCTGTCGTATAATATGATATCGCTTTTTGTTTAAGAAATAAGCAGTATGCTGGGTTTTGAAAAGTCTCAAGTCAAGTAGATTTTACGGTTTAGTTTAACACAATGAGGGAAGTGTTATCTCATTAATTTGAGAATGAGATCATCGTCATATTCTGAAGCACTGAGGATGTGCTGCTACTCTCGCAGACCACAGTGGAACGTCAGGTAGACAACACAAAAAAACATTGAGGTTGATCAGCATTCTGATGGAGTAAAACAATATCTACCTGGTTATGTTATTCGTTTCTGTGACCTCATTAAGATTTTATTTTAGGAAATTTAATATATATCATTTTTCTGGTTAAGGGTCCAAATATATTTGAGCATATAATGAAGAGTGAAAGTAGGTGAAATGGCATAAACCAACTGTATCCCTTTTCCTTACATTATTTTAATGATAAAAAAAGTAGTTTGAGAGGGGAAATTGGATTTAACGTCACAGAGTTTATTTTGTTTTATAATATTTTGAATAAAGTAATAAATCCAATGCCATTGGGGAAGCAGATTAAAGCTAAAAGCAGCCATGCATATCTATACAGATTATGCTCATAATTTTTAGTAAAAAGGGGGCGGGATTAATGGAGGCAACTTCATAAACTTGCACATCCTTAAGTTTAAAAATAGTTTATCGATAAGGTTGTAGCCAGGATATTGTTTTAGAGAATTAAAATCTAATTTCTAAATGTAAGTATAATATTTATTTCAGATTTATTATGATTCTACTCCTTAAACGCTTTTAAATTCTACTTCTAGGTTCTAAGTTTTTCTAAATTTTAGTTTTAGTCCTTAAATGAAAAGTTGGTGGATTTATCTTTAAGCTTTTAAATTAAGATTTTTAAGTCTTGTATAATCAATTTGTTTTTTTGGATAAATTATTTTTCATGTTTCCATCTTTTAATACAATTGATTGTATTTTTTAATATTTTTAATGGTTTTTATAATTTTTTACGAAATTTTCTTTTATTTCCCCAATTATTGATTTATTTGTTTCGTTTTTATTGTCGTTGTTTTATTCTTCCTAATCAGATACTATTATTATCTATGATGTGTGAAAGCTACATCAACCTATTGATATCATAATTATGTAAATAGGTGAGATATATATATATATATATATATATATATATATATATATATATATATTTTTTTTTTTTTTTAATAATTTTAAGGTCATAAGAAGTTCTATAACAAAAGTTCAAGTGAGATATTATTATGTATGCGGATTACTGATTTTTCATACTACATATAATACATTACAATCGTTTCTTTTCTTCAATTTTCAAAATCTTATTTGAAGTCAGACAAATAAAACCTGAAAATTGTTTGAAAATATCTCGAATCAATAATATTTCACTGTAAATTTGAAAAGTCAAAGTCATTTATTATTTCATCAAGTAACATGATATTTGATGAGAAAAACAAATAAACAAAGGAGCGAAGTCAAAATTATTGAGAAGATAAAGAGAATATTACTAGTCAGACATATGATAAGCGAGTAAAACTGAATTTTCTGAAAAGATGATAAACTAAAATATAATTTATTCAAAAATCATATGCAGACAAATTATTGCCATGACAGCTAATCTGACGTTGCCGTCACCACTTAATAGTTACATTTAAAACTGGGACGAGTTGTTAACGAAGAAAAGTGTATCAACCAAATCAATTAATTCTTTGTTTAAAGAATAAAAAGTAGAATTTGAAAAAATATAAAAATAGAACCTTCTAACTTTTTATTTTGTTTCTTAATAAAAAAAATTATTTGTTAATTTTTTTAACTAATTTTGAAGACATTCCATTAACAAAATCCTTTAAAATCTAAATTGTGGTTAAAAACTAATTAAAATGTTTATTTTCAAATACAAATATTTAAATATTCTAAAAATATATAAACAAACTTACATTTTATCAATTGTTCTAATGACAACGTATGAGAATTAAATAAAAGTTTGTATTTTGTGATAAATAATAATATTTTAACTCACTTTTTTATCCATTTTTAATCCATTACGGTCATCACCCTTTCCCTTAATTTTGAATTTTTTTTTGTGATTTCAGAAGTTACTACATCTTTCGATGTCGTATTTAGGGATGACAAAAATATTCGTGCCCGCGGATATCTCGGATAAAATCCGCGACGGATAGTTACTACCCGCGGGTATTTATTTCCCACGGGTAGCGGGTATTTTAATACCCGGTTATAAACGGATCGGGTACGGGTATCATACTATCTGTACCCGCGGGTACCCGTTATCCGCAAAAAATTAAAATTAAAATTTAATTTATATTTTATTAAGTTAAATTTAATTAAAATTAGAAGTATCAAATTTAATTATAATTATAATTATAATTATAATTTAATTTAATTTATATTTTATTTTTATAATTTTATATTTAAAAATTTATAAAATAAATATTTTTTAAAATATTTGTGGGTATCGGATATCCACGGGTACCCGTAGATATTTTTTAAGCGGATACCCGACAGGTAAACGGGTGGGTAACGGGCGAATTTTTTTTAGCGGGTCGGGTACGGGTATCATATTATCCGTGTCCGACCCGACCGGTTACTATCTCTAGTCGTACTATTACATAAATGAGAATGAGCGGTTGTCATTGATAAATAAATAAATTTTGTTGGTTAAAATTTTTAAAATTAGAAGATTTTATGCTTTCAACTATTTTGTGTCAAATGATCATGATTATGATTTGACGGCTTGTTTAGAGTAACAATTTGGGATTTAATATTGAGTAAATGGCTTGCCTTTGATCATGCATAAGATTATGTAGATGAATCATTCTGGATTGCTTTGTTAACGGTTAAGTAAAGAAGAAAGTTCTAAATACATTTAAAAATAGTTTAATAAATAAAATGCTTTTCAAATTACTAGAAAAGCAAGAATAATTTTTTTAATCGACAATTGAAATCAATTTTAAGTAATTAAATTCACCTGAAAACACTTAAAAGTTTTCACAAACTCCCACAAGCTCCCACAAAGAGCTTCTTTGTATGAAAGGCATATAATTCAAAGTTGGATAAAGTTGTTTGTGGAAGTTTCCAAAAATGAGTTATGTTGTCCAAAACTTCATTGTCTTTTGCTTTGATATGGGTTCAGATATGGTTTTGATGAGAGAAAAATAAAATAAATTAGGATATGGGATGTCACATGGAGACCTTTGAATGGTTCTCATTGAGATGAATTTGGTATATAATATGTGTGGATAGCTCCATTGAGCAACGTTCAGATAAAATAAATAAAAAAGAGGGATAATTTTAAAATTGTGGTGAATTTATAAGTTTTTTTTCTTAAAACCCCCAAGATATAAGTGTCTAAGAACTGGGACCTAAAAATTCGTAAATTTTTCAAAGTGTCACTATATTTTTATATGATTTGTTTGCTTTAAAACTGAAACATATCATACGATTTTAAAAATCAAAACTACACTGGTATTTGGTTAAACCCTATCAAAAAATAATTATAGTCACTAAAATGTTGAAATTAACGGCGGACCTTAGAAGTCCGTAGGGGGCATGGCCCCTCCCCCAACATTTTTAAAATATTTTTAAAAAAAATTTTAGATTGATTTTTATTTTTTTAATAAAATAATATTTAATATTAATAAATAATAAAATAAAAACTTAAACATAATAAAAATTATAGAGATATATTTTTTTCTCTCTCATCTTAAATGTTTTTTATTGTATTCATTTATTATTCTTGCATCTCTTCTGTTGTTTGTTTGTTTGTTTTGAAAAAAAATATAAAATTATATATAAATTCATTTTCTCGCTTTTAGATAAAAAGATAACTCTCTTTCTCTTGATAGGAAAATATTAGTTTGATATTTAAATTTTTTTTCATCTTATATGTTTTTGTATATTTATTTTGTTATGAATATAAAGAAAAGTTATGTATTATATGTTTTTATAATCATTTCTGATATGTGATTTGATTATCATATTTGTTGGAGTAATTACATCTCTCAATTTTTTATTAAATTTTGAAATTAATTTTTAGTCTTAATTTTTTTTAAATAGTTATATTGATGAAAAATAAAATAATAGATTTATTTTTAAGTGATAAAATGGAAGATACCCTTGAAGATGAAAACAATACAGATTTAATTATTCACTTATTTAAAATAAGTTTCATATCAAATACAATTTCAAAACTATAATTTGTAAGAAAAAATATATAAAGATTTCAATACTAAATTATATATACTTTTATTATCTATAACAATATATAAAGGGGATTCTCCTTTTTGTGTCCACATTTCAAAATACCAAGTTTACCCTTTAAATATAATAATTTATTAAATTTTTTAAAATTGACCATTACTTTTACAAGTTTTTTATAAAATCGGCTATCTATGCTTCTTTTCTTCTTCTTTATTTATCAATGGTTATTTTTTCATCTGTTCTGATATACTTCACTTTATTTTTAATAAATATAATTTTAGTTTATATATTAACTTAATAACATTACAATATTATCATCTACTAATATTATAATTTTAGCTTATATATTAACTTAATAACATTTAAGTTTAAAAGATGCATACACACAGGCGCTATCGCGCCTGTGTTTACACTAGTATTAATAATAATAATAATAATTAAATATATAAAATTTGAGTATATTATTTTGACTTCTTCGAATTTGAAAAAAACAGTGGAAACCTTCTTAATATATTAAGTAGTTTTATGATTAAACTACTTTTTATATTGTAATAAATGATTGGATAAATTTTTTCGCATAAATATAATTAATAGTCATTTTTCAGTTTTAAATTTTGAAACCATTATATATTAACTATACTATAATATCTTGAATGAATGCTTACCTTTTACATCTTATTTTTTTAAATTAAAAATGGTTCAACAATATATAATTTATCCAATTTCTAATTTTATTCTAAAATGAGATCAATTAGTTTTAAGAATGAAAAAAGTAATTCTATTGAATTTATATTATTTTATATTTGTATAACTATTTGGTATTTGATAAGGATATTGTTTTAAAGTATTCAGATTCATTGAAAGTTCTGATTGCGTTTCAAACATCACTTATAATTGTCATGAACAAGATTTCAGTTTTTTGAACTGTTATTGATAGAATATCTATTATTGAGTCTATTAATGATTAATCTTTATTGAAACCTTGAATAATATTTTTAATGAGTTCGCCTCTCACACTCACATTTAAATTGTAAAATAATATTTCAGTCTATTGTTCGTATGAAAATGACAACATGTTGATATTATAATGAATAAATAAATTGTACTAAAATTATTATTATTATTGTTATTATGTATCATTAATATTAAATTAATTTTTCATTATTATTAAATTAAGAAATTAAGTTGGTAGAATCTATATTTAACCAATACCTTCTCCTCGAAAGATATCTCTGGAAGAATGTGGGAGAGAACATACAACAAAACATTGAAGGCAGCTTAGGAAAGAAAAATAAGGGAGTGTGATTAGTAAAATGGGTGCAAAAAATATGACATAAATGTATAAAAACCGGGCCCGTGTCACAGTTTAATTAAAAAGCAAACTCGAAAACTCAATCTTATTACCCTGTAAGACACGTGTCTTTAACTATTAATATCCATAAAATTTCTGACAATTAATTTAAGAATAACAACTCTCATTTAATGAAAACAACAATGAAAAAAAAAATCAAATAATCATAGCTTTAGTTGTTTTCAAGCGAGACAATGTTATGTACCATAATGCACCACCCCACTTCATTATTTGTCAGGAATGAAAAAAGAACTTTCATTATTTGTCCCAAAATTTCCACAAGCAGATCCCATGAATTTATACAAAAAAAATAAATTAAAATATAGAAACTAAATATGTTTTAGATTTCTTATTAAAAATTTGCTATATAATAAATCGATAACAGTCATACTAAGATATTATCTAATTAACTGATGATTGAAAATTTTGTACTGACAATATATCAAAATTAAGATAATATGCAAGGAAATAATTTATAATAACGTAAAACATTAATAATTGCGCAAAATTATGATATAAGTATAATGTAATTTTTAAACTTTGAAATGGACGTATATTTGTTTCATAAAACGATGAGTAAATAAAACAAAAAAGAATAATAGTTATTTGTAGTTGATAGAAGATAATCATAAAGTACAAAAGAAAAAAAAATTATCACCTGGAGATGGAGTCATAGATTAAAACGCTGAGTTTCATGGTATGATTGAATGAGACTCTTAGGGTTTAATATGTGTTTGTATGAAAATATGTTTATTATATAATGGGGCAGGTAAAGTAATTAACTTTCATGCCATTGCTTCATCCCTAAGCATCCAATGATACAAACTAAGGAAAATAAAAATAAAATAATAATAATAAATATTTATAATGGACATACGTCAATTTGTTGTTGATATTGGACAAAATCGAAGTCCGTTTTTAAGGCAAATTGACTTTATGATAGATTGAGCATTTAATTATTTTATTAATCACTTTGAAAGAGTATACATGGTAGCTACCTACTGTCTAAAGAAATGAGTAGTCACATTGAAAGATAAGATGCACATTTTTGTGTTTTCCCTTTTCATCTTCTTATGATAACCACATTTCCTATGCTATACGTAAACTAACAAATACCTTTATTAGATGCTTTATTGTGTTTCTTTATGCACAAATAATGCATGATTGGGTTTCTATCATATACTACAACTCATTCTTTTATTACAAAAAATTTAATGCGATAATGATGTTTGAAAAAAAAATATATCTTATAAGTGTTATCACATCTCTCGTTGGTATGTTTGGATTAAACTTGAAAGTTTTCTTTTACAATTTGAATACACATTAGAGTTATTGTACACAAGATGAAGAAAGAAAACTTTGTTGTTTTAGGTACAAATATTATTAAATTCAAACATGTATGCATAACGCATATGTTTGTATTGGGTTAAGAATTTTACATTTAAGATTTCAGATTTATGTAACTCAGTTCAATTTACGCAAACATGTAATTGGGTTGATCAAATTTCATATTGAAGACAATTTATCCTCTTTCTTTCTTATTTATTTATTTATGTTATAGAAGAATTGAATTAATTACAAAAAATAATAAAATGGAGTTGTACTTTTTTTTTAAATAACTGATTTTGTCATTCACTTCATAAAACCTAGCTAAAAAAGTTAAGTGTTTTTTTTTCTTTAATTGTATTATAGAAATGTTCAAAGTCAAAATTATGATTAAATGCACGGGTGAAATTTCACTCAGACCAAAAGTTTGTTTATAAATATCACAATTATCCTTAATAGTTATAAAATGACATGATAAGAGATAAGTTAAATTTTATTTCCATTTGAGGATGGTTAACAACACAAAGTAATTGATGAGTTTCCAAAAGCTAGGTGAACACACATAAATACTAAAATGCTCTGGTTTTAGTTTACCCTAATCTTGAAAAAAAGTTAAGATTTATAATTATTCTTTGAGTAACTCTTTTTGCCTTCACCGTTTACTTATTTGAAAATATAATTATTGATATTGTTATAAAATAAAGCTAATAACATAAAGAAAAATAAAAAATAAGAAGATATGAGTCACATTTTTTTTTTCTGTATGTCTTATTATTAATAAGAAGAATCCTATTTATATATACAAATCGATAGTCTACAAAGGATACAAATCGAGTAATTAATATAAATATTTACAAAGAGAGTAATAAATCATATGATTATCAATTATATAAAATCAATAAACAACTATTAATTCATAATAGATATTAGTTTACTATTATTACCATTGTGTTTTGAGAAAATGATCTTATAATGAGATGTAATTATCTTAGAGTAACTTGACCTCTCCTTTTCCAATTTTTATTTTAGTATTATAATAATAATTATTTACTAATGAATGAAGTCACACCCAAATCCTACTTATATTCATAAAATTCTTAGGTGTGAAGGAAGTCAACTTGACTCATAAATGTATAAATGTTGGTTTATAATGAATTTGGAGTTAAGAATAAATTAGTTCAATTTAAAATATTTTTTAAATTAAAAATTTTGTAACTCCATTCATTTAATTACAAGTTAATAGTTTATTAGATTGACTCACTTAAATATGTATTTGTCCTTTTAATTTATCCACTAGTGATGAATAGTTATAATATATTTTAACATCTCTATTACTAACCTTATAATTTTCAATTTATTGACTATACTTTTGAAATCAACACTTTAAACTTATATTGCGTGAATTTTTAAACTTAAAGATTTCTGTTTTAAGATTTAGTAATTTGGTCTATAATTTGAAAAGTAGTACCATTTGAGAATAACAATTATTATGTGTTCGAAATATTACAACATGTAACAAAATTACTATAAATATTATCTATTTCATAATAATAAATAAAATCATTACTTGTTAAGAATTACTATTTATATGTGTCAGTTATTTTGTACTATTATATTTTTATTATATTTTTAGTAATCACTTTTTCTTATTGTAAAATAATTAATAATAAATCTTATTTGGTTTCTATATTTAGGTTTACTACCTATTTTGATTTTTATATTTTTTAATATTTGTTAAATATGATCAATTTGGTTCATAGAACCCTTTGTTTTTTTTTTATCCCTCCACCTTCCTCTACTCCCTCTGCTTCTTATCACCAACTCCTTCCACCTTCCTCCCTCCACCTCCTTCACCTCCCACTAAATATTCATTTTGCATCATTTTTAGAGAATAAAATATCATAGCATCAAAAGGTAATTTATTTATACAATTCTAAAAATAAAATTCTCATCAGAGTACATGAGAGTAATGTGGTAAACTTTAAAAAAATATTCAAATTTAAAAATATTTTAATTCCCTCATTTATTCCTTTATCTAAATTCTGATGATTTTTTTTACACAAATACATTGACTTAAATCACATAAAAAAATATCAAACTAATTATAATTCTAATTTAGTCACAAATCTTTAATCTACTTTAGATGGTGATAATCAGGATTCATGACAATGTCATTAGATCATGATATTACAGTAAATTAAAAGTCTACATACAATTGTGCTAGTAAAATTACACTTACCAAATTTGCTAGAAAATAAAAGTAATTGTATAAAAAATCATCAAAACAATATTCTATGAAAAAAATAAAAAATAAACAACAAATACAAATATTTGAAATATATATATATATATATATATATATATATATATATATATATATATATATATATATTATATGAGAAATTTTTATATAAA
>Ga0214545_1010940_pt1 | contig 12842 bp, 8 predicted proteins | sample CNSS4metaG_FD_160064 | JGI IMG/M metagenome (GOLD analysis project Ga0214545, IMG submission 160064) | Root nodule microbial communities from cowpea collected in UCLA plant growth center, Los Angeles, California, USA - CNSS4 | ecosystem: Host-associated > Plants > Roots > Nodule | place: USA... | reverse complement strand
TTCTTATAAATTCGTATTGGACATCATTATACCCTTTCATATCTTAGCTATCCTTATAAAGTATAATAATCATTTGTTTTCACATGCAAAAATTTATTAATAAACAAAAAAAAATACAAAAAAGTATGGGAGGTTAAAATAAATCATATAATAAAAAGTAAACAATTTTAAACCCATTATGAAAAAAAAAATCAAGTTATAACCTATATGGCATCCTTCTTTTACTTATTTATGTTAATGATTTTTTCTTTTTAAATTGCAAGAAACACTAAAGAAACATAAATTTAGCTTCTAGATATTATCGTTAGTCAATTTCTGATACAAATAGGGTTGACTTAGTTAACTTTAATACTATGTTAAAGATTAGTTTAAAAAAAACTAAAAAGTGTAAAATTATTTTTAATTTTTTAATAAATAAATATTTGTATTAATATTGGACTAGTATTAGCTTTAACAACACTAAGTTAATTTTTTAAAACAAGAAAAGTTTAAAAAATGTACAATTATTTAAAAAATTATTAAATAATGTGTTAACATCATATTAACGAACACTACCTAAAATAAATATTAAAAATGAACAAAATTAGCGACTTGACAACATTTACTATAAGAAAATATGTAATTTTAATAATATTGACCTATTTAAAAAATAAAATATTGTTGGTTACTAAAGTAATCACTATTATGAATAAAAAAATTATAATTGGTCTCTAAATTGTTCTAAATTGGTTTATAAAATTTAGTTACCAAAGTTTTAACTACCAAAGATAATTGGTCACTAAGCATAAGTTACCGATGTTTTTACTACTAAAGGATTTGGTTTCTAAAATTAGTCTTTAATTAATTAGTGATAATTTAGCGACCAATTATATTTTTTTATTCATAATAGTGACTATTTTAGTAACCAATAATTTTTTATTTTGTAAATTAGTATCTAAGTTGGTCACTATTAACTAAAAATTTTTATCACTAAAAGTGATTGTTAATAAGACATTTTCTTATAATGATTAACCTTATTTAAAATTTTATTAATTTAAGTTAATGTCAGCTAATAAAATGCTAATAATAGAAAAAATAAATAAATAAGGTTAGTGTTAACATATTTTTAATATTTATATTTATTTAAGTTAGTCTCAGCTAAGTTATATATCATGAATTTATGTGTGTTCTTTACATCGAATAAGTACAATAAATTCTCTTCTATCTAAAGGTTCGATATTCATAAATATGCTAACACTCATCTATCTCATCCATTCTCATTTGTTTCATCCAAGTACATCTTCTTCATCTACATTTCTCATCTCCTTCGTCCACATTCTTCTTCTTAATTCTTTCATGCATACTCATTTTAATTCATATTCATCTCTTTCATTCACATTTATCTTCTTCACTTGTACTCATCTCCTTGATCTATTGAAATTGTTTATTTATTTTATTACATTATTTGAAATGGGTATTGAACATGTCAATCAAGGATCGATCCAAATTAAACTAATATTAAAAATAAACTTTATTAAATCAGCTCAAGTGAAAGTAATCTTATTTATTTTTAATATTTATTTTCCGTAGATAAATATTCACTCTAATTAAGAAACATGAAATTTTTTTAACTCAATATCTAAGAAATAAGGAACAATATATAACTGACTTATTCAGAAAATAAAATTATAAAATAAATCCTAAACCCAGGACACTAAATGCTCTAATTTGAAACCCAATTAAGTTCAATGAAATAGGAATCATCATTTTCCTTCTCAAAATCCTCTTTTGCAAAGAGAGATTTTTAGTTTAGACAGTCCTAATGAATTTTCAAACAATTTTAGTTTTGCATCAATAAGCCTTAATTATTATCTATAGGGTTGAAATATTGAAGTACCACCATGTCTGTATTTTCTTTGTGGAATAAAAAGCTGAAGATATATGAAATTGTAAATTAATAATTTATATACCTCCACCCTGGAACATAAATAGATTGAAAGACCTTGGACGTAAGTTGAGCTTGTTCTTTTAGGAGTTGAAATACTATTTTTCCTTCTTCATAACTACTTCCGAAAGCTGTACGAGAAATCACATCAGCTGTCAAGTTGTTTAAGAATGGCCACACATCTACCATGCATGATCCTGTTTCGGACACTAACATTTTCCACTCCTTCATCATCTGGTTGCAACTATCATACATGGCAGGCAACACAAGCTGCAAAACATTGTAGACATTAAAAAGATGAAGACATCGAGTGAAAAATATTCAATGGAATGGACTAGGGTTAAAACGAATAATGATTTCATTTTTGTGCTTGAATTTGATTAGGAAGAGAACATTTAGGGCATAAAAGTACGTGCAAATTTCATTTTACAACTCGATTTTATAAAATTGAGTTAGATTTAAAGTCCACGTCTTAACGTGATATATCGAATTATGAGTGTCTATCCTAATAAAGTTTGTTAGTTTGCTATTTGTTGGGTCTATTGTTTCACCCACTATGGGACTGTTATCAAATCACTTATTGATGTCTAGTTTCACGTAAGTATATGTCTCGACATGAGAAAATGTATTATAAGTCTCATTGACCAACTAAGGTCAATTCACAATATATAATTAAATGCATATTTCACTTTACAAGTAAATTTTATAAGGTTGAGTTAAACTTAAAGTTTTTTTTAACAATTATTCTAATGAGTTAAAAATAATATTGGAAGCACTTGAAGCTTTTGATCTAGGGTTTATCTATTTTCACTATAATAGTATCCTGCCTGAAAATCTTAAACCTCAGAGAATAGATTGCTCCAGGAAGATTAATAACACACCCTTCACAGATCATAGATCATGAAACAATAAGAAATTTTTGCAAGAAAGTTTGAGAATAGATGTTGAGAAAGAAAGGAAAAACCTTGAGCTTAGCGAGATTAAATGCAGGGTTGATGATCTTTCTGTGTTTTGACCATTTGTCTCCCTCAAGATCTACAAGTCCTGTTATCAGTAACTTGACAAGTGGATTAAGGGTTGGCTTTGGAAAGTCACTTATCATGTTCAGAATCTCCTTTATTGCTTCAGGCTCCATAATATTCACTGCAATCTTAGGCCCATACCAGAAAAACGAATTCTTACCTGCAAAATTTATCAACCTTTTTTCTGATTAAGCATCAAAATAAATATATAAATACATATAATCATAATCATAATTATTTATTCAAGGTTAAGGTACAAAAACACCGAAAAAGTGAAATTTACTAATCACAATATAATTCGGGAGCTAAAAACTTCTTTCACTTTAAAAAAATCATGAGTTAAATATATTTTTAGTCTTTCAATTTGATGCAAAATTAAAATTTGTTTTTATCTAAAATTTTGATACATTTTGATTTTTAAACTTTAAAAATTAATATATATATATATATATATATATATATATATATATATATATATATATATATATATTTACTCAATTATATTAAATTTTTTTACGTATGAAATGGTATAAAAATTTATAAGAAATCACTTTTTAAATCTTATAAAAATTTTGAACAAAAACAAATTTTACTTTACGTCAAAATTGAATGACTTAACCCTAAAATTATATACCAGGTATTAATTATAAGAAGAAATACCACATTCTTTGACCAATTGATTTTGAAATGGAACAAGGCGACTTGCAACATCATCGTCGATTTGTATGGGTTTAGATTGTGCTTGATGCAGTATGATGCCCATTGCTTTCATGTCTCCGATGAAAAACTTGTATGGGTTTCCCTTCATGCCTTGTCTTCTGAGGAATCTCTCTGCCCTTTTCGGTACCAACCACACCCAATTCAGTGCTTTCGTTAAGAATATGATAACAAATGCAACCAAAAACCCAACAAGCATCATTGCTGCATCAACTTCCATTTCCGATGTAAAAAGTGTCTATAGTTGAAAGTTCAACGTATGCATATTTATATAAAGTGAAGCAGAGAAGAGTCTCTCGACAAGGTAACAAATGGCGCTGCATGTTTACGCACATGTACGGACAAGAACAACCTCCAAATACTTCGCAAACGACACACTAATATGCTTAAACACCAAAGACATGCATCGTTGAAATTTATGGGACAGCGACCTCGGCTTTCTGTAAACTTTGTTTCTTTTTCTTTTATAAATAATTTAGAGAAATGTTTGACGGATAGTTCTTGGTGTAGATAAGACACGATGAAGATTATATATTTTACAACAAAAAATCAAATTATATTGTATAATTTTTACTCAACTGGAGTAAGATGGAAACTCGTGTAATAGGATCGTATCTTTCAGGTACAGAAAAAAGAAGAAGTTATGAAGTCCTTTTTTATCCCATAATTATCATAAGCTTATTTAATTTTATCATTAAAAAAAATTAAAATCGTCGTTAAGTTCAAAGTTTTATTTCAAACCTCAGGAACAATACTCTAGACTTATTTAAAATATCATTAAATAAAATATAATTAAATAATTTATATAAACAAATAATTAAAAAGGATATAATTTTAATAAATTTTGTTTTATAGTTTTTTTCTCTTATTCCTCTTCTAACTCTCACACAGCATATTCTACAATCTCAAATTCGTGGAACTTCATTCTTACAACGTCTCTCAGCTATGTCACACAGTTTGATTCAAGTTTTGGGAAAGGGTGTTGTACCACGAAATTAATATCACCAAGCCCATATCGTGTTGAAGAAGATCAAGGATCTCAGAGACATTCTTTCCCATTTTCATTTTCATTTTTCATATTCGTGATATTTTATAGACTTTGGAAGTCATGATATTTAACAAAGTTTTCAATCCACAATAGTTAACGGAAGTTTTTTAACCCACACAAATTAACGGAATTGTTCAAACCTCCATTAAGTGCCAAATGATACAAAACTGCAGTCAAAGATAATTTTTCAATGAATGATGAATTTGAATTTTCAACTTTATTTTTTTATTGTTCTTATGTTGTCCCTTCAAAATTTATTTATGGTCATTGATTTTAAATTTTAATATATATTAAAAAAAGTTAAGTATTAAAATAATGCATTTTTAATGTTCTGTAGAAAACTGCACCAAAATATCAAAAGATCTGAATTTAAGATTTGTCCGGTTAAAACTATAACCATATGTAAATGATATATTGACCAACCTCCATTAAATCCATATTTTCTAATATAATATATTTTAAATTATTTTAATGTATTTTTATTTATTTTTAATTTTTTTCATTAAATTTATGATAGTGATGTTAATCTAATGTTATGTGATATTTATTATTTATGTGACGTGTAATTGTCATTTTGTTAAACAACTAATGACAATTATCATTTATTATTCATTATTCATGTATTATGTACGTTCTTATTGTTACGTTGTCATTATCAATTTGATAAAAAAAAAAAAAAAAAAAACTATCTATTAACTTATTTTCAAAAATAATAAGACCATTGAGAACATTCAAACGTGAGTATGTATACATATATCGAATGATATAAAAGTAGAATTAATGTCAAAAAATATAAATAATTAAAAAAGAAAAAATATAAATAATTAAAAATTATATTAGTTCAGTCTTCACCATAATTAAGTCAGTTCAATAAAAAAATAATTTCATTTTTTTTAGGCTTAAATACCTTTTTGGTCCTCATTTTTGTAGTGTTTGTTGCGGATGGTCCTCGTTTTGACAAAATGTTTAAAATGATCTTCATTCTTACCGAATGTTTAAAATGGTTCTCATTTTCGTAATTCATGTTTTATTTGGTCCTTTTCTGTAACGCCGTTTAAATCATTAACGGAACATTGTTTAAAATAGAATTAAGAAAACCTTAACCCACAAGCAAACACAACCTAGAAAACCCTAAACTCACTTACCTCGTTGATGATGATTAACTAGAAAATTGAAATGAAGAGCGCAACTGCAATCCAATTATAAAATGACAAGTATTAGCTGCTTCCTCTGCAAATCCGAGCTCAAGAAAGACGAAGGTGAAGAAATTTCCCTAATTGCAAAATTTCTCCTAAATTGAAAGATTAACGTTAATTAGCCATATGTACAGTACACGTAACACACCCTAATACAAACCGTGTCACCTGTACAATGCTCCGTTAATGATTTAAACGACATTACAGAAAAGGACCAAATAAAACACAAATTGCGAAAATGAGGATCATTTTAAACATTCGGTAAAAATGAGGACCATTTTAAACATTTTGTCAAAATGAGGACCATCCGCAACAAACACTACAAAAATAAGGACCAAAAAGGTATTTAAGCATTTTTCTTACTTTCAATTTTCCATTGCTCTACTCTACTATTTAGATGTTTCTTTGTTAAAGTTACCAAGTTATTACAGTAACTGATAACTACCACACATGGATGATAAATTAAAAAGTGTTGTATTTTATTGTCTAAAGCAGTGGAGTATTGATAAGAAAATTTTCTTGGACAATAATTCTGTTAATAATATACCTTGTAAGATATTTTAAAGGGTTAAATATGTTTTTAGTCCTTCAAGTTTCAGTGAAATTTAGAATTAGTCCCTCTTCAAAACTTTTGATTAATTTAGTCCTTAATCTTTAAAAATGCGTGAATTAAGTCATTTTAACCAAATTTTGTTTAGTTTATCTGACGTTTCAAGCGCATTTCATGATAATATTTGAATTGTTTATACTGTTTGACACATTTTCACTTCAATGTTAACTTAAATATTATCATAAAATGTGTTTAAAATGTTAAATAAACTTAACAAAATTTGGTAAAAATGACTAAATCCACGCATTTCTAAAGATGAAGGACTAAATTGGTATAAAGTTTCAAAGAGGGAATAATTCCAAAATTCACTAAAACTTGAGGGGGCAAACACATATTTAACCATATTTTAAAAAAGTCATTGTTGTGTTCACAGAAATTTATTATGATGTTGAGTTTTTTAATGTTCAATGTTGTGCTCATTTCTTAATTTGATAGTTCAAGATGATTTAAAGGTTGTTGACAAAAGTACTTCATAATATTAGAGAGTGTTAAGTATGTTAAATCATTGGATGGAAGAACACTCAAATTCAAAGAATGTGTTACTGATGTTGGCATAAGCATCGGCTTGAGATTAGATGTGACTACAAGATGGAATAAGATATAAAAAGGCTTTTGAAATTCTCAATGTGGTTGATAGAAGTTATAAAAATTGTCCATCTTCTGAGGAATGGAAAGGGAAGAAAAAATGTATCAATTCTTAGAACTATTTTATGAGATCACAAACATCATGTCTAGTTCATCTTATCCCCCTTCAAATTTGTATTTTATAGAAATTTGAAAGATTCAATTAATCATTGAAGAGAATTTGATGAATGAAGATGTCATTTTAAAGGCAATGGCTTTGAATATGAAGGACAAGTTTCAAAATTATCGAAAGGAGTACAATATTGTGTTAGCTTTTGGAGCCATTCTTAACCCATGCTAACGATTGATTTTATAAGGTATTGTAATAAAAAATTAGATCTTCTGACTTATGAAAAGAAAACTGAGAAAGTGTTAAAAAAGTTCAAGATATTGTTTGGAGAATGTGCGAAGAACTTGTCTATCCCTAATGGTTCTCTTTCACAATCTCCTAAAGAATTTATCTTATTTAGGTAAGCATTTTATACTTAGTGTTCACTATTTTCATTTTTTCTTGTTTTGAGTTGATAATTAATATGTATGTAACACATTGTAGGATTTTAAAATGAACCAACATTCCCTAATGAGAAAGTGAAGACGTGCTTAGATGAACCAACATTAGATGATGAAGAAAGTGAAGATTTTGATGTACTCAAGTATCGGAAGACTAATGACAAAACATTCCCTACACTATCTATAATGGCTCGAGATATGCTTACTATTCTCATTACTATTATGGCCTTAGAGTCATCTTTTAACAAAGGTAGGCATGTACTTTCCAAATATAGAAGCTTTATAATTCTTGATCATGTGCAAATGTTGATTTGTATTTAAAGTTGGTTATACAGATTTTATGAAAACCCTAGTGGTAAGTTTATATATTATTGTTTTTAAAATTACTTCACATTAAATAATTAACTCTAGAGTAGTAGTTTGATTATCTTTTAATTGTTTCTGAGATAGATGAAGTTGTGCATGGCATTTTTGGACATGAGGGAATCGTTGATGAGTCTAAACTTCTTGAAGATGTTGAAGATTGACAAATTCGATAACTACTTCACATGAACATGCTTTTAACTTCGGTTTGCTTCCAAAAAGCATTAGTGTTTAATGTAACACCCTAGATGGATATTACTAGATAAAGCATATATCATAAAATTTCTTTTGAAATTAAAACATTATATAAAGTTCCCAAGCGCGGGAAAATTTAAAACTTATCTCACTGTAGTTCAATCACACTACTCCGTCTTTATTACATGTCCATAATAGAGAAAAAACATCATAAAATTTATTACAAAATGCATGAAAATAAAACGTAGAGAAAAGTCCCCTATCGTTTGTCCCGTGTGACAAGTCACACGATCATCGCCAACCACAAACAGAAAGGGTGAGCTGAGAAACAAAAATAATACAATTAATAAAATAATAAACATTAAGCCTCACCCAATCTATCTTAGCCGATTTTTAGTTTATTGACTTCTTTATAACATTACGCCCCAATCTCATAACCTGTATGAGAAAGATCTATTCACAACCTTGGTCCTTAGGGATTTATCATGCTCCCACGAACCTACCCGCTCGTGGTCCAACTCTACGGACCTCCCCGCCCGTAGTCCAACTCTACAAATTTGCCCGCTCGTAGTCCAACATGCATGAACACCTACTATGAACCTCCCCGCTCATAGCAGCCTCAAGTGTGAGCACGGAACATACGAACCTCCCCGCTCGTATCCCCACACAAGAGTACAATAGATACGGACCTCCCCGCCCGCATCAATCACGCATCTCAAATCTTCGTTACAAACCTCCCCGCTCGTAACTAATCCAGCATGTCCCTAACCAAGCCATCAAACTCATCCATGCAAATCCATCTGCAATGGATCCTTGCCCCTGCACTATCGTCTGGCCTTGCCTAAGCCCGCCAAGCAAGATTGTGCTCCAACTAACATGGCGGTAATCCCATGACACTAGGCGCTACGCGCTAATAGCCCCTCTGTTTGTGACTTATCGCCTAGCGGAAGCATATCTGCCACCATGCGCCACACCAGTAAAATGAATTCTACTAGTTTAGGCACTGTAGAATTGATCCTAACACATTAAGCAATCATATCTACACACCTAAAATACCAAGTGCTTATTTTCACAATTCAAGATACCTCCAAAATAGTACCAATAATTTAGTTAGTTTTTTTTTTTAACAGCAACGACCATATGAATATGAAACAATGACAACCATCCAGATTTAAACAACAACAATATCAAATTTCTGATAATTTTAAAGAACCCTTCGAAATCATAACGCCAAAAATAAATCTATTTTATTTATTTACGTTTCTTGTAAGACCCGCGAAATTTAATTAATTAAATAAATAATTAGTGAATAAATTCGAGTAGTAGAAGCCTGTATGGCATTAAATTCTGATTGGTATGATGTGGAAAAGTACTAGCTCAAGTGGTTGAGAGTACTTTGATTGTGTGAGAGGACTTGGGTTTGAGTCCTATGAATGTCATTTATGTGTTATTTAAGTATTATTGTTTTAATGATATGATTAATCACGTTTCTCATGATATAATGCTTGAATTGTATTAGTTAACATGAAACATGAATTCACATGATGCTTAGCATTGACTTGGCATTGGTATGGTTATGGGTTCAAACCTTAGAGAACCCAAATTAAACATTATTTTGGCTGCAAAACAGACCATAAAGATCCAATAAATGGTAATTAACAACATCAATTGTGCCTTAACTCGTTTTTGGTAATTAACCTAGTAATAAGGCACCATATAAAAGGCCAAATTGTAGTAAAATTGAGAATTTTGCCCAGGCGGCTCATACCATTCTTGTGTGTTTATGGGTTCCCTGGAGAAACCGCCTGGCGGTGAAGCCCTGTACCGCCAGGCAACGTAAGCCTGTAACCCGTTTATGGGTTTCTCTAATGAATTTCCGCCAGGCGACGCGAGCCATGTTGGCTCGATTTTGTGATTTTGTGCGTCCTAGAATGGTTTTGATCGGGGGAACATTAAGTGGTATTAGTTAAGGGAAGATAAAACATGTATTTCATTGATTTTTGGTGTAATTGATGGGGAAATTCAATAGAACAGTGAAAATGCAGTCTTAGGGTTTTGATGTTGGAATTTTGGTAGAATGGAAAGTGATAGTTGTTATTTTTTAAGATCAATTTCTGTTGAAATTAGCTAAGGTGATTCTGGGTGTCACTAGAGTCATGTTCTTGGAGGGAAACAATTACGATGGAAATAGGAAAGCATACATATAGTATAGGAGATTTATCGCGGGTGCAGAAAAGCTGGGAATTTGCCCAAAAACTTATGCACCGCCTGGCGGCACGGGACCTACCGCTAGGCGCCATCTGAGTGGCCTTAATTCTATGTTGTTGTAAGAGACAGAGCTGGTTTTGGGAATTTAGTGGTCTAGGAAAGGAAGGAAATAGAGTCAGAGAAATGTTGATTGGTGAATTAAAAATGCGTTAGTAGAGGATTGAGTTGAGATAGGAAGAAATGGGAACTTTAGCAAGTCAATAAGTGAGTTTGGATGGAAAAACCAAGGAGAAGAGGTTGAGGCATTGGAAGTACCATTAGGTCCCAAATTAATCCAGAACATAACCACCATTTTTAGAAGTTGAATATTGAGTTAAGAGGGATAACTGAATAATGGTAAACCCAATTGTGTTAAGAGTTGGGGATGGTATAAAACTGCACAATGAAAAGTGTTAAACCTGAGGGTATGAGTGGTATACCTAGGGAAAAACTCAAACTAGTGATACGTTTGTGATTCAATTGACATTGAGTAAATTGTCCTGAGGACATAATGAGAATTGGAAGATATAGAGATTAGTTGGTGGCAATGATACAAATATTAAGATAATTGACTTCTGGAAATGTGCAGGAGTAGATGGAAGATTAGCATTCGAAAAAGTGCAGAAAAAGATCAAGTCAGGGACTGTTCTGGTATGGCGCTTGGCGGCGTAGTTCGAATTGCCAGGCGGGACTGACTGTTCCAGGAAGGAGTTTAATGCGTGGCGCCTGGCGAACATGGGGGTCCCGCCAGGCGGTATTTGGATGTAGAGAATGCTTTGAGGTGCTTGGCGCCTGGCGGTACGTGTCCCTTGCCAGGCGGTTTGGAAGCTGCTAGTGCCTAGCGGTACGTGTCCCCCGCTAGGTGATTTGGCTATTGTAAGTCCTAGTCGTTGGACTTTATAGGCGTGATTTACGAGACTTTTGGTGATGCTTCAAAGGTAAGATTGCTGGGTTCCTTGAGTTGAACTCGGAACGTATCCCTTGAGTTGAGCTCGGGATAGGGGTTAAACACGTAGCATTCCTCGAGTTGAGCTCGGAATGACATCCCTCGAGTTGAGCTCAGGATGGCGGATGGACACGAGAAACCCTTGAGTTGAGCTCGGGTTGGCGAGTGTTGCTGGTGCGAGTGTGCTAGTTGTGGCCAGTACGGATGGGTCCAGATAGATTTACCTCCTCAGTAAATAGTTGACGAGTTTGGTAGTCTTGGGATGTTACGAACTATGTTCGTATTTGGGAACTCCACCTGGCATTACGGTGTATGATCCGTAGCAATGGTTTCACGCACGTGCTCTGTCGATTGTGGCCGATAGGTTTGGCAGAAAATTACCTTAGGGTGATCACTAAAAGAGGTAGAACACGAATGATGTGGTTGTGGCCAGGTGGTACAGAATAGAGTGAGAGACTTCATTTTGGGTCTTTGCATGAAATAAATATATATATATATATATATATATGACCACTTATATGAATATCAATATGATTGTATGTTAATTTTATTAAGCTCACCCTATCTACTTGTGTTTGGCAATAATCGTGTGCGCGGTACACGTGAGCATAGGATGTTGATGTAGGTGGTTCTGGTGATGCTTAGACACGGAGTGGGGGATAGCATGGGAGTCTTTTTATTATTTATATTTTGAAAATAAATTGTAAACTCTTATGAGACGTTTTGCTATAATTTCAGTTTTATAAACTATGGATTTGGAATTATATGTGGTTTTTATTGTACGTTAATAAGAGTTTTAAATTTCCCGCGCTTTTGGTAAATGAGGTTTATTCATAAATGCGATGTCTTTATAACTTTATTTATTTTATTTACTTTAAATTCGTAATATCTTGACAGGATGTTACATTTCCTCAACATTTACATCCACACACTATTGAATAAAACTTTTTCGTTACACCTAAATAAATTCATGCAGCCTATGCCAATCACAGTAACTTCAATCCCTGCTCCAAACGTAATAACTTGACCCCTAACCCCTTCTTAATTTCTAACATCAAAGCTAAAACAAATTCACCTATAAAGTTGTATGCTACAATTCCTTCTGATACAAACACAACTACATAATCACAAAAGTAAAATTATATCATTAGCTTTTATATATAAAACTCAATTCGTACGTATGCTACAATCCTCTTTGACACAAAACCACCACATAATCACCAAAGCAAAATGATTTAACATATATATATATATTTTGTCATATTTTGAACGAGTTGGATAATTCTTACCAGTTTTATCATTTTAAATATAATCTTGGATTGGTATCATTATATTATAATACATATAAATCAAGAGAGGTAGTTAAGAAATTGTGGTGTGATGAATCTTTGTTGGTACTATACGGTTTGTAAATAAAAAGGTTTTATATAGATTTGATTT
>Ga0214545_1010939_pt1 | contig 12843 bp, 2 predicted proteins | sample CNSS4metaG_FD_160064 | JGI IMG/M metagenome (GOLD analysis project Ga0214545, IMG submission 160064) | Root nodule microbial communities from cowpea collected in UCLA plant growth center, Los Angeles, California, USA - CNSS4 | ecosystem: Host-associated > Plants > Roots > Nodule | place: USA... | reverse complement strand
GAATGTTGAGATTGGGGTGCAGCGTGACCTTGTCCAGTTGTGTGTGTCCATTCTATTCCATTTCAATTCTGTTTTTCCAGCAATCCTAAACCCTTTAGATCCTTTTTCCCATTAAGATTCATATCATCTAAACACCCCAATGTCAAGTGAACACATAAAAGGCATTTAGCTAAGTTTAATAAGAAAGAGCCTAAGAGAATTTGGGTACCAATATGATTTGGGTGCAAAGTCTACATTCTTGACCTATTAAAGCAACATGACGAAGGAAAAGTCTACATTCCTAGACTTAAAGCAACATCAGGCAAAGCAAAGTAGCCTTCAAAGGCATAAATAGGTGTAAAACTCGTTGTTTCAATTAAAAATGTGTTTTAAGACTCAAGTATAATGTACTAAGCGTAAGACAATTGTGTGACTATGGTTACATGGTCTCTTTTAAAAAACATCAATGTATAGTGTATATGTTTAATGGTGTTAGAGCAAAATTCCAACACCCTTTCCTTTTTGATGAAATGCTTAAATACAACAAAGCATAAACTTAACATGTAAACAAATAGCATCTTCTAACACCCCTTATGGTGCCACATTAGCTCTATTAGGCAACTAGTTAAACGTCTACTAAGCGTTATTCAATAGTTCGTCTAACTAGTTGTGATACTTTGTATAAAATAACTTGGATCATCTACTCACTCTCTAGAAATTTATGAAAAATGTTTAGACATATATTATAACCGTTTACATTCATCATGTATTAAAATTTTCAAAACAAAATTTACATAACGAGCATTTTCCAAAGGAACATAAAAATTACAACACACACACACACACACACACACACACACACATCGTTAGCACAAGCAACCTTGGTGCAAAGATTTGATAAAGCAAAGTTCATGAGATCACATGTGGTTGTTGAAGATTGATGAAGATCCATTTGATCATGATTCTGTTGTGTTAAATATGAAAATAAAGTGTAGAATATGATGTTTACATGTTGTACCATATTCGTAGGCTATATGACATATGTTAGATGTCATGTTAGTCTTAGTGTGTCCTTTTTAATCTGTTAAAATGACTTTTAACAAGTTAAAATACTTGTTGTATATAGTTTCTGGTATGAATGTGTTCCTGGTGTGATTTCAGGTCTATAAGTGTGTTTCTTACAAGGTTGTGGTTGAGATTTTTGTGAGTCAAAAATCATGGTGTTTCTATTGTTCAAAAGTGTAATCTTGAGTTATGGTTTGTCAAACTTTTGATAATAGTGGAAATCAGGCTCAAGTTGTCCTTGTAAACTGAATGTAGCTTTGTGATTGAGTGAACTAGTATAAAAACAATTATCTAATTATCTTTCCCTCATCTTACTCACTTTAAAATCTTAAGAAAAACAAGGAAACCAATCTTTTTTATGTTGGTATGTGTTTCTATGTAATCTTGTTAGAAATACTGTTTGGAACGAATCTTATGTGATAAAGCATGTTGTTTGAGTGAGATTCACGAATTTTGCATTCTGCATAATTTACCAGTATTTTAGCCGATTGTTTTGAAATTTTAGTCTGCTAATTCATAAGTGTATGAACAAATTAACCTAATATTTTTATTTTTGACCGGTTGAAAGTGTATTGTCATGCAACTTTTGTATTCGAATTTTGTGGTCTAATTGATTCAAAGAAAATGGCTTAAACTATCATTTAATTACTAACACACATGAATAAATATTCTCTACAAAATCTCCACTATTGTGCACCACCATATGTGTTATCATCTGCTTTCATGTAACATGTGATTATAGCAGGCTATAATAAACCACACAAAAGATAAGAGAGAAGGTAAGCTAACAGAAAAAAGAATAATGATATAATATCAAAACAAGCATACATTCATCTCACATCCTCTACTTCTAATAACTGTGATAAATACTTATTATTTATGCTTATTAACACCTATTATTTGTCTTTATTCATGTGCTTTGTGTTATTTTCATAGAAAGATGTAGGAGTTTTATGCGTTCTTTTAAGTTAAGTATAATTCGTTGTTTTTGAGATTATTGTGTAGGACAATGGAAGATTGGAGAAGATTAGAGAGTTATTTGTCAAGATCATCTTACTCAGTTAGAGTTCCAACACTCACCTTACGAGAAGTCTATCTCGCCTAGTGAGATAGAGCAAATAGAAGTGAATCAGAACTTGCATCTCATCTAACGAGAGGACAATTTATGAATATGGTTTAAGTGTTAAGAATTAAGTGAAAAAAGAAGTTCTTTTGGTGTGGAAACACAAAAGAAACTCAGAACTCGGTCAAGGATAGTTCTAAGGTTGAAGGTCATCAAATTCTTTCGTTTATTCGTCAAAATTCATCAAACTTATATGTTCTAGATGCATAGGAGTAGTTAAACTCCCATTTTGTTAGGATTGAATATAATGAACTCATACTCTGTGGAACTTTTCCATTGCAATATAATCTTTGTCACTATTCAAATGTTTTATCTAGATTGTTAATTTGTAAGATGAATTGGAACTTTGGCATAGATAGAATACCCAAGAGTTTCGGTTCTAGTAATTGTAACATCTCGACCGGATATTATGGGTTTAAATAATAAAATAAAATCTCATTAATTATAAATTCATTCTCAAAAATGAGGGAAATTTCAAATAATTTTTTTCATAATAAAGATAACTCTAAATTCAAATTTCTCAAAATTCAATAAAATACCAAAAATAGTCATATAATAGTTTACAACTTTATTCCAAAACCATAAGTGATAAAAACTCAATAAAATTATTCCCGTGAGTTTTTCCCCGCTCCGCTGCTAAGTCTCACCAGATCCACCTGCAACATCATTTGCTTCCGTGTACTGCATACACGATCATCACCAAACACAAGCAGATAGGGTGAGCTAACAAAATAAACATATATATATATGGCACAATTATACAATCACACCAAAGGAAAGTCCATCCCTTGATATCCCATCACATGGTCACCACCATGTTAATCGTGTTCAACGTCTTCTAATGAGTACTTCAAGGTGTCTTGCTGCCATACCTATCGGCCACAACCGATAGAGCACATGCGGAAAACCATGCTACGGATCATACACCGTAACACTAGGTGGAGTTCCCATATACGAACTTAATTTGTAACGTCCTAAGACTACCAAACTCGTCAGTTACTACTGAGGAGGGCAATCTATCTAGACCCATCCGTACTGGCCACAACCAACACACTCACACCGGCAACACTCGCCAACCCGAGCCACAACTCAAGAGTTCCTCGTGTTCATCCGCCAACCCGGGCCACAACACTTGCCATCTATAATGTTCCAGGCCTTATAGCATCTCACATATGCATTCATCCCCTAGTCATATAGACCATCCCAAGCATGCTCAAACAAAATATAAGCAGTAGCACTCTAATAATTTTAAGCACATGATATTATGTACCAATGTAATTTAATATTGACACCCATGCCTTCACCAAACTAATTCTCCATATGTGAATAACCTAAAGGAACATTCAAATTGATAGAGACTTACCACATAACCCAATCATGCTTCATTAGAAGTTACTTGAACTTATCAAGAGCTTATTCATGAATTTTACAGACTCCAAAATCAGCAATATTAAGTAATGTATATCTCTAGCTACTGATCTCTAAATCCAATCTCCACCATTCAAAATGAAGAACCACATGTTATGGACCACCTGTCAAAATTTCACCTAAATTGGATGGTTAACGAACCGAGAAATGCAGTTTTACAAAAACTGTGCAAACCTAACGTCGCTTTGCAGATAGTCTCGTGCCGCCAGGCGGTTCCACCTCTGGAACCCATAATCAGCATAAAAAAAAAAGATGAGTCGCTTGGCGGGTGATGAATTCCCTAATATGAACAATATATATACATCCAATTAACATGCTTTTTCATATAAAATAAACGATACAACTTAAAGAAACGGGTTCAACTCTCTTAACCTAGTTTCCTAAGCTTATTTGGAATTGTTGTGAGTTCCCCTTTGATTACCAATGATCTTCCTTTGACTCTCTCAATGTAGCTCCTTTCCTCACTCAATCCTCACAAAACTGTCAATTTTCGTACTCTGATTTCTAAGCACAATGATAGCCTTGCAAAACCCTTCTTCTAACCTAGAATTGACCTTTTAATAGTGCCTTAATGCTAGGTTAATGACCAAAAACGAAAATGAGTCTTAGTGGTAATGTTAATTACCATTCAATGGTTCATTATAGTCTGTTTTTCAGCCACCCTTGGTTGCTCCTTAGCCAGCTAGGGTTTCCATGCCCTTTCACCTTCAAGCTAAAGGAAATTTTGGCAAAAAGAGAGTTTAATTTGGGTTCACCAACCAAGGTTTGAACCCATAACCATGCCAATGATAAACCATGTACAACCATTTAACCAATTAATGTTTCATGATGATTAATAAAATTTTATGATTATATTATCACTCAACATGCTCTAGCATATTATTAAAAACAATAATAATTAAATAACACACGATTTGACACACATAGGACTTGACCAAGTCCTCTCACATAATTAAGTACTTTCAACCACTTGAGCTAGTACTTTTTGACGTCATAGCAATCCGCATTAAATGTCTTAAAGGCTCCTACTACCTGCATTTATTAAATAATTATTTAATTAATTATTTAAATTTCTCGGGTCTTACAGTAATATGCTTAATCTCTTGGTCATTCTAGATATCTTATTTTAATGCAAATTTTATGTTAAAATGGCTGAGGAATTAATGCTTTAAGATATAGGTTTCAAACTTCCTTATAAGAAATTAGGGCAAGTATGCTCATTATGTGAATGTTTGAATAAGTTAGAGATATATTGTGTTATTGTTGCAACAATTTCATTCATGAAATCCAATCCTGATGAATCTTTTACCAAATCAATTTTTAACTTTTGTAATTCCATATGCTTTTCTCTTAAATTGAATCAAACAATGATCTTCACTATTGCTAAAATCAATAAGTAATCATAATTAGACAAACCAACGCAAACCCCTTGGAAAAATAATACTTGGACTTCCATTTTGCTACCTACAACAATTTGGTACACTTCCTAAAGAGTTAACAAATTCATAATACACCTAATAAATCATCAGTGTGCATACATTCATGATAACATGATCTACTTCTAAAAGATAAGGGTATTGAATTAAACTTCCAAGATTCTACACCTATCACATACTTGAAGTAGACAAACCAAGCTAACCTAGAGATGTCAAAATAGGTTTGAACCTGTGAGCCAACCCAACTCATCATGGGTTTGAGCCGGGTTAAGTTGAGAAAATTTCATTGTTTTCAAAATTGGGTTGAACTAAACCTAGCTCAGTTAACCCACAGGTTAAATGGGTTCGAGCCAAGTTGAATGTGGGTTGACCTGCAACACACCAACAACAACACTATTAATGTTTTTTAAAATTTTTAAATATTTTTTATTATAATTATTTACTACATCTAATTATATAGGTCCATAATTTGATATTTCTAAATACTAGAACATTGCTCAATAATAATATTTGAATAGTTTGTGTTTAATTTATTTGTTTACCAAGTTATATACATTGATACTTTAATCTTTAACTACTATATTTATAATAATATTTTGAGAATTATTTGAACACTTTGATTCCACTATTACAAAAATAAATTAAGTTAATTCGCTTTCATTATAATACAATAAATATATAAAATAAATTACAAAAAAGAAGACATTCGTAAGTGAGCCAAGTGGAAAAATCATTTGAAGATCAATATCATTTGAAGATCAAAGTATATGATATGTACTTATGCTTATGTATTCTTAATGATAAACATTCATACATCATATGTTAGTTCTTATTGACACTAACATTTTACTCCACAAAAACAATGCAATTGCCCAAGTTGAAAGCATATTCACATCTTAAGCATTCACCCAAAATAATCAAGATTAACCTCCAATTAATTTCCAACCCCATACTAAATTTTATGCCTCATAATTTAACTAATGCAACTTCCCTCATGCATTATTCCTCAATCTTTATTTCGCAAAACTCAAGCATCATATTTTCAATGCTCATATGCTAAATTCACAATCCCAAAAATCATCACCATTATGTATAAAATCACATGCTCCTTGTAAATTCATTTTTTTCTTTCCATCTTATTTAACCACAACATTTTCAACATGACAAACTATAATTGATTTCAATCAACTTACCTTCCAATGGTCTACTTTTCTACCAAAAACACATTTCATGAAGCAAAAAAATATACACCAATCATGACCATTGCCTACACCACATAATCTCAAAATTTAAAGACGATAAAATGAGTAACCCAATTTTTTTCCGTGAATTCATCCATGTAAATAGTGCAAAAGGTTCGTCTTCTTAAAATTTATCACTTAAACCATCAAATTTGAACATTCACACATAGAAAGAATATCACATATCTCCAACCCCATCATAATTCAAGCAGAAAAAAAATAGCTTCGCTTAGACTTCCATTGTGATTCTACCACCCAACACACATCCATCAACACGATATTACATCCAAAACACAATCTTCTTTTACTCCAAAAAAGAATCCTATTCTCATCCCATATCCAAGACAACACAATCACATAAACAAAACATAGGTGTATGGAGTAGTTCCCCTTACAAATTCCATGAAGAAAAATAAATTCTCAAATCAAAGCATGTCCATAAACTAATTTACAAGATCAAGGCTTAGCACTCCTTACTTGGAATTCCTACAATAAGTTACAAATTCCATGAAGAAAAAGAAATTATCAACTCAAAGCACGCCCATAAAATAATTTAAAAGAAGGCTTAGCACCCCTTACCTGGAATTCCTACAATAGGATCACTTTAGCTTTGCTTTATTCTTCCCTTGCTTCCACTCTCACATTGCTTTTTTCCTTTTCTCCTCCCATTCAAACTTTTATTTTATTTTTTTCTTACAACCCCCAATACTTAAAGCAACACTCCAAAACATATCAATCATCTCACGCTAAAATTGCATATCAACACCTCCATACAATATTAAAACAACATTTAAAAAATATAATTACTCTATATCCACACATTAAGATTCAAATCCTTGACCACCAACCCATGACTAAAGGTTTCACCAACTATGTTACTGTTCACCTCTATAGAATTATCTATTTCTTAATTTAAATATTCCATTCATGCCCAATTACCTCCTTAAGATTATAATTGTTTTTCCTATGTCTTACATCCTTCCCAACCCGAAAAATTTTCGTCCTAAAAAATTGTACTTACCAAGAACATATATGGATACATCTTCCTCATGTTGTCTTCCAACTCCTAAGTAATCTTTTAGGATCCACTCAATTATTCATATACCTAACTTCTTATGACCTCAAGAATCCTTTAAGTTCCTTATTAATGTAACAAAATATTATCATCCATAATTGAGCATAAAATGACATTTGACCCGAAATTTCTTTTCTTACATCAATAATCAAACATCTTAAAATTTCATTAACCTCAAACTATTGCACAAAGATTAAATCCTAAAATTTCATCCATTAAAACTCAATCTCCCAAACCTATTTCACAATTTATCAATTTGATCAACAAAATATATCATAACAACCGATAAAATATAAACACATAATCATATATAACTTAGTCCAATATCTTTTCGTAATTTCATCAAACTTAGCTTCCTATATTAACCATCACATTCACTAAATCCATAAAAATGTATAAACCAAAAAAATTTCTCCATCTATACCAAATATCCACAAAGACATTTAGCAAATTGCCATTGACTCATTAATCAAAACTTAGTTCTATTGCATCCTATATAAGCTACAAAGTAAAACACTGCACCCACATATTTCTCTTACCTCCAGTACTCAATGATTGAAACTTAAAACTATAAATGTAAAATTCCGCTCGGATATTACGAACTTAAGTAGTAAAATAAAGAAATAAAAGTAAAACCACATTTATTATGAATTTCTTTCTCAAAAACGCGAGAAAATTTAAAACTTTATTTCATCGTAAAATAAACTTAAATCCATACTTCTAAAAATCAAAATACAATATTCAAGTTTGATAAGATAAAAGTTTACAATTTATTCAAAATCATAATAAAAACTCTGGTAAAACTTTTCTCCTAGACTAGCCCTGCTCCAACTCTATGCCTCACCAGATCCACCTGCAACATCATATGCTCACGTGTAACGCAATACACTATCATCGTCAAACATAAGTAGACAGGGTGGGCAAATAGTATAAAACATATATAACATTCAAGATATATATATATATATATATATATATATATATATATATATATATATATACACACACACATCAAAGGAACATTATCCCTTGATTCCAAACCAAATGGTCACCACCAAGTAATCCATGTTCTACGTCTTTGGATGAATACCTCAATATGTCTTGCTGCCACACCTACAAGCCACAACTTGTAGAACACGTGCGGGAAACCTGCTACGGACCACACTCCGTAACGCCAAATGGAGTTCCCAATGCGAACATAATTCGTAATGTCCCAAGACTACCAAACTCGTCAGTTGAATACTGAAGAGGCCAATCTATTTGGACCCATCCGTACTAGCCACAACTCGCACACTCACACTAGCAACACTCGCCAACCTGAGCCACAACTCAAAAGTTCCTCATGTTCATCCGCCATCCCGAGCCACAACTCAAGAAATGTCATTCTGAGCCACAACTCAAGGAATGCCACGTGTTTAAACCCTATCCTAAGCCATAACTCAAGGGATACATTCTAAGTCACAACTCAAGGAACATCCACCAAGCTTACCTTTAAGGTATCACCAAAGCCTTGTAGATCACGCACATCCAAAGTAAACAAAACACAAGCCCTACCTCTGCATTATCGTCTGGCGCTGCTCCAGAGCTGCTAGGCGAAACTCGCTTCCAGATTGCCTAGTGGGGGTAACGTGTCGCCAGGCGCCAAGCGCCTCTGATGCCACTATTTCTACAGGTATCGCTTGGCGGGACAACCTTTACTGCCAAGCACCATGCGTTCCAGGTCTTCTCTGATTTCGTAGCTATCGTTTGGCGGTCCATACCTCATTGTCAGGCACTACACTAGTAATCGCGTTGTACTGGTTGTTAGGCACGCATAGCAGATTGCACACTCTAAGCTATGCATCAAAAACCCGTAGTAAACTTCACCAAGTTAATTGCATTAATTCTCATATGTTTAACTTGTTACCCACGTTCTTATTCTTATTTAGGTTCCCCAACCCAAGTTTACCCCTAATTAGACTTCAACACTGCTAATTCATAAAAATGTCATTGTTAACCTTATACCACTTATACCCTATCATTTACCCCAAATATTACCTAAATCTCCACCCAATTTCAAATGACATAACAATTATACCTTAGCAATATTTACACCACACTATCAACTTAGGCAAATTCACATAAGGTTCACTCAATATTGTGAACTAAAATTATAATAAATCTTCACGTATAAAATAATAATGCAATAATAATATTAAAAAAATTTGAAAAAGTTACAATAATTTTAACATGCAACAAATCTAATAATAAATATAATTTTTTTTCCAAATTTATCAACTATCATAAAATTTCAAATAAAAAAAATAAGTAAAAAAAATGAACAAAATACATAAAATTATTTTAACATGCAACCCATCTAATAATAAATATAAATTTTATTCAAAATTTATCAAAAATCATAATTTTTCTAATAAAAAAAGCCAAAAAAATATAAAAATAAACGCATACATGAACTAGAGGAAAATGAAAAACTAACCTTTTATAGCAAAAACAAGGATGCAGATGGAGGAGGGTGGGTTGCCGGCAAACAAAGCTTCATGGTTCAAAGAGGAAGAAAACCTTTCATTTATGTGAAATGGAGACCAAAACGAAATCCAATCAGTTCAAAATGCTTAAATTAGTGCACAAATCAAAACCCAACAAGTTTCATGGTGGAAAACTCACCTGCGAAGATCGCGCTGGCCAGCGGAATGCGGAGGAGAGCTCACAAGGAAAAGGAAAAGTTGTGTTTACGCGTTGCAAATCTGAAATTTAAGGTGTTGGTATCAAGGTAGCGAAATGTTTAGCGTTTGGACAAAAACCAAGAGGGGGTTGAATTGGTTTTTAGTATTAAAATTAATACTTTAAAATTTTTTTGAAATTTATCGATTAATTTAAATATCAATTCCTTTAAAAAAATGGTAGATGAAATAAAGAGATAGAGAAGAAGATTGAACACAAGTATTTATACTGGTTCAAATCAAAAGATCCTACGTCCAGTTGTTAATCTCTTCAAATAAAGAGATTAACTCAATCACTAACAAATATCATATTACAATCAGATAACAAAAGAATAGGGAAAGAAAACACCTCTCTTGAAGCCACAAGAGATGAAAAACCTTTCTCTGAATCACACAGAGAACCTGACCTAGCTTTCCTAGCAACAACAGTAGCACTCAATCTCCTAGAAACCCTTTTAGGAAAAGTTATCACTCTACCCATACTAGGTTTTGCAAAGCTCCTTGGAGAACACTCAGAGAACTCTCTTTGCACTCACAACACTAGCACTCTAGCTTCTCAAAAAGGTATTTTCGAAGTTGAATTACAGTTCCTTAAATAGGGTTTTCGAAAATTAGGTTAAAAACTGAAACGTCATGTTTCAACTGCCAAGGATAATCGATTATCACTAAGGATAATCTATTATTCCAGTAGGTTTTCTGAAAAACAAATTTTGAACAGGATAATCAATTATTTCAGGAGATAATCAATTATTCTAGTAGGATTTCAAAAAATAAAAGTTTTGCATAGATAATCGATTATCATTAGTGATAATCAATTATCACTAGTTTTTCCAAAAAATGGAACCTTATAGAGATGAATGTTATGTTGCTGATTCTAAGTTTAATTAAACTATTCTACAACACACTTATTTTATTTTACAAGATAACATTTAAACATTTTGTCTTCATTCTTGCTTGATCATCATTCATTTTTTGATCATCATTCAAAATCACTAGGCTTCCTTCTTTTTGCCAACATAAGGCGCGAGAAGTCGGTTCTGCATATACCCAACATTAAGTGACATCGAGTAAGTTAAATAACAGATGTTGAGTGACGTCAGGTAATTTATGGTTCATCGTTAAGCTAGATTGACGTCGGGGCGAGCATAAACCGATGTTAAGTGACGTTGGTGTAGTGCTGGACAAACGTAATTTTTGACACTTTATTTACAAAAATCCCACCGGTCATTTTTGACGTATGTGTTCTCTCTAGCATACGTTAACTAGGTGACGTTATAGGCACTTTTTGTGTTAGTGTCTGAATCTGAAATATTTAATCTAAAGAATATGAAATAGAGGATGTGTAGAGGCTTTAATTATAATTTTAATGAGGACTAGTTTGGAAATTCCAGAAATAAAAAAAAGGAAAAGGTGGAATGCAAGAACAAAAACAAATTTATATAATTTTTTTCTAAAATATAAGTAGTTAAATCTATTTATTTTTAATTTTTATAATTTCAAAATATAAAGATAAAATAAAGACATAAAATAAGTACATGATATGTTGCTATAAATAACCACATAATATTATTTAAAAAAAGGAAAATATCACTATTCCTGAATAATAAATGTGGTGAGTCTATGAACTCACAAAATTATTTCTCAACTATTCATAAATATTACATTTTATTAGAAAAAAAAATAAAAAACATGACTTTCAAAAATATAAAACATTATTGGAATATTAAAATTTGAAAAAATAATTATTCAAACTATAAATAAATTTTAAATAAGTTTTAAGTCAACTCATATATATTCAGTAACATTCAATTAACTACGTAATATATTTATATTTTTTAATTAAGTTGTTTAATTTTTTTTTAATAATGTGATATGACCGTTAAATACTTACTTAGTTCTTATTTTTTTTCTTATTCGATTATCAACACATATTATTTTATATTTTTAAATTTTATAAATTTATAATTTTGTAATTTTAAAATTTTATAAGTTAATTATACTTTTGGAAATTTAAAAATAGTAACAACTTCACATACCAAATATAAAACTCTAAAACATCGTATAACAAAATGAGCAACAAGAGAGATTGAAAATTAACAAAAGAATTTATACACAACTTAAAATCAACCATTTAAAAAAATAGGATTAAATACTCTTTTAGTCATGATTTTCCTTGTATTTATTTAATTGGGTCAAAATCTTTGTTTTGTGTTCAATTAAATATTAATTTAAAAAAAATTAAAAGAAAAAGATTAGAAACTGACATGTGATATGTATGGATCAGTGAGCTTAACTATTTAAAGAGAACCAAATTAACAAAAAGAATGACGAAAATTAGATTTAATTAAATATAAAACAAAAATAAAAATTAAATTAAATAAATGTAACAAAAATAAGAAGAGTATTTAAAATAAATATAAATAATAAGATAAACTATTTTCATTCTTCTAATTTTATGTTTCGTTGTACGTGGGTATTAGGGATGTCAAAAAAATTCGTATCCGCGAATAAAACCCGCAATGGGTAGGAAATTGATATTAAAATTGGATACCCACATGTTAACGGGGCAGGTACGGGTATCATAGTATCCGTACCCGTGGATACCCATACTCGCTAAATTTTAATTCACAAAAATACCCCTTATATATATATATATATATATATATATATATATATATATATATATATATATATATATATATATATATATGTAAAAAATAATTTGTAAAATAATTTTTAAGAACGTTTTAATAAAAACTATAAATTAGGGTTAAAA